>Ga0307509_10006795_pt1 | contig 15227 bp, 4 predicted proteins | sample 10_EM_MG_FD_202245 | JGI IMG/M metagenome (GOLD analysis project Ga0307509, IMG submission 202245) | Populus trichocarpa ectomycorrhiza microbial communities from riparian zone in the Pacific Northwest, United States - 10_EM | ecosystem: Host-associated > Plants > Roots > Unclassified | place...
CATAAGATTAAAAAGAAATGATATTTAAGATTTAAATATAGGAATGGAAGAATTACTTGTCTCAATAAGGATCCAATCCACTTATATATATCAAGGTTGTCAATTCTGTTCCGTTTTGTCCGGGATGACCGAAACATTCTATACCAATTCAAAAAACAGAATAAAACAGAATAATTTTCATCTCATTTTAAATCTCGGTCCGTTCTGGATTTTTCAGCTAAATTTCGGCCGGAACGTTCCGATTCCATTCCACATGTTCCGTTCCATTCTTGAAAAGCCATTGAATCAAATTGAACCTTGTTCAATTTAATTAATTAAACCACCCAAGTATAAAAGGCTCTTTTTCATTACTATTTTCAATAACAATGATATTAATAATAATATTGAAAATTATTATTATTATTTTCATTAATAATGATATTAATTTTTTAAAATTAGATTTATCACTAATATATATGGTTTATATTTATGTTGTTTTTTCATGTTTATACTTTGTAGGAATTTGAGCAAAACAAAGGATGCTTTAGATTCTATTAGCCTTGATAACATTGACCTAACTTTATATTTAAAATATTTGTGTTAAAATATTTTACTTTCATAATATTTTGATATTTTGTTTAAGTTGAATTACTTTAAGTTAAAGATCTATTTAATCTTGATTATTTAGAAATATTTTAAATTTTGAAATTATATTTGTTTGGCATTGTGTTTGTATTGCATAATTTATAATTAATTTATCTTGAATTTGAATTATGTTTGTTGATTATATATATATAGTACAACCCCGAAACACTTCATTCCAATTGAAAAAATAAAACACTTACTTGATATATATATATATATTAGGAAAAAAAATTTTGTTTTTTTAGAAAAAAAAAAGAGACGAGGCGGTCTCTGTTTCTAGTCCCCTTTGGCTAGCTCCGCGCGCCACTGGACCTTTGAATGTGTCTACGAGTTCATTGTCAATTTTTAGCTTAGCCAAGCATCATCCCCGATCATTAGCTACCGTAATATAGCTGGGGTTTCATTTTGACTCCAATATCACGGCTAATTTTGTACTTAATATATTGTTACATTGGATTTTTCACATGGTTTAAAAATATTATTAATTGATATGTTACATTTTTTTATTTATACTATTCTAAATTATCCCATTTTTTTATTATAGGAATCTTACAAAATAAATTTTAATTAGGAGTATTATAGAAAAACATATGATTTAATATTTTGATCAGATAATTATTTTAAAACACATAAAAACAGAAATATAGACAATCTTTTTGGGATGAATTCCATTTGATACTTTCATAATCATTTTTATTTTTTTTTATTATCTTTAATGTTTTGATCCTTGATTTTTCTATATAAATAAACTTGGCGAATATCTAAATTTACAAATTGGTAAGCTTTCAGGTTCCCTGATCATACATGTTCTGGTTTGTAGAACATGAAGAAGAAGCAAGCTAAATTTCCCTGATGATTTAGAGAGAGAATGGATATTAATTAAAATATAATTTAAAGAATTATTAAATATATAAAAAAGCATGACTTTTTTTCTTCAAGAGTTATTGAAGAAGCATGCTTACGGGCCTGCAAGAGTAGCCACCACGTGGGATTTTTATTTTTAAATTTAAATAGGATGGGAACACGTCATCCACCCCGTTATATTTTGAAAAATTAAAATCCCAGACAACTTACCATTTGAAATTTTTCATGTTCCGGCTATTATAGTGGTAAAAAAATAAGATATATATATTTAGTTATCCAATAACTTATTTTCAACCTATTTTTTACCCCAAAACACCTATAAAATAACTCTGACATCTTTACAAACTCATAAATGGTTTTAAAAGATTAAAAAAAACCATCCAAAATCCAAAATCAACCCGAAATAAAAAATCTTTCTGAGCTTAGATTTATGGCTTTAGGTCATTTCAAGGTTAAAAAAAATATAAGTGGAACTCCCCTAACCAAATGAAACCCTTTGATACCAAGATCTACCATTTTGGTAGTCAAAATCAATGATAACGTCTATTTTCTCTCTCGATGCTGGATTGCAGTGACCTCTCTCTCTCCTCTCTCAAATTAGGGACTAAAAAATAATTTTTTTTACTAAATTAAAATTGAAAAAATATTGAGGGGCCAAATAAATATAAGTTGTAAAGTTAGAGGACTAAAGTAAATATTTTGTGTGAACTTTGAAACCATCACCCATCTATGGTGCCTTTTTCTATTTTGATCCCATGTCTTTCATTTTTTCTCAACTTGTAATCCATATAATTAGACAAGAGGGACCATATTTGAAAAAAATCATCAAACTCAATTCTCAATCAATTAAATGTTGTAGGATGAAATTGAAAAAAAGAATTAAGTTATACAAAAGGATTTAAAACAAAAAATAGCAATTAAGAGAATGATGATCAAAATTGAAATACAAAATAAATTTTATCTTTAATTGAAGCTTGAAATTGAAAAGAAAAATCAATTTAACAAAATAACCCAAAAAAACAATCAAAATAATGAGGATCAAAATTGAAATAACAAATATAAACAAAATTTTGAAATTGAAAAGAAAATCAATTAAAAAAATCAAAAGAATGTGGACCAAATGTTAAAAATAATATATGATAAATTTGGATTGAAGGATGAAATCGAAAAAAATAAAACTTCTACAAAGTGGGTCAAACCGTAATTTTTAGGGGAGGAGAAAGAAAATAAAAAGAAAAAATAAAGGTCCACCAGCGATAACCCGACCCACCAACACCAACACGTGTTGCACCAACATGAAGAGGACATGATGATGCTTTTAATGACACAATTAAAGAGCATTTTTGGACATCAAGAGGCACCACAAATGCCATCCAAAGTGAGCGAGCGACTCCCATGTGTTAGCGAGTACGCCACACACACCTATGCCTTTTTTATATTATAATTAGTAAAATATTAAATTGTCCCTAAGATGACCTAATAATAACAAAAAAACCATTATTTTCTTTTAAGGGTATTTTGGTTATTTCATTATGCATTTTATATATATATGTGTGTGTGTTACCAAATAGCCCTTCAGTTGACCTAGTAATAATAAAAATGCCATTATAAAAAATATAAAAAAGTCCTTTGACGCCAATTTTAATTTTTTTCTTTCAAGGATATTTTAGTCGTTCTGTTGCGCTTTTAAAATGAAAAAAAATGTATTTTTTCTAATTAATTTGATAATGACTAATGAGTTTTGAAAAAAAAACTTCAAAACCCCTAATATCATATGTTAAGTTTTTTTTCATGAGAATGGAAAAACCATGAAAACACTATGTTAAGTGTTTTTCATTCCTATTTTAGCTTTTGTTAATATTTAGGTAGAAATTTGGCAAAAAGTACTTTTAGTTTTTCGTCAACTTTTTCTTATTCTTTGTAAATGTGAAGACAATATAATTATTATGCCTTAAAGTAATTATAATTAAGAGAAAAAAAACTAATATTTGTAGTGAAGTTAATTTTGCACAAAACACAAATTATTATTTATTGAAATAATGTAATGAAGAGTTTGTTTTTCCTTTATAAAAACTTTAAACTGGTAATTGAAGCCAATTTGGTCTTTTTCTCATTATTCATTGATCATTATCAAATTAATAAGGGAGACGCGTCGCACGTGTGCAATGTTATGGCGATCATCCTCCCGCATTGGTATTATTGAGAATAATATAGGTGGAAAGCATAAGAAATTCTTGTTCTTTATCGATAAAAGAGGGGCAATGAGAGTCGTCACCTAATATTTTAGTCACTGGAAACCCTAACTGATCTCAGAGTTTGGATAAAAGAACTGATTGTTTAAAGGAAATGTATTAGCATCCTTAGTATGTCTTACCTAAGATAAACTGCATTATTTATTTGTTTGATCTAAACTAAGATAATAATGTGTTTTTAACCATTTGTTTATCTAGGATTTAAGAAAAGTCTTCCTTAATAAAAAAGGTCTTTATCTTATCAGGTTAAAACCTAATCATTCTAATGTAAAAACATAAAAAACTAAATGAACTGTCTTGTTTATTTAATGTTGGGAATACATCTTACGTATAAGTTTATAATCTTGTATATTAAAAAAAAATGTTTTCTGTGTTTTTGAAATGTAGGCCAAGTTCTAACGAATAACCATAAACTAGTTATGATATCCTTTGACCGATTCCTATATTTTCTTTTCTTAGAAAAAACAAGATAAAAATACAATTGTTTTTTTATATATAAGTAAAATAAAATATTCATGAAAATTTTAGAATTTAGCTATATGCAAGACAAAAAGAAATATGCTTGAAATAAATTTGCTTGGCAAAAAAACTCATTTTTCTTTTCATAAAACTACCAAAATAAGCCTAAGGGGTGTTTGTCAAACATATCCTTAAACAAAAAAAAAATCTTTAATAAAAACATGGCAAACCAAACAACGTCTTAAACTCTTGAACTGATTTTTACTCGACTGGATTGACCTAAAATTCTTGGTTTAACCATAAAATAAACAAAAAATTCTTATTCGACCCGAAAACCACCCAAAAACAAAACCAAAGTTAAAAAACAAATTAAACACCAAAAAAACTCTTGATTTTTTTTAAATGGGTTTCGGTTCAAAATTGAAACCCTAAAATTGTAAACCATCAAAACTTATTTTTGATGCAAATAAACCCTAGATTATTTAGTAATCAAGCATAAAGAAGGGTTATGTGCAAAGAAATGAACCAAAACAAGTCTGAAGAAAGGGTCTAAGGCAATGTTCATTCCAAGAACACGAAGAACATGCTTAGACCCAACCCAACAACATGAAATCCATATTAGACCAGATATGGTCAAACAAAAGGCACCTACATGTTGGAAATCATGCAAAGATCAATAATCTAGTATCCATTCACTACAATTATCAAAGAATAAAGATGATTTTGTCAAAATGAGTTTAGGTATAAAACATGAACCCTATGATTAAATTCCATAAACAACTTGTTATTGATGCAAATAAATATTAGATTATCAACTAATCAAGTTGCCTAAAGGGTTTAGTGCAAAGAAATGAACCAAAACTTGTTAGAATAATGAGGCTAAGGCAATGTTTTTCCAAAGAACATGCCTAGAAACCCAATAAAAACCCAGCTACTACCTAGCACTGTCAAGCCCTAGAAATAACATTTTTGGCTTCAACATGCTTTTTGTTTTTTATCTCAACATGTCACATTACTGTACATAAGCATGTTTGAATCTAAAACATTAATAAATAACATCAAAACATCAAAATCATGCATGAGGTAACAAATCCAAAACTTATCAACTTAAAACAGACTACATGTTCATGTAATATGGATTTAAAATTGAATTTTCTAAACTCATTTTGGTCATGAACAGACATAGCACAACCAGGAAGAACATCATTCCTTAAACATGCATTGCTTAAATTGAACAACAACTAAAACAACACTCTTTATATATATATATATTAGAAACATCAGACAACTAAAAAAAAACTTCAATAAATAAAAAAATAGTATTAAAAAGGTGAATACAATATCATTTTTTGAGCATTTTGAACCTTTTTTCTATGCTTGTAAACATAAATATATAAAAAAAAAAAAACACCTCAAGCAGGCTCCAAGGACTGCTTTTAGATCAGAAAATATACCAAAAACAACTACTATCTCTTTTGCTTTTTTGTTTTTGAAAAGTTTTGCCTCTTACCAACCTACTATCCTTTCAAAGTTTAGAAAATCTTTCAAGTTATGCTTCTTCACCTTTACACTTTGGTTTTTTAAGTCCATCTCCTTTTTCCAAGCAATTTCCTCGTTATATGTATAAACATCTGGTTTCTTGTTTCCTAGTTCTCACATACGTGTTTTTGTAAACTTTTTCATTATCAATAGTTTGACTGCTGCTATCACATATGCTTCATGAAAGGAAAAGGTCTGAAGTTTTAGTTTTCAAAAAGGAAAGGTCTGAATTCTTTAGTTTATCAAAGCGTTAGAAATAATAATCATAAATAACTAAAAATAAATAAATTCTATGTCTTTTACCCCTTTTTTTCCCTTTGTATTAAACTTTATAGCTAGTTAAGTTACAGGCTTACAAGCACTTATCAAATTTCTTAATATGCAATTTAATTTAATGATATTTACATATAACACCATGAAGCTTACAAGGAAGCAAGAAATTGTTGTTCATCAAAGAGTGGAGGATAATCCTCTAATTATTTTTTAAAGGTGGAAGTCAGGATATTTCTTTTATCTAAATCATGCATATGCGACTAGAACCAATAGGAGAAGATTCAAAATGAAGGCCATGACTAATTAATTATATTGAGGATGACTAAGTTTGGAACCATTCACCAATTTGAATTTTCCCTTTTAACTACTTATATATGTTGACTTTGATTATTTCTTAATTTCCACACCAATTAAACTAATTGCTTCTTCTCCACGAAATAGATGCCTCTAAGATTTCTTGCATAAGTGTATATATATATACAGACCTTCCACGTTCAAAAAAGCAAACAGAAACACATAAAAGTGAAGAGAGAGGGAGAGAGATGAGGTTTTTGTGGTTGGTCTTGCACTTATGCTGCTTAATGCTTCTCTTTTCTTCATCTTCTCAAGCTAGGTTGTAGGGCATCACTTTTGTTCATTAATTTCCTCTATTATGTCAATATAAAGCAGTACTTTAAAATATATTCGACTTTTCTTTCTTCTTTTTTTGGTGAAAGAATTAAATTTTATTAATTATTAGCTAAAGTGAGCTTGCATTTACAGGAAATATTATCCACCTCCTCCAAGGATTAATACCGACAGAGGCCGCGATGAAGATCAGGCAAGACCTGCACCCCAGGCCCCGAGAGGAAGACCATCCGGGCGTCCCTGAGCTTTGGACTAGGTTACATATATATGTATATTATACGCTCTTGTATGATCACGTGACTATTGTAGGTCATGAATTCTTAAAATTCACCTAGATAATTGCATTTCCCGTTCAAAAACTTGTTATTTATTTAAAAGAAAAGAAAACTTGTTAATTAAGTGGATCATCCACAAGTTCTTCCTGTTTAATTACTTCGGTAATTAGGAAACTCTCCATCTTTGTTTCTTTAATTTTCGTTACTTCCGATGTATAATGTAAACATGTGTTTTTTCAAGGTTGTTCTTCCTGTTTGATTACTTCGGTAATTAGGAAACTCCATCTTTGTTTCTTTAATTTTCGTTACTTTGGATGTACAATGTAATCATATGTTTTTTCATGTATTAACTGGAAGGCATAGGGAAGAATGTCGACTATTTAGAGTAAATTATAGCTTTGTCTTTCTATTTTAACCAAACTAGCTAATAAGTTAGTTCATTTTGTTTGTCATCACTCGGTTTTCTACCCTGTTTTTTTACATATTCAAAAACTTAAAAAAAATCTCAAAAAATGTATTTTCAATGCAATTTGACTTGTTTGCATTTATTGATTTTTTTTATTTTCAACCTTTTTTCTTGTCATTTTCATATTTCTTATCATAAACTTTATCATTACTCTAAATTCATAAATCAAATGTTAGATTCATTACTCTAAATTAAGCTTTTATTAATAATAAATATATATTTATATGAATATAATAATTTCATATGTAACCAACTGATTGGTTACAGGGCATATTAAATTAACATGGTAATCAAGCAAGGAGAGAAGCACCAAAATAAACACTAAGTTTTGACCCCCTCTTCAAGCAACTAAGAGATAAGGTGATAAGGTTTAAAAATAAATAAAAGAAAAAAAAACGAAGAGAATTGAAGGATGGAGAAGGGGAGAAGATGAAAAGAGAAAAAAAAAAATGAAGGGGAGTATAAATAGAGATAGTCCCACACAATAGATGGGTGGGGGAGAAAATAATAGTGAAGAAAAGAGAAAAAACATTTGAAGAGAAATTTTAGGGGAAAGGAATATTTTGAAGAGAAGAAATGAAAAAAAAATGAAGAAGAAGAACAAAATCTAAAAAAAAACAGAGAGAAAAAGACAAATAAAAAAAATTAAAATTAAAATTAAAAATTAAAAAGAAAGAGAAAAAATATAGATGCTCCCTCTCTCATTTTCTCTTCACCATCATCATTGACAACAAACTCCAACACCACCAATCATCTCCAACAACAAACCCTAATCAATATCTTGAACTGGTTCATGCATATCATTTATCTCATGCCCCACTCTTATATTTTAAAAGTAAAGATTGAACCTTGTTACCGGATTCTTATCCTAAATTATTACTTTAGATCTTTTTTTTACTTTTAATAATAAACATGCATATATATAAAAGTTTAGGCAAACTTTTAGCATATAACATGTACCTTTCTCATTAAAAACAAATATGGAATAGCTTACCATAAGTAGAATATACAAGGTGATTTTTATCTTTTCTATTACATAATTAGTCTTTTATATCTTTTTTATTATATAACTAGCCTCTTAGAATCTTTAAAAATCAGTTAGGGTTTTCTACTTCCCATAAAACTAGATATCAACCTTTTTTTAACCCTTTGTATATGTAGTTTGCCTTAATGTCCCTTACGATATAATTTAAAAAACTCCAATGTTCATTTTGATTTTTAAATTTCTTTTGAAAAATATATAAACAAGAATTCATCTTTGCAATGTGGGGCTCCATTATTCCCATCTACTTATAGATTTGGTCAATAAATAATTTAAAGAGACAAGGTGATCTTTCATTATGTAATCCAAGACACTCAGATCTCCCATTTAACAAAAATAAAAATATGCATAAAAATATTCAATGACAATTTATTTTTTAATTAGAACTTAAATAAAGAAAAAAATAGAGATCTAGATAAATGTTATTTTGCACTCGTAAAATTTGGATCGTCAACTGGCCTTCGCTTCAGGGGATGTTTAGAAGTGTGGTAGCAGTTGCTTATCAAAGTCTATTTCGTTCGGAAATACATCAAAATAATATATTTTTTATTTTTAAAAAATTATTTTTGACATCATCACATCAAAATAATTTTAAAATATAAAACAAATTAATTTGAAACAAAGAAAATAATAAATAATTTTTTTTCAAAAATACTTTTAAAATACAAAAATAAAAAGTAGCATAAAAAGTTGAAACTATTAAGATTAAAATTATCTGCCTATTTGTAGACCACAGAGCAAAGAAGAAAAAAAAAGAGATCTGCGTACCCGACAACTTTCTCATTTAACTTCCTATCAAAGTTAAAACTGAAGTTACCACTTACAAGTCATCACTACCCTAGGAAAGTTTTATTTAAGTAATTAATTATCTTTGTCAATTCTGTTATCTTTGTCAACGTTAAGTTTAATTAATTATTTAAGTACACTAAGTTTTAGTATTTTTTAAAGAGAATTAACTCAATTTGTCCTCTATTTTAGGTCAAATTTTTAATATATCTTAATAAGTTTAATTACTTTCAATCTGTAATTATTTTTTGTCATTTTCCAATCTATCCTTATAACAAATAATTTCATGCAAAATAAAATAAATACTCTTACTTAAGAAATTCAAAAACCACCTAATTTTATAAAAATAAATAAACTTGGAGAAGAAAAAAACAAATTGTGTTGAAATTCATTTTTTTCATTATTACTTTTTTTAAAAAAATAAATTAGGTTTAGTTTGAGTTTCTTATGTGGGGGTATTTCTATCAATTTAGATAAGAATATCTAATATTAAAATATATTGAAAAATGACCCAATATTCAAGAATAAATTGTGAGCAATATAACTTATGAAGATAATTAAAAACTACATATGGAGTTAATTCAAATTGTGTATTCTTAAATAAAAATTCTGATAGTCTTGTGTAACTCAATGCTTTTTTTTTTTTTTAATCAATCTAAAGCTCTGATTATTTTTTCTTGTATTTAATAATTGACGTCTCAGCAAGCAATTGCTTTCCAACCAACCCCGCATGTGTGTTTGGTATTATGGTAGCTGTTGTGATTATGGTTTGAAAAAGTTATTTTATAAAAAGTACTTTTAGTTGAGGTTGGTTTGGAAAAATATATGTTTGGTTAAAATTGTGGTTGAAATTGAAGTTGAACAAAAAGTAGTTTAATATGTTTGGTTAAAAAAATATTTTTCAAATTGAGGTTATAAAATAATTAAAAAAAATATATATATATATTAATATTGATGGTTTGTAATTTAAATATTGTAGATTTAACTACTGTTATTACATCATGAAATAATTAATATTGATATCAAATATTTTTTATTATTCCATTAAACTATGTGCAATTTCATCACGTACAAAATCTATCCAACAAGGACTATATTTTTCATGGCTTCTTAAGCGCGCAACAACAAAAACTGAATTTTTTGTTACGTCATCAAACGATCTCCTTCTAATTTTTTTAATAGAACACAATTACAAATAAAAATAAAAACTAAATTTTTTTTAACTAGGTCGGACTGGGTAAGAACATAATTGGGCTTGCGATCAAATTCTGCAAATGCTACGTCATCAAGCGATCACCTTTTAATTTATGTAGTGTTATTAAATAATATTAAACACTAATTTTTTGAGTAAAATATAATTTTAAAAAAATAAATTTTTTTTTAATATAAGTAGTTATTCACCTGGCACTGTTCACGTGAACAGTGCCAAGTGAAATGTCAGGTGAATTAATTCATCTAGGCACTGTTCACTTTGGAGTGAGTAGTGCCCAGGTGAATTATATGCACCTGGTTGCAGACGTGAGAAGCAGCTGAGAGCTGCTTCTCACGAACCGGTGTTTTAACAAAAATATATATGGGTCCCACATGAAAAGCCAGTTGAATTTTATGTTACCAAACTTGATGTTTACGCGGTAAGCTTTAGAAGTAGAAGCTACCGCGTAAATAAACACCCATCTACGAGTATCTTCCTAGGAACTTCCCCATTACACTTTGACCATAGGAATTAAAAATTAATATCACACGAATGTGTAAGCATAAATATATGTATTTTTATGTCTTTTTAATTCAACTGGTCTCGTCCTAATTTATTTTTTAGAGATTATCAATTTGAGTCTCATAAATCTTATGTTATTAAAGGTTTACATAATCATTAACTTCATGATCCATATGAACATCCACATCAATCTAAAATAAAACAAACAAGGTGCCAGGTCTGTATGATCCTTGGCCTCATCCCAAACTATATACAAAAAAATCCAACTGGCTCACGAATTTGACCACGCCACCATCTCCCGTGCCGCGTCCTCCAAGTAGCCGGACACTCAGACCATCACCTCCGGCTCCTTTACCATGGCTCCTGGCAGCGGTGACCCACGAACATTCAACAAATTGCCATTGTAGCTCAAACTCTCATAATTGACTTATTTTTCTTCGGTAGGGCCTCGAGATGTTAGGGTTTGCTTGTGATCTTGTTGTTGTTATTGTTTATTTTAAGAAGTTACTTGTGTAGTTCGTTTTTTTTGTATGTTCCAGGTGTGATATAATTGTGTCTGTACTCTGTAAATTTGTTTGTGTTCTTGTAGCTGCAACATTTTTTTTTTTTTTTTTAGTAAAAACATACACTAGTAGTTACTCAACAAATTTCTGTCAATTAAATATATAATTACATCCAATTTAAAATAATAACCTGTCAAATCTTTTGTTAAAGTTAAATTTGACCAAAAATTGCTCTAGTCAATGCTTGATTACATCCAATTTAAAATAATAACCTGTCAAATCTTTTGTTAAAGTTAAATTTGACCAAAAATTGCTCCAGTCAATGCTTGACACACACACACACATATATATAAAAGAATGACTCGTAACATTTTATAGACCCACCTCAATTTAAGCATGTTAATAAAGAAATTGATGCAATTCAAATTATGTTTCATGGTTAAGACACCTGGATTGCTATGTGTCACTACATTTAAATTTTGACTAATAATAATGTGTCACATCTAATAATTTAATTTGAATTTTTAATAAAAATTAAGAGCAAACTCATCGTTACACTATTCTAATAAAAAATACTTATAAATCTATCTAAATAGTGTTTCCCGAGCACAATTAGCTTTTGTTAATTGTCATATGTTTTTTTTTTTTATATAACCCGGGGTGTCCGGGCCAGCTTACGCGCACCACGACTAATCCCCGAGTCTACTGAACACCCTGCAAGCCTAGCAGGCAGGTAAAACACCGCGGGGATGACAGGAGTGCACACTGAGGCTTGAACCCAGGATGCAGAGACAGGAAAACCCTGCCACCGCTGGGCTACAAGCCTCGGTGAAATTGTCATACTTATTATTAGCTGTGATTGAAAACTTTCCAATTTTGTATTTGTGAGTTATATTTCGTTATACATGGGACTAATAAAGTAAAACTTGTAATTAGTGTCGAGCGTAGTTAAAATTAATTAGATGTCCATGGCAAAAATATACATATAATAAGAAAAACATGCTAGGATTCAAGTGTTCCTAAATAAGAGATTGAAGTTCATTGTTTTATTTTTATGGACACTTTAATTCAATTCAATGTTCAATTGTCAGCTTTATACTTGTTAATACTGTTTTCTCTCTTTCTTTTTAATGTTTACGATGTATTTTAATTTCAAAGTATTTTGACCCGATATATATATTCTATATAATACAAATAATAATTTCTTAAAATAATATTTCAGGAATATTCATAAATTTCACCTTAAATGTAAAAGCTAAATTAACAATATTCAAACAAAATAACATGTATCTAAAAATAAATTTTGAAATGAAATTAACTAATTAAACTAGTTCAACAAAGGGAAAATCTAGAGAAACAAAGAGATTTTAATACAAAAATAAATAATGAAAGGGTAATATCTGTGTGTGTTGTCTACCCATGTAATGTTATGTGTTTTTAATAAGTGAAAGGGTATGCAATTATATATTAAATTATGCCTCTCAAGGTCAGTGTTAGTTATCTGTGTGACGTGAACAGAAATTTCTCTTCTCCGGAATGATACTAATGAAGCTGCAGTACCTTGTTCTTAAAGTTATTTAAATTCTTTATTTATGGATTAGGAAGCATGCCAGTCAATTTACTGTGGTGAGTGTTGAATTATTAATAATAATAATCGAAAAACAAGAAAATAAACTTTGCGAAATGAAAATACGTAGTGGCAAGCTGCGCCTGCTGTGTCTCACTATATATTTTCTTCTTTAGAACCATACTTTCATCACTCATTGCATCTGTATGAATTCGAGATGGAGAGAAAAATGAAGTTATGGGCGTTTCTTTTATGCTTGTGCTGCTTAATTTTCCTTTTCCAATCATCCACACAAGCCAGAGCTTCGCCGCTTCCACCGACACCCGGGCGATTACAGCCACCTGCACTGCCCCCGGCATCCGCGGGTCGTTCAAACGATCAGCCCATACGTTCCCCGCCACCTCCTGGCGCACCTCCTGGATATCGTCCATGAAGAACTAATCGACGTTTATGTTTTTTTCGATGAATGATGAAGAATAATCCACATACATATGCCTAGCTAGTCCATGAATATTTGCATAGAACTGCTGGGTTCCATTTTAAAATTCACATTTATATATCCATGTCAATAACAGCGATCATGATGATGATCTACAAAATCTTCATGGTACTCTTGTGTTATTATTATTATTTATGATAAATCCAGAAGCATTGATATAGTACTCTTATATATTATTGTTGTTGTTGTTATCTTCCTTTAATGGATATCATGAGAATGGAAAAAAATAAAAAAAACAGAAGAAGAAAAAACAAAAGAGCAATATAGAGTATAAATAAATAAAAATAAATATTTTTTATTTACTTGAGAAAACAAATCAATTTAGTATATTTTAGATTGTAATCGAATCAATATAATCATCAATTATAGAGAAAATTAAGTATGAAATCAAATGATAAAATTAAAAATTTTAAATAATTGAAGATTACAATTTATTTTTATAATTGTTAGGTTGTCTTCTTATATATATCTTTTAATTGGTTAATTGTAATTATATATCCAATTAAATTAATAAATTTTCTCATTTTTTTATATGGTATAGAGCAAATGATATTCCTGTATTGAGTATTTTAACTTTTATCACCTTGTTGACAAGCAGCATTATTAATTACCCACTGTTGTACACATACCCTTAGTTTCTCTTCATCTTTATTTACTTTTTTTTTTATAATATTTTTTTTTTTTGCCGCCATTTTTCTTGAAATCATCATCATTCCTCCCTTACAAGAAAATCTTATTACTATCAACCTATATTGGATTAAGTAATTTAAACTCTACTCGTATAATTTACTAGCCTTGTTTTTGTTGCTCTTAGAATCACAATTTGAAAACTATTTTTTTATGTTTTTTTATGAAATTTCTCTTGTTTATAAAAGTATTAATTTCATGTTATATTTTTCAAGTTACAAACTCGAATAAAATTTTACTTAGTTTATGGTCCATAGATAGTCATGTATTGTCCTACAAAATTTTTGTTATTGGCATGAAAAGCCTTGGTCTATTGAGGTCATTTTTCAAAATGATCCTCCATATTTTAATATTATATTTAAATATAGATATACTTGATTTTATCATTTGATGTGGTACTTAATTGTATTGATTTGATTACAATCCAATATATATTGTCTTGATTTGTTTTCTCATGTCCCCTCAAACTTATTAAGATTTTAAACAAAAAAATTCTGGAGTTTGATATCTATATTTAAAGATAATATTGAAATCTTGATGATCATTTTCAAATATAACCTCAACAGGCCAAGGCTATTCAAGCCAACCAAAGAAAAAAAATTCTACGAGACAATATATATATAACTCTCTTCTTTGTAGACTATAGAAAAAACAAATTCAAACTTTACAAGTTAATACTTTATAAGCAAGAAAAATATAACATGAAGTTAATACTTTATAAGCAAGAAAAATATCATAAAAGGCATAATTAAAAAAAATAGTCTTTAAATTGTGATTTTAAGGGTAACAAAAACAAGGCTAGTAAATTATAGGATTATAGTTTTAATCACTTAATCAAACATAGATTGATAGTAATTTGATTTTCTTGTAAGGGATGCATGGTTATTATAGAATGAAAAAAAGGGAAAAAAGATTAACAAAAGAAAGTAAATAAAAACTAAAAGAAATTAATGGTCGGCGAGCAATAATGAGTAATAGTGTTACTTGCCAATAAGGCAATAAAAAGTTAAAGAACAAATAACAAAAAGATTGTTTGCTCTGATAATATGT
>Ga0307509_10006796_pt1 | contig 15226 bp, 14 predicted proteins | sample 10_EM_MG_FD_202245 | JGI IMG/M metagenome (GOLD analysis project Ga0307509, IMG submission 202245) | Populus trichocarpa ectomycorrhiza microbial communities from riparian zone in the Pacific Northwest, United States - 10_EM | ecosystem: Host-associated > Plants > Roots > Unclassified | place...
GCGGAACCACACGGAGCTTGAGGCGTGCGACCAACGACTCCGACAACCCGATCGCGACGGCGATCGCCAGACAGACGCCGACGTGAGCGCCGGCCGCGAGCACCCCTCGGTCGCCGGCCAGCGGGTTCAGGAGCATCGCGAGCACCGAGATCCCGACGAACATCTTGATCGCCGCACCGAGGTGCAACATCGCGAGCTCGGGGCCGCTGTGATCGAGGATCATCACCTCGTGGACCATCGTCAGCTCGAGATGCGTGGTCGGATCATCGATCGGCATGCGCGCCGACTCGACCTGGACGACGATCAACAGGGCCGCGATCGAAGCGATCCACATCACGATGGCCGACGGACCGTCGAGTCTTGGCACCAGTGCCGCAGCGAGCTCGTGAACGCCTAGATGCAGGCACAACGCGCCCGCGACAAGAAACAGGATCGGCTCGAGCAGGGTCCCGAACGTCGCCTCGCGCGAAGCCCCCATCCCTTCGAACGAGCTACCCGTATCGAGCGCTCCCAGCACGAGCGCGACGCGCCCGAGCGACCAGACGTAGGCGAACCAGACGAAGTCGAACGGAAACGCCACGATCGACGTGGTCCCGGCGAGCGGCACGATCGACGCCGAGGCGATCGCCGTGACCAGCACGACGATCGGTCCGAGCCGGAACACCGGCGTCGTCACGTTGCTATAGACGGGCGTCTTGCGCGCCAGGCGCAGCACGTCGAACGCGAGCTGTAAGATCGGCGGGCCTCGCCGCCCGGACCACCGCGACTTCACGCGATTGATCGTTCCGACGAGGACGACCGGCATCACCAGCAAGGCGAGAAGGTTGGCGAGGACGTTCACGTCGCCTCCCCCAGGGCGACGAGTGCGACGATCACGATCGCGAGCAGTCCCGCCGCGAACGCGAACCGCGGCTGCTCCGGGATCCGACCCGAGGTCTCCTGGACGAACTGCTCGCCTTGACCGAGCACCTCGAACATGCGGCGCTCGACTGCATCGACGTGATTCGTCGACAAGTGCGATCCGTGCTGGGGAAAGGGCTCGGTCGGAAGGTGCTCCCGCGTGACGACCGGGAGCGCCGGACGAAACAGCGTCGAGAGCTGGGCGGAGAAGGAGCTCCCCGTGTACTGCATCCGTACGGTCGCGGCCGTGTAGCCACAACCCCACGTGACACTCGTGCGCGCCGCGATCCGTCGCCGCCACGCGACCGCCATCGCGATCCCGAGGACCGCCGCGAGCGCACGACATGCCCACACGACGGGCGCCAGGACGTGCCCGAGATCGGTCGGCGCGGTCGTGCCGAAGTCCAGATGGAACAGCGCGAGCACGGGATCGACGAGGTAGAGCGCGACCGCGGGGTAGAGCCCGAGGACAAGGATAGCGATGCAATGGATCAGCATCGGGATCGCCATCGAGCGAGAGGCGTCCTCGCCGACGTGAACCGACGAATCGCGCGCGCGGCCGAGAAACGCCAGACCGAACATGCGGGCTGCCGAGAGCGCGCCCACCGCACCGACGAACGCCAGCACCGCGGCGGCGCAGACGAGGACGACATCGCCCTCGGCGGTCGGCGCGGCTCCCGACAACAAGCCCGCATAGACGAGGAACTCGCTCACGAAGCCGTTGAGCGGCGGTAGCCCGCACATCGCGAGGCAACCGATCAGGAACACCACGGCCGTCCGTGGAAGGCGGCGTGCGAGGCCGCCGAGCCGTTCCAGATCGACGGTATGCGTGGCGCGGTACACGGATCCCGCGGCGTAGAACAGCGCGCACTTGAAGAGCGCGTGGTTGAGGATGTGCAGCAGACCGGCGCCGAAGCCCAGGGTCGCGAGCTCGGGTCGCGACCACGACCAGCCGAGGATCCCGATGCCGAACCCCATCGCCGCGATCCCCACGTTCTCGGTCGACGAGTACCCGAGCGTGCGCTTGAGGTCGCGCTGGGTCGCGGTGTAGAGCACGCCGAACACCGCCGACACGGCGCCGAACGCCAGGACCGACCACCCCATCCATGCCTCGGGTTTGCCGGACAGCAAGACGAACCGAAGAAACGCGAACAGCCCGGCCTTGTGGATGACTCCCGACATCAACGCGGAGACGTGCGCCGGCGCGGCCGAGTGCGCGCGCGGTAGCCACGTGTGGAACGGAAAGAACGCGGACTTGAGCGCGAACGACAGGCCGAGCAGCAAGAACAGCGTGCCCTGGCTCGCCGGGTGGCTCGCCAGGTACGTGCCGAAGTCTGCGAAGTCCATCGACCCCGTGTGACTGTGGAGCAGCATGAACGCGGCGACGAGGATGAACAGCCCGACGTGGGTCGAGACCAGGTAGTTGAACCCGGCGAAGCGGATCTTCTGGTTCCGGTAGTCCCAGATCACCAGGAGCCACGCGGCGACCGCGGCGATCTCCCATCCGAGCAGGAACACGAGCGCGTTCTGGACCGAGTAGATCAGGACGAACGACAGCGACGTCAGGTTCAAGAGCGCGAAGTGCGGGCCGCCGTTCCTTCCCGCATTGAAGTACGGGCGCAGATAACCGATCGCGTAGAGCGTCCCGAGCAGCGTCATCGGCAGCGACCACGCGAGGAAGAAGGCGCCGAGGGCGTCGATCCGGAACGCGATCCGATCGATCGGCGCAGGCCACGGCCAGATGACCTCGATCGGTTGCCCGTCGCCGAAGATCGACCAGGTGCTCGCGAGGACCAGCACGGCGGCGATCGCCTGGGTGATCAGCGCGGCGATCCCGCGGGCCCGGTTCGACCGAAGTCCCGCCGCGAGACCGACGCCGACGAGGAGCACCGGAATACTCGTCAAGAACAGCGCGGAGCCGATCATCGATCGCGGCGTAGGTGTGCAAGCGATACGCCACTGCTCGATCGTGCAGCGAGCGACGAGGCTCGCGACCGGGAGGTCGGCCCGGCGCGCCGAGGCGACAGATTGTCGCGTTGCCGGCAACTCCGATCTTCGCGCGCGTCAGTTCGTACGCGGGTTTCGCGGTCGCCGGCGCTAGACCCGCCAGATCGACTCCGGCTCGCGAGAGAGTAGACTGCGCACGATGTCGAAGCGCGAGCGGAGGCCGATCGTCGTACTGGAACCGGTCATGGCATCTCCGGTGATGAAATCGTTCGACCGCTTCCTGCGCGCCGTCGCGGTGAAGGAGGTCACGGTCACCTTCAGTGGGGAAAGCGGCTCCGGGAAGGAGGTCATGGCGCGCCGACTCCACGAGATGTCCCCACGTCGCGGTGGACCGTTCGTCCCGATCAACTGTGCGGCGATCCCCGAGGCATTATTCGAGAGCGAGCTGTTCGGCCACGAGCGTGGCGCCTACACGAGTGCCAACGAGCGTTCGGCCGGCAAGATCGAGAGTGCAAACGGCGGCACCTTGTTTCTCGACGAGATCGCGGAGATGCCGCTCGCGCTCCAGGCCAAGATGCTGCGCTTTCTCGAGACTCGCAGGTACATGCGCGTCGGCGGCGCGAAGAAGATCGAGGCCGACATCCGGCTCGTGCTCGCGACGCTTCGCCCGCTCGAGCAAGAAGTCCGTGCCGGCCGGTTCCGTCCGGATCTCTATTATCGGATCCAGGGCATCGTGCTCGACGTTCCACCGCTCCGCGAACGCCGGCGCGACATCCCCCAGCTCCTCGATGCGTTCATCGCTCAGCTGTCGGCGATCCACGACGTCCAGCCGCCGCAGTTCGTACGATCGACGCGCGCGGCGCTGACGGCCTATGACTGGCCCGGCAATGTGCGGGAGCTGCGAAACGTGATCGAGTTGCTGTGCATCCTGCGCGAGGGCAAGAGCGTGCGCGTCCAGGATCTTCCCCCGGCGATCCGGCACGGTCGCGCGGATCACGAGCGGCAGGGCGACAGCATCGTCGTGCCGTCGAATCGACCTCTCGCGGAAGTGATGGATCTCGTGATCGACGCCGCGATCAGTGCGGAGCGTGGAAACCTGACGCGCGCCGCCCAGCGGTTGAAGGTCAGCGTCCGGACCCTGCAGCGCCGCACGAAGGCCTGACATCGATCGACACCGCGACGGTTCTCCATGGGTCGACCGGGAAACACGGCGACACGATGTCGCAATTCCATCGGGTCTCGCGAGGCGCGGCTCGACGATGCCGGCATTCCGGCGGCTTAGAGCTTGGTCCAGTTCGTGCTGTCCGTGCAGGCATGGAGCGACACGTCGCGTTGGTTTCGACCGAACCACACGACGAGCTCGTCCGGTACCTGAACGATCTGGGGTTCGTGGTTCGTGCGTTTCGTACGCCGCTCGGCGCGCCGCGCGAAGGAACCCTCGTGTGGCTCACCGACCCTGCGAGCGACGACCGGATGGTGATCGACACCGTGAGGACGTGGCTCAGCCCGAAAGCCGCGCGGCGGGTCATCGTCGTGACCGAACGTCCGGTGCGCTTGAAGGAAGTGATCGAGATCGCTCGGGGGCGCGTACTGCTCCTCGCGGCGCCCGTGTTCGGTTGGCAGCTCGTCGACGCTCTACGCGACGAGGCATTCGCGGCGCGGTGACGCCGAAGACACCTACGACAGCTCCGCCGTGCGGCTTCGCGAGGTCTGAAGCCACGCGACGAGATCCGCGCCGAGCCGGTTCACGCGCTCGTGCGACAGCAAGCGGTACGTCGGTGGCATCGTGCCCCCGAACCCGTTGAGCGTGACGACGCGGGTGCCAGTCGCCATTCGCGCGAGCCGATCTTCGGCACCGGCGATCTGCGCGAGGTAGTCCAGCGGACTGTCCGGCCCAGGGGTCTCCGAAAACAGGCTCAGCTCGAACGGGTTGTACAGGTAGAGCGCATCGAAGTGGTCCCAATCGAGACCGAACACGTCGCCATGGAGAAATCGTGTGCGGTCGGAGACCCCGAGCTCGCGCGAGAGCTGCTCTGCGAGCAGCGCGCTTGCCGCGTGTCGCTCGACCCCGAACCACGTCGCCGCCGAGCACATGGCACCGACGAGGCAGCACTTGCCGACGCCAGATCCGATGTCGAGGACACGCATCGAAGGCGTCGGGTCCAGCAGCTTCGCGACGCGGATCGCGACGTCGATCGGAGTCCAGTGGACGCGCGAGAGATGGCGGAGCTCGGCCGGCACCAGCGCATCGAAGGCACGATCGGTGGTCGGCCTTTCGTGGGGTCTGCGCATCGTCACCTGCGACTCTTCACCCAGAGCTCGAGCCGGCCCGCGGCGGTCGTCTCCGCGAACCGGAACCGGTAGCAGTCGGGCGGCGGCGCTCCCATCCCGTGAAACGTGACGAGACGAGTGCCTTGACGCGCACGAGCGAGGCGTTGGCGGACCGCCGAGATGTACATGATGAAGTCGAGCGGGTCGGTCGCGATCGCTCCATCCAGCTTGAAGCCGCCGTCGAACATCGCCTCGGCGAACGGGTTGTAGAAGTAGAACCCGGCAAATTCGGACCAATCGAGATCGAGGGCGTCGGCGGCGATGAATTCGACATTCTGCGTCGACGAACGAGCTGCGAGTGTTCGCGCGAGCTGGACCAGCGATGGCCGCCACTCCACGCCCACGAACTCGGCATCCGGGCGTGCCCTCGCGGCCGTGATACAGAACTTTCCGACCCCCGAGCCAACGTCGAGCACGGTCATCCCCGGCTCCGGCGTCAACAACGCCGCGGCCAGACGCGCGACGGCCACTGGTGTGAAGTGCAACTCGGATTGAAACCGGAGGTTGATCGGAAGCTCCGCATCGAACGCCATGTCGTCGGGCACGCGGCCCTCGCTGCACGAGACGTACCGCGCCCTGATCGCGCAGTGTCGACGGTGCCGTTGCCTCGCTCGGGAGGGCACGACAGTTCGCCGCCGGGCGCGTGGCGATGCCCCGCGGATCCGACGAAATGCCGCGGTCAGCGAGCGCTGCTCCTTTCTTCGGGCGCCTGAATGTCGTAGCGCCGGACGAGCTCGGTCCGTGTGGCCCGCAAGAGGTCCTGCCGGAATTCGTGGGCGAGTTCGCGCTCACGAAGCGATCACGTGCGACGAGCACTGTGGGCCGACTGACGAAGATCGCGCTGGTGGAACCACGCCGCACACCTGCGCTCAAAGACCTCTCTTCTCAAGAGGTTCGCTTCGCTCTATCACTCGATCATGGGTGATGTTCGCGAGGTCCTCGCGACCGAGATCGACGTGCTGGTGAAGGGCCTCAAGATCGTCACGCGCTGCGCGACGGTCGACGAGCTCGTCACCCGGCTCTCCAAGTTCTGCACGCCGACGACGTGCTTCATCCCGACCCGCGATCGCCGCCGCGTCGGCATCGAGACGCTGTTCTCGCTGCGCCTCGCCGACGGTACCGTCGTCGTGCGCGGCCTGTGCGTCGTGCGCGAGGTGTGGTCGACCGGTGACAACCCGTTCGGACGACCCGGCATCGACGTCACGGTGCTGAAGATCTCCGACGACACGCGACCGGTCTACGACCGCATGCTCGCGCGCGTGCCGGTTCCCGTCGAGCCGGGTGAGACCGAGCGCGTCGACTCGCGCGCCGAGATGCAGACCATCGACATGCCGCCCGCGCTCCCCGACGACTGCACGATCGCCGAGGATCCCGACGCCCGCGCCCCCACCGAGGTCGACGCGGTCGAGCCGTTCCCGCCGATCGGCGATCCCGCGGTCGACGCGCCGCGCGGCGAGATCGCGACGCTGATCGGCGTGACGCCGGCCGACGGTCGCGCGCCTCACTACGTGGCGAGCGAGCCCGTCGCGGTGAAGCTGCCGAGCCCGATCCAGCTGTCGTGGTGGCGCCGGCTCGTGCGCGCCGTGCGCGAGCTGATCACACGGCCCAAGCGGCGCCAGCGCCGGCACCGTGAAAAGATCGCCGCCCTGCCGCGGCCATCGTGAGCGGACGAGCCTGCCGATTCAGGCGATCCAGCGGTGGCAGGTCATGAACGACTGGGTCATGCCGGCGAGCGACGGGTAGCAATACCCGGCGACCAGCTCGAGAAGGCATCGCTCCATCTCCGGCGTGAGCGTCGCGCCACCATCGCCGACGATGCCCGTGATGACCCCGTTCGCATCGAAGGTCGCGTCGACCTGGGTGTCGCCGCAATCGCACGTCGGTCGTTCGATCGGCGTCCACTGCGAGGTGCGCGCGGGATCGGCGCACGCCGGTGGTGGTGCGGCATCGGCTTCGGCGTCGCGCTGCGTGACCGGCGCGTCCGCCGCCACCGGGCCCTTCGAGGTACAGGCCGCGGCGAGGCTCATCGCAACGGCGACGCCACCGAGGATCCGCCCACGTGCGTGTGCATGCACCTCGCGGCGCTGATGACTCGACACGGCGCGTTCGACGTCGATCAGGGCTGCGTCGCACCGCGCGAGCAGCGCATCATCATGGGCGCGAACGCGCGGGCGTTCGGACTCGAGCAGCGCGTCGATCGCCGATCGTCCGAGCGCCGCCGCCGCGACCGCCGCGCGAAGGAGGCGGATCTGGTCCGCGTTCCAGGCGGTGGTCACGGTCGCATACGTCTCGATCGCGGCGGCCACGTTCACCGAGCGAGCGAGTGCACGTGTGACGCCGAGCGCCCACGCGAGATCGTAGAGCGCGATCGGCACGGACCTCTCGGCGAGTCGCGACGGTAGAGTCGTCAGCACCTCGGAGATCAGGAACGAGCGCTCGTCTTCGAACCGATACACCGGCCAGAGCGGACCGCCCTCGATCAGCCCGCGCACCATCGCGCGGCGGTGATAGACGGTACCCGGCCGCGCTTCGATCGGAAGGAGATGGACCGGTGCGTGACGAACCGCCGCGAGACCCTCGATCTCGGCGACGATGGTCTCGTACCGCAGCGTCGGCCCGACGATCAGCGCGTTCGCGATGCAGAAGATGCCCTCACGCGACAAGGCTTCGAGCGCGGCGACTCCTGCCGGCGCGGGCGCGGAGCGTCCGATCGCGCGCAGCTGCCCGGCGGTGTAGCCGTCGATCCCGACGTACGCGCGGACGAGCCCGATCACGGCGAGCTCGGCCGCGAGGACGGGCGTGACGACATCAGCGCGCAGCTGGAGCGAAAAGGCGATCGCGGGAGCCCGGCGCGCCGCGAGTGCAGCACGCAGCGCTCGGACCCAGCTGATCGCTTGCTCGGGATCGAGCGGCAGGAGGTTGTCGTCCATGAAGTGAAACGCGCGAACGCCCCGCGCCGTGAGCTCCAGGATCTCGTCGGCGATCCACTCCAGCTCGCGAACCACATGGCGCCGCCCATCGCTCGCCTCTGCTGCATCCGACACCGCTGCGACGCAGCAATACCCGCAACTCGCGGCACATCCGCGGCTGAGGACCAGGTCCGCCGCGCCAAACCCGAGGTGCTCGCTCGGACGCTCGCGGCGCACCGCGCGCGGCTGGACCGGGACGGGCCTTGGACCGCTTCCCTCGCGCGTTCGCGCACCGGGAAGCGTCGACGGATCCTTGCCCCGAGCAAGCCCGACGAGGGCTTCCTCACCGGCAAGCTCGACGACGACGTCGACGCCCGCGGGCGCGGCCAAGATCTCGTCGGCCGCGAGGGTCGCGACGTGGCCCCCGACGACGATCGTTCCTTCGTAGCCACGCGCACGGAGCATCCGCGTGAACGTGAGCGCCGCGAGCAGCGATTCGGTCGTCTGGAGCGAAACGCCGCAGACGCGTGGCGCGATCCGGATGACGCTCTCGAGCATCGTGTCCATCGCCGCGAACCCGCCGAACGGAACCACACAGCTGGTATGGCCCGCATCCGTGAGCGCGTTGCGAAGCACGGCGAGAGAGTGATTTTCGATGTTCGGCGCAACCACCCCGACGAGCGCGACGTCCATGCGCCAAGCCTACGCCCACAGTGATGATCCTCCGCCACGCCGGGTGCGGTCGTAGCGATGAAAATCTGAGGGCCAGGACGCGAACTATGCGAGATGCCACGGGGCAAACGTGGCATCCGACCTGCACATGCCGAGCGCCAACGATGCGCGCCATCCTCTTTGCCTCCCTTCTCGCCGCCTGTACGCCGTCCACCACGTCGGTCGACAACCCCATCGCGGTCGCCGCCTCGGGCGATCACGTGGTCGTCGCCGCGGATGTCGCGACCACCGATACCGGCTTTGGTTGTGGTGGTGGCGAGGCGTTCCTCGGCAGCTCGGTCCTGTTCGTCTCCAACGACGGCGGCAAGACGTTCGCCCGCACGGTCCCGACCGATCCGCGCCCCCTGATCCGGATCGCGGCGCACGACGGCGTGTTCTACGCGGTCGCCCACGACAACAACGGTCAGTTCGCCGTCGTGACTTCGGTCGATGGCACGACGTGGACCGAGGTCGCGAGCCAGCCAGACTACGCGCAGGACTTCGCCGCCGCGAGCGACGAGCTGGTCGTCGCGCACGCGACCGGCATGTTGACCTCGGCCGATGGCTCCGTGTGGACCAACCACCCGATCGCGGGTAGTGGCTACTTCCGCCCGAGCATCGCGAGCGCCCACGGCATGATCGCTCTCGGCTCGAGCGCCGACGGCATGCTCCACGTCACGAGCGACGCGACGACGTGGACCACGCGCGCGACCGGCCTCACCAGCATCTCGCAGATCCTCGTCGACGAGGGCAGCTTGCTCGTCGCCGGCTATGCCGAGAATCGCGGTTCGGCGATCGCTCGGATCGATCTCGAGACGACCACGGCGAGTCCCGTGGTCACCGCGACGACGTACAGCGGGTTCGCACTCGTCACCCCCGCCGGTCTCCTCGACAGCTCCGGCACGCTCGCCCCGCTCGGCGCGACCATCGGCCAGGGCGTCGCACACGTCGAGCCATTCGTCTCCGCCGCGGTCGATGGCTCGACGGTCGCCGTGGTCCGCACGACCTCGGTCCAGGTCTCGCTCGACGGTGGCGCCACGTTCGGCGCGTCGGTCGCGCTCCCGATCGTCTCGGCCGACTGACTGTACCCCCCGGCGGCGCAGCGGTAGAGTCAGCGCCATGCCGCAGAGCGTTTGGATGGCCGTTCCGTCGAGCACTCGCTACAAGCTCGTCGACATCACGGGCAAGCCCGAAGCGAAGGCGTCGTCGCTCGAGAGCATCGCCACCGCGCCCAACGGCGAGGGCGCGATCGTTGCCGCCGTCGCGCAGGCGGCGCAGCAGCAGCGGCGGATCACGTCGGTCACGCGATTCAACATGGACATCCTGCTGATCGTCGACTGATGCCGCGAACAACAGGTCAGCGGACCAGGTAGCCGGCGAAGATCGTCACGAACCCGGCCACCTCGCCGAACATCAACGCAACCATGAACGCGGCCATCGCGGGCGCCGGAATCGTCCGCACGCCGACGCGATGGGGACGGGCGAGCTGATTGTCGGTGTCGCGAAGTGCACCGTGGATCAGATAGCCGAGAAGCGCGAGCACGAAGAACGCGATCATCACGCCCGCGGCTACGACGTTGACCGCGTTCGGCCATGCGCTCCGTGCGGTGAGGTCCGCGAGCAACGCACAGGCAAACGCATACATCAGCGCCGCGCGGTGAGCGATGTCGACGTAGACAGGCGCTCTAGCGTCGGAGCTGGTCGCGACGTGGCGGTACTTCCAGCCGCCTGCCAGCAGGCCCACGAAGAGAAAACCGCCGGCGCTGGTCATGCACAAACCACTCGCTGTCATCGCGCGGTCCTGTCATCGTCGTTCATGTGACCACGGTACGCGCACCGGTGAGCGCTGACTTTCACGAACCGACTGCGCTCCAGCTCGTCGTCGGCGACGGGCGCCTCGCGCTGGGCGGAGGGCTCGCGCAGATCACGAGGCATCGCCATACCTCCGCCGCGGTCGTCGTGGGCCTCGACCGCCCGCTGCGCCTCACGACGGATCGAACGCACGTGACCCGAGCCGCGTTGATCTCGGCGGGCTGCGACCACGCCGTCGGAGTCGAGGGCCGGATCGCGGTCTTTCTGCTGCCGGTGGCGACTGCAGGAAGCTCGGGCGCGCCGATCCACGACCTCACCAACGTCGTGACCTGGCGCGAGCTCGGCGAAGCGGTCGCGAGCGGAGACCTCGACGACTTCGCCGTCGTCGATCGTGCAGTGCGACGATCGGTGCGCCACGCACGCGAGGTCGACGACCGGCTCCGTCGCGCGCTCGAGGCGGTCGCCCAGGCCCTCGACGAGAACCTGCCGATCGAGCAGCTCGCAGATACCGCCCGGCTCTCGCCATCTCGCCTGATGGCGCTCGCTCGGATGCACCTCGGCACGTCGGTGCGCGGATATCGGCGATGGCTCCGCACGTTCGAGGTCGCGCGGCGGTACGCCGGCGGTGCCTCGCTGACCGAGGCAGCGTTCGACGCCGGCTTTGCCTCGTCAGCGCACCTCGCCTCGACCTCTCGCGCGAGCTTCGGGATCCGCCCGTCGCAGGTGCTGTCACCGCGATCGCGCGGATCGATCCGGGTCGTGTGAGGCGTCCGAGACGCTCGCTTCGATCAGCGCCGCCGGCATCGGTCAGGGTTCGCGCACGTCGAGCCGTTCGTCTCCGCCGCGGTCGCGCTGCCGATCGTCTCGACCGACTGATCGCGCGGCTACGGTGACTTGCTTGCCTCGGCGGTGCCGCCGAACGCGCCGAGGTTCACGCGCGCGCCGTTCGGCGCCGGCTCGCCGGTCGCGCCGGCGGTCGGGTCCGCCGCATCGACCGCGGGGCTCGTGACGCCATCGGCGACCCACGTGCCGGCGTGGAAGTGCCCGGCGGTCGACTTCTCGTGATAGTCGCCGCCGGCCTCGTCGACGAACCCGATGTCCGCCGGCTCGAACACCCCCGTGCCGATCGCGCACGCGGTCGTGGCGCCGCACGTGCTCGGGACGATGCTGTAGCCGACGGTGAACGACGTCATCGGGATGCCGAACAGCGCGTCGTCCCCGTTGTTCCAGAAGATCGAGTTCGTGAATGTCGCGCTCGAGTACGTCTCGAGGTAGGCGCCGCCGCCGCGCGACGGTGACACCAGGCCGTCCTCGCCGAGGTTGTTGTTCGCCACCGTCAGGTGATCCGCGACGAGGTGGGAGCCGGTCTCCGGGCCGTCCAGGCCGTCGACGTAGATGGCGGCGCCGCGCGCGATGCCATTCTCCCGGATCGCGCGATTGCGATAGAGCAGGTCGTGCGACATCGTCGCGCTCGCGCCATCGTCGATGAACACCGCGGCTCCGACGCCGGCGAGGTTATCGGTGAACACGTTGTAGGCGAAGTTGGCCGACACCGGCGCGGCGCCCGCCTTGTAGACGATCACCGCGCCGCCCCAGCCGTAGCCAGTGCCCTTTCCGATCTCGTTGCCGCGGAACGTGTTGCGGCTGATCGTGGCGCTTTTTGGCGTGAGGTAGAGCGCGCCGCCGTGGTCGGAGTAACCGATGTTGCGCTCGAACACACTCGCCTCGATGGTGATCGTCGCGTTGTCGCCGCCGTGCGCGATCGCCGCGCCCTTGTCGGCCTTGTTATCGCGAAATGCGGTGTGCGAGATCGTCGCGTTGACGTTACCGAGGAACATGGCGCCGCCAGCGGCGGCCTCGGTCCCGTTGCCGGCGAACACCGAGCTCGCGATCGAGTACGTCGCGCCGACGGTGCCGTCGAGGTCGACCGAGAGGCCGCGCGCGCCGTTCTGGACCGTCACGCCGTCGAGCGTGAACCGGGTCACGTCCGCGGCGCCCACGAGCACGGTCTGCGACGGGTCCGGCGCCTCGAGGATCGTCGCGCAGCCGTCCGAGCGCGAGCCGAACCCGGTCGCGAACCCGCCGTACAACGTCAGGTTGTCGGTCGCGATCGTCAGGCTCTCCTTGTAGGTGCCGGCGGCGACGTAGATGACGCCGCCTGGACCGGCGCTCGCCAGCGCCTGTGCCACCGTCGAGAACGGCGAGGCCAGCGAGCCATCGCCAGAGCTCGCCGTCGCATCGACGAACACCATGCCCGCGGCCGGCGGCATCGCGAGCGGTGGGCACGTCAGCTCGGCCGCCGTCGGACCCGCGTTGCCTCCCGGGTCGTTGGGGGCGGAGGCGTCCGGTGCGGACATGTCGGGAACGGACGGGCTGCAGCCACCGCTGATCGCCAGCACGAGCGCCATCGCGAGCCCGCGTCCTGCGTAGTAGTCGTCGTTATCCATCGATCTGATCGCGTGGTCCGGACGGGTGGATGTGACGAACAAGATCAGCGCCCAGCGAGGCGGCTCTGAAAATCATGCGTTAGACCATGTAGGCAAGGCGCCTCCCCTTCATGCGAAGAGGTCCGGATAGAGCGCGCGTGGTGCGGTGATCAGGCGGTCGCGAGAGACGCTGCCTCCGAACCGTTGGCGGTCGCACGGTGCGAACTCGCGTTCGAGCTCGTCGAGGCGCGAGACGTCGCGTCGCACGCACCTCCGCCACTCCGCGTCATCGATCCGCGGCTCGGCCAACCTCGCGCCGAGCGATTTCACCAACGACTCCTTCTCGTAGATCGTCTCGGGCGACACCCGGACGAGACATGCGCCGTAGACGCCGCTCAGGTAAGCCTCCCACTCGACGGTGATCTCGCTCTCCGGCGTTCGAGGACCGGCTGCACGCGCGTAGCGTTCGAAGAACGACGCGCGCAACTCGCCGACCCCGCCGGCGTCATCGACAAGCGCGAAGTAGTCCGGTGGAAACATCTCGGTGCCGTCGTCGAGGACGTACGTCGGAGCCGGCATCACGCGATCGCGAATCTGAAGACGCACCGCCGCCGGCTGCTCGCCGCGCCCGATGCACAAGGCTTCGAGGGTCGAGAACTGCGAGCGGATGTAGCGCAGGTCGTCCGGTGTCAGCATGCACGCGACGATGTGCCGGCGTGGGGGGTGATGGTTCGTTCGCGGTCGAACCATCCGCGGGTCAGTTCAGGTGGATGCCATCGAGCGGGCTCGAAAACTGGAAGGTGCCGGCGTACGTGAGCGTGGAGAAGGTCCGCTTGATCTTCCCGCCCATGTGGTCGAACACGTAGAAGTAGCCGCCCCGATCCCCCGTGAGAAAGCTCCCGCTCGAGATCTGCCACGTCCCCGCGTAGTACGCGTGGCCGTTGATGGTCACGTAGCGCGAATAGTTCGGCATGCCGAGGTCGCCGGGAACGCTCGCGAAGCAGATCCGATCGCCGGTGAAGTCCGTGCGCGAATACACCCACAGCGACGTGTCCAGGCACGCGTAGTCCTGGTCGGGGATGGTACTGGGCAGCCCGTAGCCGTTGGCGATGATCGAAGGCGCGGTCTCGAGGCGCGCCTGGGCCTGTGCACGTTGCTCTCCGACCGTGATCGGTCGCGGCGGGGACAGCACGACCTGGCCGTCGGGGCCGACGGTCGCGACCGTGTCGTACACGATGGCATCGTCGGCCAGCGGCGCGTCATCGTTGGAGGAGGGGTCGACGTCCGCGACGCACGAGGGTAGCGCGAGCATCACGAGAGCGATGTAGATGTGCTTCATCGCCGAGGTAGCGGCTGCGAACCCGCTCGATGTGACGAACTTTCTGCACCCCGCGAGCTCGATCGGCGAACCTCGGATCGCGAGATCGCTTCACGTCACCGACGATGTCTGCTTCGGCGACCGAGTACGAAAGCTGCCGCTCCGGCAGATCCCGAGGTGTCACCTAGGTTTGCGAGTGTCGATCGCGCGAATGGCTCGGGTAGGCTTTCGCGCCAACAGTCGGTCCCGCAGCGGCAAGATGTAGGAGGACGATGGCAGCCGACCCCGCGGCGATCTCGGAGGGCGACATCCTTCAGCACGTCAGGGCGATCGCAAGCGCTGGGCACTCCTGCTCGCACCGCTGCCTGGCGCCGCGATCCCGCATCCACCCGCACTCGGCGGCGGCTCGCTCCTCGGAATCATCGCCATGAAGACCACCTACAAGATCGGTCTCGTCGTCCTCATCGCCCTGCTCGCCGTCGTCGGCTATCGCCACGTCAAGCACAACGGCGAGAGTCCCAGCGCCACCCGCGCAGCGGTGGCGGCGACGCCGAACAAGCCGGCCGCGGTGCCCACCCCGCACATCGGCACCGAACCGGTGACCCGCGAGGACGACCCCACCGGCACCCTGCGTTTGGAAGGCCAAGTGATCGACGCCGACAAGAAGCCGGTCGGCGGCGCCACCGTCGCCATCGACACCAACCCGCCGCGTACGGTGACCACCGAGGCCGACGGCTCGTTTGCGTTCGACCGACTGATCGGCCGCGAATACAAGCTCGAAGCGCGCGCCGGCGATGGCTACGCGAGCCCGGCGTTCCTGCGGCTGTCCAAGGAGACGGAGCCGGTGATCCTGCGCGTCGGGCCTGGCGCGT
>Ga0307509_10006797_pt1 | contig 15225 bp, 26 predicted proteins | sample 10_EM_MG_FD_202245 | JGI IMG/M metagenome (GOLD analysis project Ga0307509, IMG submission 202245) | Populus trichocarpa ectomycorrhiza microbial communities from riparian zone in the Pacific Northwest, United States - 10_EM | ecosystem: Host-associated > Plants > Roots > Unclassified | place...
GGGGTCCAACACTTCTCTCGCATCTACGCGGGACGATGGTGTTCGGTGTTCGTTGGTCCCCAATACTCCATTTTTAATCTCTATCCATATATCAGCTCCCTAATTAGCTGTAGTAGGTAGCATAGCATGCTAGTAATACATTCCATTGTTCTCCCAAAGCTCAAAGTGATCGAAAGCGTTGAAAGTGAGCAGTGACTTTTGCCCACTTGAGCCGTCTTTGAAGTAGCAGCTCCACTTTGAAAGAGCTTTCAAGACCGGCCCATTCTTTTCAAGTACTATAAAAACGGCATGAAACTTTTGGAGCTTTTGGGCTTTCGAGCACTCGAAAGACCTCTAGAGGGACTTCCGTTTCCGTGATGCAGTGAAACAGTATGCGGCGGTGATCGGGTATTGACAATATTGAAGCCTTGTGACGGTTTTCGTCTTCCTCCCCAGAGTGATTTGCATTGAGGACTTGGCCGGAAAAATAGGGACCACGCTGTCGTCGAGACCATCGAGGCGTGCAGCACGCGTACGGTTTAGTTTGACCAAGACACAATACGGGAGGCGCTTCAGTGTGGCGATGGAGTCACCCTCTAGCGGGGGTTCGTCAGGGTCAAGGATGATGTCAGCGGTGGTGCCTCTCGCCCCGTTCGTAATATCTATACTGTTCCAAATGCACAAAAAATAATTTCGATCGCGCACGGGTAGAGCGCATCGCGCGCACCCAATATAGCGCACCACACATACCCCCAGTCATCGCGCGGGTACCCTAAGTTCCTTAGGAGGGATTTCCTGCCTGGCCCCGAACTAGGCCAGGGGCCAAGGATATTATGTCGTCAATTTTTATACTATCTAGGGACGGTTTCGGGGAGATATTACGGTTTTTCTGTCGAACGGAACGGGAGCGGGAATTTCCGAGATCCGTGATCTAATCACCGGCAGGGTTGCCGATGTCCGGAGGCGTCGGTCCGGCGTTGTCAACCGCAACCGCTTGACAGGTCAGCGCCCGACATCTCCCGACACGTACCGGGGACCCGTTCGAGTCTGGAATTGGCCCCTTCGTATGGTAAATAGGGTGTCGGGTTGCTTGTACTCATCAAACGAAGGGGAACCCGTGGACGAGGGTATGATGGGGACCGGGCGGTCGTCCTGGGTGCCGATAAGCGCCCGAACCGGGTAATCCCGTGACCGTTCCGTTGAAGAGAAAAGTGGTTTCGCCTCCCTGAAACCGTCTCAAGATAGTTTAAAAATTCACGGTAGAACGTCCCTACCCCTAGTATAGTTCGGGGCCAGGCAGGAAATCCCTCCTAAGGAACTTAGGGTACCCGCGCGATGACTGGGGGTATGTGTGGTGCGCTATATTGGGTGCGCGCGATGCGCTCTACCCGTGCGCGATCGAAATTATTTTTTGTGCATTTGGAACAGTATAAATATCCAGGTCAGTTGTGATATTGCTCGTTACCATGACCTTCATCCCAATCGCAAGCTCGATGGTCTCTGGTAGGTCCTTGCGTTTCCGTCGTCCATCCCCTGCACCCCGCTGTGCAAGTGTATAGCGCTCGCGCAGGGACAGGGGCCGGTTCGTGATTGTGTCCTGTGCAGAGCAGACTAACAATCTCTGGCCGCTCTCTGAACAAGCCTTCGTTTGGGAGGAGCAGTGAGAAACACCGACAACGCCGGACACGAAAAGGGAGACACTCCCACACGGTCAGCGGTCTGTTAAAACAACCCTACATTCAGACGTTGAACTCCTGAAAAACGAAAACCTACCGGAAAAATGGTTGCTTACCACCATACCTCATGTACGAGGCGATAAGCCGCAAACGCGCACTAGTTCTGAATGCTCCGGGAGAGTTGATACGCCCACGTTCATCAGTGACAGGGAGTGAGTGTCTGCGCCGTTCGCGGGGGATTGGCCACGCTGAAGTTTGGGCCACGATAGGGCGCGTATCTTGACATAGCCGCTGGAGGGTGGAATCAAGAGTACTCGTACGGTAACGGAAACAGGAGCGGTGATTTCGGCCAACGGCCCACACCGCCCAAACTTCCCCAGTAGATCCATGAACGTTCCAGAAATTTACATATTCTCCGGAAAGATTTTGCAATCCATGAGAAATCCAGGATGATTTTCAGACAGAATCTTCCCCAACCTAGATAAATAGGAGCTAGGGCAGGACTTCGTCGACGATCGCTCCCGTTCTACTCACGGGTGATAATCGATAAAGGTGTGGATCCCCGTTCGTTCACCCAGTGACGTAGTGAAGAAGCCGAGAGCTACACGGGACGCTGAGCATAGTGCTGCAAGGTCACAATAAGGTGGCCGGTTCCTTTAACCGTCCGTGGCATTTGCTCCAAAATCCGGGAGTGACCATAGCTGGAGCGCTGAAGCGCTGGGGCCGATCACCCAGTTTGATGACGTCGCGTTTTTTATCGACTCCGGTATAATCTGGAGGCCAACTCAGTTTCAAACTGGATCCCTCCACGCTGTCGCCGAGCTGGGCTGAGGAGCAGTGCTTTCCGGCTTGTGGATTTCAAGTCGTATCGTTCTCCCTGCTTCGAAACGGATTTTTCCCGTGGTTGGCGATCGGACAGTCACGACAAGGCGGGGGATCTGCCTTCCTCGCTGCTTTTGTTTACGTGTTTCCCTTTTTTTTTTACACGTACGCGACGCGTGAATTTACTGATTGATACATCGGTACCTTGCCAGCAATCCGGTGAAGGACATCTCCCCATGAGCCCGCAACGTCCGAAGGTGTTTTATTTTTGTTTGGGACAGGACGGCGGCAGGTGTGTGCGCGCAGCAAGAGCTTCAATGTGCCCCCCTGGTAGTTCACCACCATGTGGCGTCGCACGTACTGAGCTGTGGACGTCGATTCTATATTTTCCTTGCTTCTCTCGGTCAGTCCTCGGGAGCATGAGCATATTATCGTACACGTAACAAAGCAATACATACTATCAAACCCCTACGCCTCGCATTCCTCAACGTTCACGTACCCCGGGTGGCAGCTCACACGTGGGTAGGCCGAGGTCAACTTGACCACCCTCACCGTGGTTCTCTTCCTCCCCGCTTCCACCTGACACTCCGTTTTCGGCGTCTTCAAGGAGTCCATCGCCAAATCCTTCATAATCTCCCCCTGCTCCCTCAACGCCTGTTCCCATTGCTCCTTCGAAGGCCCATGGTGACCACACCAACATATAGGGTGGGGCGGGGCGGTGGGAAAATATAAGATCTGGAGTGTTTCGAAATCAGGGAGTGTCTTGCATGCGCTCACCAGCTCTGACATCGCGGAGCGCGAGGTCCCAGCCGGGTCGAGCAGAATTCCAGCCTCCGTGACTTTGGCGTGATGTGGGTAAGGGGAGATGGTGAGCTCAGTGAGCCTTGGGCAGGCGGCTACGAATCCTGATGTTGGAGGTGGTCAGTCGTCGTTCTCGCCCCATGATCATACGGAGTGCTGAACCACTTACGAGATGGATTGTTGCACAGAATCAGGGGGATCGCCAACCGCTTGACTTTCGAATCCGGGAGCGATGCAATAGATTCAAGGAATTCATCGGAGGGTGCAATTTTTTCTTTGACTACGCAGACAACGTCCTCGACGTCGTGGCAGTGCCGGAGAAGAGGATGGGCGGCAGGAGGCAGGATCAAAACCCTAACCTGGGGGAGTTTGACGCGTTTAAGTGCGCTGTTGAGCAAGGTCGTAATAGCACTATCCGCCGATCCAATCTCTAGTGTGTGGATGTTTGGGAGGGACCTTAGGCATTTGGCAAACGCAGGAAAGATGGGTCCATGCAGCGGTAGATGCACCTTCAGTAACCTTCATCAGAAGACGCGAATCAGCCGTGACCCAGGGACAAGGAAATATGCAGAAATACCTCACGCTGCCAGCCAGAAACACGTCTCTGCGCAACGCATTCGCGATGACGTTGAGTCCCCACAAAATCTGGACCTCCGATTTCCATGCGTTTTGTAAGGGGACCTCAACGCGTTCCCATACCCATGGAAGCAATCGCAACCGCATCCCCCTACACGTCGCGCTAAGCGGTCGCAGAAAGCTCGCCCGCTGGTTGTGACATTCGGAGGCACCCGTACTATATGGGAAAGAGAACCGTGCGTAGCGACCGGTGAGTTGCGGGTCCGGGGAGACCCAAAAGAGAATGAGGAGGATAAGTTCGTCCGGGAGCTCGAAAACTGCGAAAGTGGGATCGAAACGCGTCAACATTCGACACAAAGAAACGATGTATGAGATCGTACTAAGGCTGGTTTGGCGTATAGTGGATCCCGGTGGCTGCGATAATGGGACGATGGCTGGACGTCGCTTCCTACCGAGGCCGTATACGAGTCTGATAAAGACTGCTGAGATCTTTCCGCGACAACGATCCATGGTCCTGGAGTGTAAGGGTCACTGTCCGCGATCCAACGAGGTGGGGGGAAGGAAAAGGCGTGGCTGGAGCCGGGCATGTGTGCGGTAAGTGAATGTGAATCATAGAGCGCTGACTGCCGGTTTCGCGCGTGGAGTTGCATGGACCGAGTTTTTCCGAGCCACCCCTTCGCTCCTGCTCTCACGGCCCCTCCGGGATGATTGCACCACGAATTTTGATAGGAACAAGGGTGAGAGTGTTTGGGCCAAAAAATCAAAACATTCATGTACCGCAATGGAACGGTGAAGGTGATCGGGGGTGTGGGTGGGACCGACTGGGAGCGAAAAGAGCAATTCACCTGGGGGTCATCCCACTTCTTCAAAATTATAATCTTCCCTCGAGCTCGAACTTGGGGGCAAACAGCGGCAGACACGGTCGCACGGGCGTCGCATGGCGTTCGCGTCGCTTACTCCAGCGAACGGACCAGCCCCTCGACAACGACGCGGCGGAACATCCTCGACGAATTCCGGGTCCAACAACCCTAACCTGAGCCAGAACCACGGTGGAGGTCTCAAACCTCCCTCGAATTCACGCGAGGTGCTCGAGTGGGTACCTGAAGGAAACGAAGGCGGTTGGAGAGGAGTATCGAGATGTTGTTGGTGGTTACGAGTGGTAGTTACCCATCCTCAGGAGTGTTAGCGTCATCTTTATTGCACACGATGTGGGTCCTTGCTACCGGACCCCTACACCTCACATTCTTCGACCGTCAAAGAATCCAGGTGGGCCCCCTCAAGGGGACCATCCGGGCCCAACTTAATGACCCTCAACATGGTCCTCTTCCTTCCCTCTCCCTCCTGGCATCCTGTATTCGGCTTCCTCAAGTGGTCTATCGCCCAATCCTTCAGACCATTCAGCTGTTCCGTCAATGCATCGTCGTGTCGTTTCGCGTAATGCGCGTTCTGGCCTCCCAACCACAAATCCGACCAGGTCGGGGAAGGTCTGCAGGGGAAAAAATGTACGATCTGGAGTGTGTCGAAACCTGTGAGTTTTCTGCACGCATCAACCAGTTCTAACGTTGCGGAGCTTATGGCCCCACGTAGGTCGAGCAGAATTCCCGTTGCCTTGGTTGTGATGTTACGTCGGTGAGGGTAGAGGATGGTTAGCTCGGTGAGCCTCGGAAAGGCGGCCATGTATCCTGAGACCGGAGGCTGTCAGTCACCATTTCCACCCTGTGCCTCCACAAAACACTGGACTACTTACTGGAGAGATTGTTGCGCGAACTCATGGGGATCGTCAAACGCTTGACTTTTGAGTCCCGATTGGAAGCGAGAGATTCGAAGAATTCCTCGAGGCACATAGCCCAGCCAATAAACACATAGACGACGTCCTCAACATTGCGACAACTTCGGAGAAGAGGAAAAGCGCAGGGGGGTAGTATCAGAGCCTTGATCTGGGGTAGTTCGACACGCCCAAGCGCATTTTTGAGCGAGTCCATGGGATGGTAATCCGCCTGCCCTATCTCTAGCGTGTGGAGGTTTGGAAGGGACTCTAGGCATTTGACGAATTTGGGAAGGGTGGATCTATTATCCACGAGACACACCGTCATGAACCTTCAGACACGAGTCAGCACCGACCTAGGGAGAAGAGATGACAGAAGTACGTACCTCACGCAGGTAGCTAGGGATGTGTCCGCGTGCAAAGCTTTCACGATGGTGTCGAGTTTCCTCAAAATCTGCCCCTCTGAGCCCCTGCTATTGCTCACTTCCGGGCACTCGATGCGTTCCCATATCCACGGTAGCAATCGAAACCGCATCGCCCTGCACGTCATGCTCAACAACAGTAGAAACCGCATGCGCTTCAGGTGGTGATCGTTGGCCACCATACCGTACTGAAGACGGAGTCGTGCATAGTGATCGGTGAACAGCGGTTCTAGGGAGATGTGAGAGAGGATGGAAAGGATAAGCTCGTCTGGGAGTTCGAAAACTGCGATGGGGCAGATTAATATTTGATCCGAAAGAAGCGACGCAAGAGCTCGTACTGAGGCTAGTTTGAGCCGCAGGAATCGGTCGCCGTTTCCTATCGGCTCGGAGCACGTGTGCGAGCCTGGTAAAGAATGTTGAGGTATTTCTGCGATAGCGATCCATCCAACAACGCGGTGTTCACCGTCCGAGACCCAACAGGTTGAGGATTAGGAGAAGGCGTGGTCACAGCCAAGGAACACATGCACATCTTACAGTAAGTACATCCGGTGTAGAGCGCCCGCCGTCGATCAATTCTAGGCTGGAATCCAACCTCAAGTTCAGAGGGGAGCAGCTCGGTCAATCTCCGCGTGTGGGCGTGAACGCTGAGCTCAATGTTGAGGCCTGAAGTCGAAATCCCAACTACGCCCCCGCCTCGTAGGTCGGGAGGCTTCACCGTCGTCCGCTCCACGGTCTTTCCGCGACATTTATACGATAAAAATGAGGGTAAGAATATCTGGTTCAAAGGGTGAAATACACAATGCGAGAAGTTGTGCAGTCAAACCTCTGCCTGCCGACCTCTAGCCGCGCTGGGGATTACCCGTTTGGTACTAGAAACCATCGGACTGGAGTTCGGATGAGTCCCGACGGGATCCCAGCGGGAGGGAAGCTTAGGCAGTGGAGAGACGGTGGCTGTTGGAGAGGAGCATTGGGCGTTGTTGGCGGTCATTGGTGTTAGTGTGCCTTTTGTATTGTTCTCGACGTGGGTCCTTATCGATATCCTCAGTATATACGGAATTCCTATACCTCACACTCCTCGACAATTAAAGAATCCAGATGGGACCACTCAAGGGAACCATAGGTGCTCAACTCAATGACCCTCAACGCGGTCCTCTTCCTTCCCTCTTCCTCCCAACATCCTGTCCTCGGCTGTTTCAAGAGGGCCGCCGCCCAATCCTTCAGACCACCCGCCTGGTCTTTCAATCCCGGGTTCCGTTGTTCAATGAAAGACAACCTCCTAAGACCTCTTAACCACCGGTCCAAACCTCTCGGGGAAGGTAGGTGGACGATAGAACGCACGATCTGTACGATCTGAAATGTGTCGAAATCTGGGAGCGCCTTGCATGCGTCAACCAGTTCTGACGTTGCGGAACGCGTTAGTTCGTCTACGTCGAGCTGGATTCCAGTTACCGCGATCGGGGTATCATCCGGGTGAGGGTAGAGGACGGTTAGCTCGGTGAGCCTCGGAAGTGCGACCAGATATCCTGAAGCCAGAGGAAGTCAGTCATCATTCCCACCCTGTGATCCCACGGAGTGTTGGATCGCTTACTGGAGGGATTACTCGACGAAATCAGGGGGATCGTCAAACGCTTGACTTTTGAGTCCGGGTTTGACACGAGAGATTCACAGAATTCATCGAAGACGAAGAGGAAATCCATGCCCATAGACACGCAGACTACTTCCTCGACATTAGGACACTTTCCGAGAAGAGGATAAGCGGTTGGAGGTAGGATCAGTGCCTTAATCTGAGGCAGTTCGACATCCCCGAGCACACTCCTGAGTAAGGGCGTAGGATAGTAGTCCACCTGTCCTATCTCTAGCGTGTGGAGATTTGGAAGGGACCCCAGACATTTGATGAACCCGGGAAGGCTGGAATTATTCCACACCCCTGACAGCATCACGAACCTTCAGAGGACACGGGTCAGCTCAGACCCAGGGAGAAGGAGTGATAAACAAGTACCTCACACTGGTTGCCAGAGATCTGTCTGCGAACAAGGTTTTCGTGATGATGTTGAGCTTCCTCAGAGTGCGCGCCCCCGAACTCTGATCCGTGATCAACTCTGGGCACTCGACGCGTTCCCATGCCCATGATCGCAACCGGGAGTGCATCGTTCTGCATGTCATGCTCAACGACAGTAGAAACCGCGTACGCTGGTGGTGGTAATCGTCGACCACCATACCGTACTGAAGGCGGAGCCGTGCATAGTGACCGGCGAACTGTGGTTCTGGGGAGACATAAGAGAGGATGGAAAGGATAAGCTCGTCTGGGAGTTCGAAGACTACGAAAGGATAGATCAGCACACCGACTCGATCGAAAGAAATGGCGCAAGAGCTCGCACTGAGACTGGTTTGGTGTACAGAAGATCGACCGGTGGATGGATGTCGTTTCCTACCGTGGCCGTGTGTGAGCCTGGTTAAGATTGTTGATGTCTTTTCGCGGTAGCGACCCATGGTTCTGGGGCGTGTGGTTCGCCGTCTGGGATTCAAAAGCGCGAGGGGAAGGAGGAGGCTCGCTGTAGTTGAGGAACGTATGTAGGGCTGCGATCGATTTCGCTTCCAGATCGAGGTCGAGATTTTGGGTGCGCCCCTGATCGGTGCGCCGACACGCTTCACTAGGAGACCCCTTGCCAGCTACGTGGGGCAGCTATCGATTCCTCGCATGACCGCCGTATGAATTCTTACTATGTATCAGATTCAAACACTTCACACTCTTCAACGTTCGCAGAATCCAGACAAAACTTCAGGATGGTTCCAGACGCGTTCAACTCGATGACCCTTAGCGTGGTCTTCTTCCTTCCCTCTCCCTCCTGACAGCCCATGTCCACCTTAAAACAGTCTATCGCCCAATCCTTCATGTTATTCACCTGCTCCCTCAACGCCCGCTTCTGTTGTTCCAGGGAAGACAGGATATTGGTTTCCTCCGACCAGTCCGCACGTCTCAGGGGAGGTGAACCGTGAGGAAAATGTACAATCTGGAATGTGTCGAAACATGGGAGTGCCTTGCATGCGTTGACGAGTTCAATCATTGCGGAGCGTACGGTTCCAACCCTATCGAACTCCGTGAGTCGGGGGTCAAGCGGTGGAGGGTATAGGACGGTGAGTTCGGTGAGCTTTGGGAGCGCGGTTAGATATCCTGAGGTTGGAGGCAGTCAGTCACGGCTCTCACCACGATCCCAGGGAGTATTGGATCACGCACGAGACGGGTTACCACACGAAATCAGGGGGATCGCCAATCGCCTGACTTTTGACCCCTGGTTGGACGTGAGAGCTCCAAGGAAAACGTCGGATAATATAACCTCATCCCCGACCACGCAGGTCACCTCCTCGACATCGCGGCAGTGTCGGAGAAGAGGATAAGTAGTAGGAGGCAGGATTAGAACCTTAATCTGGGGGAGTTCGACGCGCTTAAGCGCATTCTCGAGTGGGGTTGTAATATAGCCATATGCCCGTCCTATCTCCAGCGTGTGGAGATTCGGGAGGGACTCTAGGCATTTGGCAAACTTGGGAATGGTGGGGTGATTATGCACAAGGCACACGGACATGAACCTTGAGAGGACATGAATCAGCTCCGGACCAGGGAGAGAGAAAGGCACGGAAGTACTTTACGTTGGTACCAAGAGATACGTCGGCGCACAAAGCGGTCATGACTGCGTTGAACTTCCTCAAAACGCGCGACGGGAGGCGCCCGTCGGGGGTCCACCTTGGAGTCGGCACGAGGAATTCCAAACGTTCCCATATCCATGGGAGCAACCGTAACCGCATCATCCTGCATGTCATGCTCAACCGTAGTAGAAACCACACTCGATGCTCGTGGTGATCGTAGATCACTAGATCATACTGAACACGGTACCGCGCACAGGAACCGATGGACTGGGGGTCTGGGGAGATGTGGGAGAGAACAGCGAGAAAGAGCTCGTCTGGGAGTTTGAAAACTGCGAAAATGGGAGGGGACGGATGAGTACTCGATCACCCGTGGAACTGACGCAAGAGCTCGTACTGGGGCTGGTTTGGGGCGCAGGGTGCCCGAGGGACTTTGATAGTGGGAGAACGTCTGGACGTCGGTTCCAGCCAAGACCATATGCGAGCCTGGTGAAGAGCGCTGAGGTCTTTTCGCGGCAACTGTCCATGATGCTGTAGCACAGGGTCCACTTCCCGAGAACCGACGGGGAAGTGGGAAGGAAGGCGTACGCGACCACCCGCGCCGGCTCCCGTGGCATTGTTTACATTTGTTTGTCGCCGCCGAAAGCAATCCAGTTGGTGGAAGTGTTGGGCAATGCGGCGGGTTCCATGCGGAATGGGCGGGATGGATGCTCAAGATGATAAAATACGTGGCCCCGGGAGTTTAGCTACTGTTGTTAAAATAAAGACGGGCAGTAACAGGAAACGCGTGGATGGATCAGAATGGGGACATGACCCCACGAGAAACGCAGCCAGACCCGACGGACAACACACATCAGTGCTCGCTACGGTGATAAATGAAGAAATCTGCGTAGCAGCTGCCGTTCCAGAGGAGTCCGTCGGTATGGTTTGACCGCGACCGGTTCCATGTTCGTAGAGATTACGTCCAGTCTTAAGTACGAATCCCGGAGGAATCCCTCCAAATTGAGCTGCATCGTGCACTCCGCTGCTCCAGCAACAAGAGGTCCTCGCGGCTTACCATCTGGAAACAATCAGATATTCGCAACCTGAACTCTCGCATTCGGAATTCAACCTGACTGACTTGCGAACATTCGGGTTTTTGTTGCCCCAGTTCGCCCGCCCTTACGTTGGGCATCTGCGGAACAAAGCCAGAACCACACCAAAAGAGATGGCAGATACAGCCGAAAGGCTACGTGTCGTTGCGGAATGTAGCTTGTGGTTGTGGTGAATGGAAATGCACCGTCCCACTCTCAACAAGGTTTGATCGATTTGCACTGCGCGCGAATTTACAGATCGGACTTCAAATGGACGAATTGTCTCGCTATCACCCTTTTCCCCCAACGTCCACCACATCGCAGGCTGTGTCTACATAACCCTTTCCCATTCTCCTCTTGCCCACAGCGCTCACCCACTGCCTTTATTCCAGCAGCCATGGACCCCAACGCTTCCCCGTTTCTAGCGGTAAGCCCCTGTGGTCGCGGATATCGCGCCCGATCTGACCTCAAGACTTAAGTTTACAAGCGAAACCCCCTGCTGGCCCCTTGGCAAGCCCTTTTACGACTTCTCCCCCATCGACCCGATCGAGGGCCTTTTCGATCTCGGCCCTATCATCCCCGCTTTCAACACCTTTGGCTTCCCATGCGATGAGGACCAGTACAAAGGCCTCTCCGCGTCCCCTGGAACCATCTCCTCTCCCTCCCTTCCGCCCTCCCCCTTTTGGTAATTGCTGGTTATCTCAGAAACCCAGCCTCTATTAATCTCCGAAATAGCCTGACTGGCGACCCGCCCGAGCTGGGCGTCATGGATGCGTCCGCTCACTACGATCCCGAACTCTCTCCGACGGCACTCTCCGACCTCAGCCCCTTGAGTGACACCAACGGGGTGAAGTCTACCAAGACTGACCTCACCGAGTTTGAATACAACCCCTTCACTCGCAAGTGGGTTTGCCCAAAGTGCAACGAGGACTTCGTCAGTACTCACGAGGCTCGCCGGCATGTCGAAATGGCAGCCAAATGCACGGGAAAAAAGGTTGAGTGCCTTCGCTGTGGTGAGCGCATCCACGCGTCCTACTGGTCCCGCGGACGTCACTTCGTGACCATGAAGTGCCAGAAAGGGGGCCAGAAGAGGGGAACTCCAACTTACACCGTTAACAATGCGTTCGTGGATGTGGAACCGGATGTGGAATTGTAAAGTGTCTCGCGAGTCATAGGTACATTCGATCCTCCTTCGGCCTCTCCCTCGTTCTCACACACCCTTCAGGGAACACGGCAGATCTTTGATCAAAGCGATTGTGCGAAACTACTAAGTAGTGCCCACCTCATATTTTGTGGTTTCGCACCATCGGTCTGTTCAAAGATTGCTTGGTTCCCCCTGCCTTTCAAAACCCATGTGGACCTCGTCCCCCCCGTCTCATGTATAGTCATAACAAGTACCAATAACGCCTGCTCTTGAAATCCCTGACTCGATGATGTGTGTCGTACCTCTCTCTGCGCTGTAACAATCCCATGACTTCTTTGCTTGTTCAACTGTGAGAGTGATTGCCAGAGTCCTGGAGCGTGAAGACAATCATTACGACGTCCCGCTATCATTTCAGGGACGAGTGATATCATCCCAATACCCTCACATTGTTGAACCTTGTGCTCCACGTGTGGACTGGATTGTCCCCAACCCCGCCCTCAGAATTTTGGGCTACGGTTTTTTTGAGTTTGCACTTGATGGATATGGAGACACGAAAGGTGAACGATGGTGCTGGTGGGTATCTCGTAGTAAATCCACATACACACCCATCCCTTCGAGGGGCAGCTGATGTACATCAATTACGCAGTCCGCTGCTCTCCGTCCTTTGGGTAGTAACACACGATTATACACGTTACGGACCCTTACTATCAACTCTCCACACTTCATGCTCCTCAACCTCCACAGAACCCAGAGAGGATCTCAAAAGGGTACCGTCGCCGGGTATCGGGAGGACGGTGATCGGGCTCAACCCGATTACCCTCAACGTGGTCTTCTTCTTTGCATCACCCGCCTGACATTCCGTGTTTCCCTTCTTCGAACAGTCTACCGCACAATCCACCGCCCACTTCACCCGCCCCGTCAACGCCTGTTTCCGTTGTTCCGAGGACATGGTACCGGCTTCCCCCCACCTTCTCGGGATAGGTGTGTGGGGGGGGGAAGTACACAATCTGGAGTGTGTCGAAATGTGGGAGCGCCTTGCACCCACCCACCGGTCCTAGTGTCGCGGCGTGTTCGGTATCAACCGCAAGTTGGCTGTTGGGTGAGTAAGGGTAGATAATTGTGAGCTCAGTGAGCCTTGAGCACGCAGCCGCAAATCCTGAGGTCAGACCTAGTCAGCCAATGTTCTAACCCTATGATCCTACAGAGTGCTGGTTCGCTTACGGGATGGATTGCCCAGTGAAACCAGGGGGACCGCCAACCGCCTGACTTTCAAATCTTGGATCGACGCAAGGGGTCCAAGGTAATTAACAATGGATATCAGTTCACTCCCAATCACCCAGTCGACGTCCTCGACATTGTGACAACATTCTAGGAGAGGATAAGCAGCGGGAGGCAGGAACAGAGTCTTAATCTGGGGGAGTTCGACACCCTCAAATACTTTCTTGAGTTGGGTAGTACTCGGAGAGTAATCCGCACTTCCTATCTCTAGTGTGTGGAGATTTGGGAGGGACTCTAAGCATTTGACAAACGCAGGAATAGCGTTATCCCACAGGAGATGCACCGTCATGAACCTTGAGAGGACGCCAATCAGCCCCACCCGAGGGACGAAAAAGGGGGAGATTTACTTCACGTTGGTAGCCGGAGGTATGTCCATGCACAAAGCTGTCGCGATGGCGTTGAACCTACGTGGAAAGCGCCATTCCGAACCCCAACTTTGGATCGACTCGGGGTATTCGAGCTGTTCCCATATCCATGACAGCAACCGCAACCGCATTGCCTTGCATGTCGCGCTTAACGACAGCAGGAACAGCACCCGTCGTCGATGGTAACCGTTGTCCACCATGCGATATTGAACGCGAAACCGTGCGCAATGACCGGCGAACTGCGGGACTGGGGAGATGAAAAAGAGGGTGTGGTGGATAATCTCATCCGGAATCTGGAGAACTACGAAATCGGGGTGGGATAGATTGGCATTTGACCTAAAGAACCGTTTGAAGAGCTTCTATACGTACTGAGGCTGGTTTGGGGCACGGGAGGCCCGCTAATGAAAGGATCCCGTTTCACACCATGCCCCCCGCGAGCCTGGCAAAGAACGTTGAGGTTTTCTCGCGACAGTGATCTACAACCCCACCGCGCATGGTTCACCGTCCGAGACGTAGCATGGTGAGGTGATATCGAGTCACGGGTTTCAAGTGATCACCCAGTAGAGCGCCAATTGTCAAGTTCGCATGCAGACCAGATCGTAATGTTCCCAGTCATGCCCTCAGATGATGTATGGTCCGAAGTGTGGGGTGTACAATACCACAATGCCGCCATGGGAAATGTGAATATGATCGAGGTTGAGCGAGAGCAGTCAGAGCCGATTCCCCCGTATGTCGCAACGGGAATAGGCTTGAGGAATTCGTTGAGGCCTCTCACCAGCACACTAACGGACATCAGATGCAAATTAGGGCATATTTGCATTTAGACAGGTGTTTAGTAGATAGGGTCGGAGGTGCGCTGGTTATGGATCCTAAACATTGAATCCCCCCACCTCATACTCCTCAACCCGCTCAACCCTCATAGAGCCCGGACGGTGCTTCCCAGGGGGACGGAATCTGCCCAGCTCGATGACCCTCAACGTGATCCTCTTCCTTCCCTCCCCCTCCTGACATTCCTTCAGACAATCCATCGCCACATCCTTCACATCCTTCACCCGGTCCCTCAACGCCTGCCACCGTTGTTCCACGGGAGGTAGGCCACCATCTCTCATTTGCTCGTACCCGCCCACCGCCGGAGGGCGGGGGCCCCCGCCAATGTGTACGATCTGGATCGTATTGAAATCTGGGAGCGCTTTACAAGCATTGACCAGCTTTAATGCTGCGGAGCGTGTGGTTTCGACCACATCAAGCGGAAGGCCCGCTTCCGAGACCAGCGGGTCACCGAAGAAAGGGTAGATGAGGGTGAGTTCGGTGAGCCTTGGAGATGCAGCCACATATCCTGGTAATCAGAGGTAGTCAGCCACCGCTCCCAACCAACGATCCTGCAGAGTGCTGTATCATTGTGTCGCTTACGTGATGAGTTACCCCACGAAAAGAGCGGGATCGTCAGCCGCTTGACTTTTGAATCCTGGTTGGTCGCGAGAGATCCGAGGACTACGTCAGAGGATGTAGTTTCATACTCAACCACCCAAACCACGTCCTCGACGTTACGACAGTGTCTGAGAAGAGCGTAAAGGGTAGAAGACAAAATCAGAGCCTTAATCTGGGGGAGTTCGACACCACGGAGTGCATTCTCGAGCTGGGTCGTCATACTGCTATGCCCACACCCCACCTCTAGCGTGTGGAGA
>Ga0307509_10006798_pt1 | contig 15224 bp, 6 predicted proteins | sample 10_EM_MG_FD_202245 | JGI IMG/M metagenome (GOLD analysis project Ga0307509, IMG submission 202245) | Populus trichocarpa ectomycorrhiza microbial communities from riparian zone in the Pacific Northwest, United States - 10_EM | ecosystem: Host-associated > Plants > Roots > Unclassified | place...
CATATCCGAAAGTATAAGTTCAATAATGCGCAGCTTAGCAATTGAAAAAGCAAAAGGAAGACAAAGGAAGCGAACAAGAGTAAAAGAAGAACTACTCCTGTACGGCGGATAAAACTAAGTCCAACACGATAGTAGCAGGTGGGCTGTAGGGCTCGTGGCTAATTTAATATTTCGTACGCCCTAACATCCCGGGCGAAGCCAACTTACTATGAACCGATGGAGCTATAGTATCATATCTACCAGTCTAACCGTGAATGGTATGAGGTGTGCGGAGGGGGCCTAGGTCAGGGTGGGATCGGTGGACTTGAGGTTCCTTGTGTACTCGGGTATGGACCTGATTGATCGGACAGACAGGGATTATGGAACTTATGGGGATACATAGATTATCTAATCCTGCTTGTCCGATCACCTACCTCCATACCCGAGTATCATACATGGGATCAAGGAAGGAGCACAATCCAGGTCAATCCTAATTCACCCGCGCGGACGCCAATACACGAAAGGACCCACTATCATCGGAATGCAGAACATTTATTTCCCTAATTGTAGAATAGTTGCAGGATCTGGAACAGGGATAGATTGCGTATCGGACAGACATATTGCGTGTCGTTAACGAGGACTTAAATAGAAAGGGCGTCTAATGTTATATGGAGTTAAAATGTCCATAATTACCTTACGTTTCTTAGCAAATAGAGAGCTCCGGACCTTTTCTTTCTTTTCTTTACCTCCTAGTGAATTCTCTTCTCTTCCTCCTCCTCTAGGAACAGGTGAAGGTGCTTGTGGGAAAATGTAGGCCGGTCCAAAAAACCACAAGTTATATCTAAGGGCTTTCACCTGCCCTATCGCCGAAAACCCACTAGATTGTGCAAGTACCAGTATTATTTAGGTCGTGTAAGACTCCTTCCCCCTTCATTTCCTCATGAACCCTGGCTGACAAGAACGAGGTGCCAAAGCAGATAAGTTTAGATACGAAGTAGAGTAGGTTGGTTTAATGAAGCTCGCACTAATATTCCCATCTAAGTAGCTCATTGCCATGGCCTTTTCCTAGGAGCGGGGGTTGAAGACTGCCCGGTGGCCAGGGCCTGCCTGTGGGTAAGTGAGATCGATGTCCGAAAGAGGCAAGGGAATTATATTATGAAAGCAAAAAATAACCGATTGCGGCTACAACAACCCCTAGGGAGCCTGGGAACCGGGGACAAACTGAAAGTGCTATTACACAGCCAAGTCCTGGTACATGTAGGGCTTATCCTAACTCTCCTAACCCTGGTTGCAGGCCTGCCGCCTAATTCCCAAGTCTCAGGGAGTTAGTAGGTAGTTGGTATAGAATTCGGCCCTTGTATTATGGAGAAGTTATTATTACTCTTCGGCTCCCTGTTAGTTAAAAGACTAGGGGGGCCTGGCCTTAGGATGGCTATGGTAGGAAGTTGACGCAACCCTCCCACAAGCGATGTTCTAGAAAGAGTGCTGACCCTGAGTACACTACAACCTGGGCAAACACCCCTGGCAGCCACTCCCGAGAATTGCTGCAACCTCAGTTCACCAAGATCTGTCTTGGCGATTGAGATAGAAATGGGCGGGGATGATCCAAATCCAAACGCAATGAATGGACTCGTCGCAAAACTTTCATGCTAGATATTTTAGATTCGTAAAAGGAGTCGAGGGCATTGAGCCCTTTCTCATTTTCGCCTCACATCCCCTCCGGCAACTAAACCTTCTCAAGGTGACACGTGAAATGGCAGCAAGAGCACCTATCCCAGAAGTCTCTATAGTATCATACTCTGCACACTAGTCAGGGCCTGCGCGCTACCCGGGCTCCGATCAGTGGGTATGCCGGTTGGACTGTACTGCCATTCGGGCCTTGTCCAAGTCTTTGAGGAGTTGGGGTAGGTCCCGCAGTTTAAACATCTATCTAGCTTTAAGCGCTGATCAGGCCCTAGAGAGCCGTTCGGTGCACCACCAGTAAGTGTTGGGTTGGGGCCTATTTCAGGAGCTGTTCATTAGCGAGAGTGGGAACACCCGCTCTGTAGAGTTCTAACAACTTACCCAGACTCTATGCAATTCCGTGCTTTCTACCTATCACCCCCCTCTCCTCTCCCACTAACTCCAAACCCAGAAAATGCTGGCCCAGCCGTTTATCCCCTACTGCCTACAACTCCTCCTATCTATACAAGCTCTGGAGCACATACTACCTAGTTAGCATTTTTGCGACAGAAAGCATGACATGAACTCGAAAGAATCCCGATTTCATCATCCCAATCTACTTGAAAATCGTGCAGGTTAGGTTATCGCCAGAAGCCTTCGTAATATCCATGCCCGCTACAAGAATAATACTATAGTTACCGTGAGTATAATCTTAACATTAGATTGGATAAATATGGGCTGGGGAGTTCCTGCTAGAAATAAGTTTTGGGCTGAGCTGCACTGTTCTGGGGTGGGGGTTTTTTGGTGGGGTTGAATGAACGTTTGTGGTCAGGGCAGTGGCAAGTTAATATTGAGTGGGAGGGGGTCGAAGGATTACTAAGCTCTATAATTCCCGTTGGCTTAGTGAAGGCGGTTTCGAGATGGCTTAATAATTCGTAATGCTGTTCGGCTATGGAGGGGAGGGCGAAGGTTGGAAGAATTGGGGTGATTAATAATATATCAAATGAACTGCGACGGGGGGCAATGTCGTTTGTTGGGTAAGGAGTGTTGTAGGGTGGCAATGCAGGAAATATCATTAAGGATGGGATTTACACGGAGCGGGCCGGGATGGTAATAGAATGCTGCAAGGTACAGTGCAGGGTAGGTAGGATATAAGAGTGAGATGCGATACCGTAAATTCTGGGTAAACTCGACCCGCCGCCATGCTTCTTAAGGCAGCCACTAACTTTATTCCTCTCAAAGACTAACCCCGTGGCGAATTCGCTCTTCCGGGGATAGTAACTGCCATACCGGGAATGGTGGCGGGTCGAGTTTACCCAGAATCTACGGTACTTGTCTGGGTCGATAGATCTGGTGGGATCTGCCGGAGGTATTTTGTAGAGTGTAACGTTACTAGAAGCTGGTGGCACGGAGGCATAGAAGATTCGTAGCCCACTACGCGTTCGCACTGAAAGCTGAGAAGCGTCTGAGGCCTGGATAGATTCCCCACATTGCACCTGTACAGTGCTCGGGATGAGAGGGAGAAAGACGGGAATTGGATTGTTTGCGTAAACAGCGTCGTAATCCTTTTTTCGTTTGAACCTGGCCCAAGTATCCCTCCTTCCGTTCGAATTTCAATCCCAACCAGGTATACCACTTCCTTCATTTCTCCCCCGGCTCTCTTCAGGTGGTGCAGTCCTCGCAACAATGGTCAGTTAGGGCAGTTAGACGGTTGTTTCGGTCTCCGGTATCGTGCCTTCCCGGACGCTGATTTTGTGTTCCCATACCCCAGCTATTCTGCTATTCAGGTAGACTCCTCCGCCCATCCCCAATATGTTGATGATGGAGGAAAAGCGAGCTATCCTTGAGTGATATTATGTGAATTACAGCTCCCAAATAAATAATTGTCTGGACACAATACTAAGCCCTGGCTCAAACCCTATGAACCAATCAATTCGCACTTGCCCACTAAAAAATATCACAATGGAAGATATACTACTATGCCTGATTGGTTATATATAAAAACGCAGACATCCCATTGACTACTGGGAGCAAAAGGTTCACGTACACTGGACGCTACATCCTCCTCCAGGCCTACATCTTGGGGTTATTACTGACCCCAAGGAGACTCGAACCTGGACCCCTGGGAAGTCCAAGTGCGCCGGGAACAAGTCATAACCGTTAGGCCATTGTTCCCGGCAGTGTTCATTCTACCTTTCCAGAAAATTTAATACCATACTGGGGGTAAAAACGCCCGTACACCCAAGAAAGAACTTGAGCTGCTCTGATTAAATGCAGGTTCATGAGATACGTGACCAAACCCCCGGAAGGTGGGCGCCTGGTTAGAGGGGGGAGTAACTCAAGCGGTGATTAAGGCAAGTGAAGAGAATTCTCACTCTACGGACAAACTGAGAAAGGCATAATAGGTGGTTGCTCCTTAGGTGTTCTATTCCCCGCCCACTCAGGTTATCGCACTTAACACAAAGTGTCCAAGATATCCCGCAGCTAATACTTCAAGATTTGGTTAGCTTGGGAATCGTCTAGAAACTGGCAGCAGCTCTACTAAACCACTTAAGAGTGCATCCAGTTCAGAGTTATCCATAGGCACCGCGACATCTTCTCGTGATACTGCTGCCCCCAGCCACGTATAAACAAAGAAACCTGAGCTAAGAAATCCCTCTTGGATAATTCATTCACTCAAGCGCATATAATACCCCCCTCCAATCCAGTAAGGATCCCAGTAATCGCAAATCCCCAAAAGTCTCAATCTCCTAATTCCTAATTCCGGAATTCAAGCCTTCCGAGTGGTTCTTAAATATAAAAGCAAGAATAGAAAGAAAAGAAAAAGAAAAGAAATTGTTTTTTTACCTTGGGAAGGCAGCCGTTGTCCCTCTTCCTATTTATTCCCTTGCATACTTGAGTACAGTCGTGTAACAAAAGTCTTAGCACCTTGGTAAAATTTTATTATTCAACTTGCTTCACCTCGACCACTCCACATACCTCAGTGCTCAAAGCAGAAATACGATCATGAGAAACAGAACCTTGTAATTTATATTCTTCATTAATTCAGGCTGAGGGAGGACATACAAAGTGGTAAACAGAGGCATTCTTGTCTCATCACTCAGTCGGGGGTGCCAGGACTTTTGTTACACCACTGTACATAGCTTTTGTTCTTAGTAAAGCGAGATAGTGCTAGCAGTGCTGCACCTGGCACGGTCTAATTATCCAAGCTCTTACGGTACTTGTCCTTGGCATTGCCAGTAAGTATCTAAAAATACGGCTATTGTTACGCAGCCACCCCCCCTGTCTGGTTTTCAGATACCTTATGTCAAATTAGCTACAGCACTCCGTGTGTAATAAAAAAGCCAGGCCCCTGTACCCAAGATAAACCCACCAATGCTACCTTTGATAGGGTAACCCCATCGTGGTATGTTAGGTTAGGGCACACTTGTAGGTGTGAGCAGGGCTATTGACAAGACTGCGCGGCGGTGACTGGTGTTGTGTGATAGGAGCCCACTGTACGGGCCACCACAAACTGTATCTAGTCTGAGCTGCGTTACTTTCTCTGGATGATCACTTCTCATGATCACCACACACTCCTTTGCGAACACACTTGTCATATACATCGAATATCGAACACATCTCAGTTTTCCTATCAGCGACTGACCCGGATCGTTCTCGTGACGACAGTTCCGATCATAGCTGTGTCCTTGAGGTGCTTGTACAACGGCATATTACCTGCGCGGAAACCAGACGTCCATCAACCTTTGCCATACCGCTCCCCACGGTCATTCCCCACCTCCTTTTATCCTCACAAAGCCGCCCACGGCTGGTAGACAGGGGCCAAAACTTAATCAAAACTCAAAAGGCTCAAATGTATTGTACGTCCACCCTCTAGATTCCCATCCGAAAATGGGAAATCAAGAAGTCAATATGAATTTGATATGCCCGAACTATCACAAGAAATCCAGATCCGGGACTCCACACAAGAAGGGCAACACGTAGTTGCACGATCGTATTAATCTCGGCGAGCGAACTGGTGGGACTACCCAATGGCCTCTGAACAGCTGCCAGCAAGTTGGTTTCAGCGTGTCCTACAGTACGTTAATTAGCTAAAAAAATAAATGGAGAGGCCTAGCCCGGGAAGGAGATTGGCCATACGAACGCTGGGGGGGGGGGGGGGGGGTTACCTATTGCACTTTGGAAATTTGGAGGGTTTTTTTAAGCACTTCGCCTCGGTGGGTGGTATCAGGAAGGCGTAGAAAGTAAGTTGGATTGTGTGGAACATGTCAAGCCCAAGACGCTATCCCTCGTAATACCCCAATACACAAACCCGCACCCTCTCGCTTCCACACGCATTCTCTCCACCGGGTCCCTCTCTATTGAGAAATCCAATTACAAATCGCGCAATACCTCTACCCACACGCTCTCCCTTGTTCCAATGTCACAAGCTCCGCTCCCACTGGGTGAACCCTGTTGGACTTAGTTTTATCCGCCGTACAGGAGTAGTTCTTCTTTTACTCTTGTTCGCTTCCTTAGTCTTCCTTTTGCTTCCTCAAGTTCTAAGCTGCGCATTGTTGAACTTTTACTTTCGGATATGTACTCTCTATCTTCTTGAGTACGACAGTACTTCCTAGTTCATACTAGTTTCACTTTAATGCCGTCAGAGTTTAAGCTCCATTCATCTGTTTTGGATCTTTCATTTATTTCGCTGCTCAATCAGTCACTCATAGATGTAACTCTATGCGCATTAGATTTTTTCTTTCGTCTTCTTTCGTTTTCTTGAAGTGGATATGTGTTCTTGTTGCGCAGCATAAATAGCACGCTCTCCGCTTCCTTAGAAAAATCAAGCTTCTCTTTCTGGTTCCGGGGAACACATATACCGTAAAATCTCGAATAATTGTCCTCATGTGCTATGTCGTTGGAGTTGCCTCCTCTGGTATGGTCTGGTGTTTTTTTGTTTTTTTATGACTCTCAGAGGGGCTGAGCAGCTCCTTTTTCGCTGCGATTTTCGCCCCTTTTCCGAGGTAGGGAATTCTCGACGACATAGCACATGAGGACAATTATTCGAGATTTTACGGTATCAACAAACCCAGCGAGTGATAACACATGATGATCAAGACCTAAGAACTCGCAACTATAGCTGTTATTACAAATTAAATAGGGGAGAGTTTCTTTTCTCTTTCTCTTTTCCTTTTCCTTAACTCAATGACTTAGGATGTGGGTCTCGGGGGGTCCGCGCTCAGATACCCATGCTTTGGCAAGCGTATTGCAGAAGAGTTGCATAACGGGTAAACCTTTTAAATACCATGCAATTAGCGCCCTACCTTTCCCATACCATCCTTGGCTGAGATATACCATCCAAAAGGTTTCACATAGCCACAAAAAGCAAATTCTCCATTCAGCATCAGCGGTTTCTTTATTATTTAAGTAGGCCAAATAACTTTATTAAAAAACATAAAAAACATAAAAATAACCTAAAGCCTCTGGTTATTTCCCCCAATTTTTTCCATAATTTTCGAGCCTAAACTAGGACCTAGGGTGAGGGTTTTAGTGATTTTCTTCGAATTCTTGGCATAAGTTACTACCCAAGCCCCACCACATTTAAGTGAGGACAGACCAGCTTATAGATATCCTGACTAGCTATGATATGGTTCCGGCCGTCTATACTGTCAACCAAATCTTTTGCAACGGGGGACGCCTTGGCATTCAGAAAGTGTAGATAAGTTCAATTCTCCACCATAGCATAGTTATTTTTGATATTCCCGCTGCTTGGAAATTATTATAGAAACTATGAACTTGTCAGGAGTCGAACATATCTACCCAATTTTTTAATGCCAAGGCGTCCCCCGTTGCAAAATATTTAGTTGACAGTATAGACGGCCGGAACCATATCATAATTTAATTCACTAGAGTGGGCACGTGATCGGCAGCGACACTAAAGACGAGTGATTATAAATGACACCATGGAAAACTTAGCAAGAATGAAGGTTTCAAATAAGAGGTGGAATCAGTTCTGCCTAGTCGGTATTCTGGAGGGTTCGCTGAGCTTGCCATTGGGTCGAAAGTTTGTGCGAGTGGTTGATCATAGAGCTCAAACGTGGAATATTTAGCAGATCTGTACCCACTGCAGAGTATAGTACAAGGAATTGGATTTCCGGCGGCGTGGGAAGCATAGAGATTATTTTTCTCCCCCCTTTTCCCTCCTCTCAACTTCATTCCATCCCCGACATGTCCGCCGGTCCGGCCAAATTTGATCCGCTCAATGGTAGTGCCCCCATCTCAAGTAGTAGCATAAGCTTGTATGTTAAGCAGGGAAGCAGGGAAGGAGGAAAGGAGGAAAGGAAAGAAAGAAGTATCCTAACCCATCCGGCGGAGAAGGCTGGAAGGGATGCCGGGAATCACTGCTGAGTAAGCAACAAAAATTTCCCAATACTCGAATGTCAGTTAGCATCGGAGGAAGTCACCCTTGTCCTTTTAGAGCTTTGTGTGATATCAGTAGATATACCTTTACAATGCCGAGAGCCCGAGTACATGGAAACTTGATCCAAATAGTGTCACCATCTCTCCCCGCCTATCGTGCCTTGCAAGCATACTCTACCGGTATCACAAAAGAAACCACACTACCCATTCCCATTCCTCCCCGGGAACTCAGGCCCTAAGAACAGCCCCTCCAAACAGCCTCCCAACCTACCTCCTGGGTATATCAACCCCGGTAGATTAGCGTTCACATAATAGAGCACGCGGGCGGTTCTACAAGTCCTGCAGAGTAATAGTAGCTTCAAGCACGACCTCCCGTCGGATCAAGTGCCCATGTGCCAAAACAAAAACCTATCATACCCAACCAAAACCTCCTCCATTAGGAGAGTTTTGTCCCACAAAGGTAGCTTTTCCCCGTCTGCTTGCCCTGCATTGTGAATCCAATAGATGTCGTCTACTAAACATACTTTTCCAGCAGTATAATCCCCTCCTCACCAGATTTACCAACACACAACATCTCTTGAACCTATCCATATATTACCCGGCACCGACACCCGGGTATGATAGATATTCATTCCCTCTCAGACCAAGCTAAGAAAATATCCCACACTTTTCGCCACCTTAACCTACTGGGGATGACCTAATCTACACACCGAAATTGAAATGCCCGGAAGCCCCCTTCCTTCCTCCTAACGGGCCGTACAAACCGCATAACAAACCCTACAAAACAACCACCCCGGGCGTCGAGAGATTACTCCACCGAGTAGTCCCCTCTGTACTAACCCCAGTGGATCAGCGCGTCCCAGACCCCCCCATTCGGGGCAAGGGTCACAACACATCACTCGGGTCCAGCTTCCAAATGTTGTGTTGTCCAGAATGTATCTCGCTCGCTTGCTGGTATGTGGAATGATTTGTATTGCAGGAGTGGTTACCGGCATTGTAGAATGGTGGAATGTACAGCATGGTTGGGAGAAGGAATGACACTATGCGCTTGAGAATGGGAACTGGTATGAACAGCGGAATGGATGAAATCCTGGTGGCTTCGCTGGACTTGGATATTTGTATATATAACCTGTTGTATGTTGATGCGGAGGAGAATAGGCAAGTGAGGCAGAACGAACAAATACGATTCTATTTAAGGGTTGACATCTGATTTCATGTTGGAAACTCTGAAAATTCACCAGACAAAGAAAACCCAATCCAATTTACTCGTTCACTTACTTCCGGGCTCCCCGGAGCTGGCATAACACTAGGGAAGTATCGATCCAGAGCCAGCTTGCGAAGTTGCTATGGTAGGTCCGAACCTCTCGGTATATGTGAGGGAGGTCCCCGACCGTAGTGCCCCTATGTACCCCCAGGCGCACGGCCAACGTGAACATAGACTTGCCCCAGACATTGCCGCCAACCACCGCTACTTTTACTGGCATTGCTTGTGGATGTGGATCCGACAGAAACATCTACCGCCCCCTCCTGTGTAGATAGATGGCTTCCGGAGAGTATTGATCAACTCCATCCAACACACAAGGGGTATTCAACCGCCACTTCAATGGGAATTACCACTCTATTAGAATTGAATGATGATGGAGTGGATGGCTCTCTACGCATTGAGGGAAAACTAGAATATCATACCTTAAGTTTCCACGGATCTTAGAGAGGGGGGGGGGGATATCTGGGACATGTGAATTACTGCTAATTTGCTTGAACAAAAATGGTCGGTGGATATTTAGCCGATAACAAGTCTCACTCTTGGAAAATTGATATGCTATTGCTAGTTATGCCAGAATGAACGTCTGCCTGTTCCGGCTCCGGAGGTCCCTCACCATAGGCTTTCCTTGTTTTACCTACTTGCTAAACACATATAAAGCAAGAAGCATTCAACTTGAGTAGTCTACTACAATGGAATCTGTCTCCCATATAGTGGAGAGCCTAGCTTGAGAGGTGCCATCGGTTCGGGCAAATCTTGCACTTCACTAATTATAATGCTGCAATGGTCACTGCAAAAAAACAATTCCAGATTTTGTACCCGAAATTTCTAAACGCCAGAGTTTATTGAACCTTTTGCCTATGAAAATTTCGTAAGGTGTGATCGAGTGAGCAAGATATCCCGAAAAGCCGACAATCTAGTGTACTCTGCTCCGTGTTCAGTGGATTCCCCCAGCCCGTTGCGCTCCCGCAAAAAACATGGAGAGAAGAAAAATATGTCATTTCCATCTAAGGGAGAAGAGATATGAACTATCTAGAGAAAAATGATACAAAAACAGAGCCCCATCACCACCCAAACTCGTTCATAAAGCCCTCATGGAACTTCTCGAGTCTTCCTACCCAGTCGACCCCGGGAGCGAGGAAGGTAGTTCTAAAATGCCACTCGCCTTCACGTTGGCCAAATCCGCTGCCAGGGATAACACAGATACCGGTTGACTCAAGCAATCTCAGACAGTAGAACTCATCGGGGCGGCGACCTTCCTCCTGTGCCTTTTTCACTGCCGCGGTGGGGATTGTGATTGTTGGGAATAGGTACATTGCGCCGAGAGGGTCTTGGCATTTAACGCCCTCCATCCTAACGAAGGCCTCGTACAGAGCACGAGAACGGAGCTTGAGGCCTTCGAAAATAGAGTTGTACTCTTGCTGGTAAAGCTCGTAGGATGGTGACCCCGGAGCCGGTGGGTTCACCATCAGCCCGACAAGACACTGCCCGATGACGGGAGGGCAGAGGAAAATAGAGACCATTTTGTAGATTTGGGCCTGTACTTCTGGGTCAAAGCCGACAAGCTCAAAGTAACCACCACGGTGACCACACTCTCCTACCATTCCTTTAGAAACAGAGTGGAACGAGACAAGTTCTACTTCATCATAAACGCCCGGTGATGCCTTCTGCATGTTACGCAGAACCTTCTTGAAGGAATGGAATTCACCCGAGTAGACGTTGGTTTGGTAGACCTCATCGGCGAGGATAACAAGGTGCTCTTCCGCGGCCAAGGCAATGACTGCTTCAATCCCAGACTCTGAAAGTGTAGCACCTGTTGGATTCCCCGGATTGATCACAACGAGGCATTTAAGGTCAGTGCCAGCAGCCTTAGCCTTTGAAATCTCGGAACGAATCTGCTCGGCATCAGTAGACCACGCGGTAGCTTCGTCCAAAAAGTAGGGGACCGGGGTGGCGTTGGTGAGAGCAAGCGTAGCGGTGTACAGCGGATATTGGGGGATCGGAATTAACACCCCGGTGGCGGGATGTGAGCAGATGGTGTTCAAAATGGTGTTGACCCCAGCGGAAGCTCCGGCTGTCAAGAAGATATCGCGGGGGTCTGCGGGGTGCCCGTCACGAGCTATAAAAGCCTCATATTAACTCCCCACACACCCTAGCCCCGCATGGGAGAGCCTACAAACCTTCAATAAATTCCGCAACACTTCGCCGAATCCCCAAACATCCCTGACTCTGAGAATAAGCGCCAACGCTTCCCACCTCCTTCAAAAGGACCTTCGCTCTCTCTCGAACATCCTCAGGGAACAATCCTTCCTTCTCCAACAGAGCCGGGTACTCGAGTATACTCAAAACCTGACGGAAAAAGGTAATAGGCTGCTGGTCTAACTGCTGCGGGTTCCCAATGTTTGCCGAAATAACGGTGTCAAAAGGCAGTTCGGCGCCGCCCTGTGTCCGTTAGCGGTAGGTAGCAAATGACAATGGGCGGGGGGTGGACCTACGGTAGCAAGTTGTTGACGGTACGCTTCGGAACGTTGGGCAAGCTCGCCACGGACGGCATACTGAGCTTTGAGGAGATGGGGGTTGATGTTCCCGATGTTCAAAGCTTTGCGGGAAGATGATGTAGACATATTCAAGACTGCTTGTGAAGATGAGGTTTAGCCAGGTTAGAGCTGTGTTGGAGAGATGAGGGGGCAGAGAGTGTGTGTGTGGAGGGGGGATATGAGGGAGGAGGAGGAGAAAAGGTCGGTCAAGAGGAGGAATGATCGAAGCAGGAAAAAAGTACCCGAAAACAAGGGCATGAATCTGTGCGGGGTGCTCAGATACGCGCAATTTTGTTTTTACCCATATGTTCTATGGAACACTGTTTCGGGTACTTCTTGTCTGCTGCGGGCACGAGGCCGGGGCATAGCTGTGAGAAAGTGAGAAAGTGACAGTCGTCAGTCTCTAGCCTCAGCCATGCGATCGCGGGGCCTGGGGTTCCGACTGACCACAGCATCTAATCAGACGACGATTTGTAAATGAAAAAAAGAAACATAAAAAAGCTCACCTTGGCTTATAGGCTTCAACCTCAATCCTGTTTGAATAGCCAACAACCGGAGGGGGAACCCTCGCATTTGTTATATAAAGTGTCCTCCCTCTTGCCGTGGGGTATCGTAGGTAATTGTGTGAAGTCAGGAACATAAAACGAAAAAAAAAACCAAGTGGGGTCAGGGGTCAAATGGGTTAGCAACATGCGGGGCGATAACGGTGGCTGCGTTCGACCATACGGGGAAGCTACCGTAGGCCAAGGGAGATTTTTTCCGGGCTCTTTCTCGGAAGTGAACAAAAAAATTATCATCATCACCGTCCACTGCCAGGTTCCCGAGTCGTGAGAATTGGCCTTTGTAGCCTGATTGGAGGAGATTTGATTGTGGTGCTTATTTTCTGCGTGGGTGCTCGAGGTTTTTTAGAGGCTCCAGATGCTGGAATAGACAGAAGGCGTCATAAGGAAAGATAGCGACGAGACCATCGCCGGATTCCGATGCAAGAGGACAAAAGAAAAATGGTCCCTTGTTCACTTTTTTTCCCGCTTAGTAATACTGCATAACAAGGGCGGTGCCTTGGCGTAAATTTGTAGGTGTGTTTACTATTTTCAAAATGCTCCTCTTAGGGGCTCTTTTGCACAGTGATGTTTGAGTGGTGAACATTGCCAGATAGATCGCTGGAGCCCAGGGGAAAGATAAGACTTGCTATCGTACTGGAATATTGCCCTATCAAAAGTCTGCTCGCAAACCGCGGTTCGGATGCCTTGGAAGCCACTCTTTGGAAAAAAGAGCGCAGCTGAACCCAAAAACCCATTCAAAAAACACCACTATGCTAAACACCCTCTTACTCTTAGCTAGTACTCACTTTGCCAAGGAAAGGAGCTTACTCGAGTATAAAGTTAAAGAGGGGCCAACTCTAAGCAGTTTTGCTCAGATTTTTTTCTGCAAAACTTCCTCGCTAGGGTGGATTTAGTTGTGGTGAGGGTCGGCTCCAGACGCCCGGCACCGCACGCCATCCGAAAATGATTCCGGGGCATCCCATCTTTCATCCCGCGTTGGCGTCACCCCACAGATCCAGCCTACTCGTGCAGCCCTTCAGCGGGGGCACGGCGAAAATCGGCGGGCGACGGACAGGGGCATTCGCAGGCAAAAAAAGTAAATTAGTCACCCGCCGGCTTAGGGCGTGCCCGTTTCAAGAACGCGCTGTAATCCTGTCTTATCGCTTAGTTCTCGTAAAAACAATTACCGTAAGGGCTCTGATAATTCGCTATCGGACGGTCGCCCCATTAGCCAGCCCACGATGGATTTGCTTTCACAGGTTGACGGAAGTGCGGTTATCAGTTGGAGATCCAACACATCTCCCGGTAGATGCATTAGACTATGCCGTGTTGGGAGAGCACTGATCTTTCTCGGCAACTTTTCTCTCCGAGCCGGTGGATTAGGAATAACGTTTTTTACGTGGTAACCGACCACGACGGGGAAACCGACCACCATTTAAGTTACACACAAAATTGCAGCCTTTACCTATCAGCACCACCAGTTGTAGGTATTTTAAAAATAAAAAAACTACATAAAGCAACATTATACTATGTATTAACCAGCTTACAGTAGTAGAGACCATCTGGAAGAAATAATTGCAAGTGGCCAATGGACAGATAGGTGAACCACTCTCCCTTACCATACAAATTGGTGCCAAGCCTTGCTTAATTATAGTGGTAGATATTCTCCCTCTCCTCACTTGCCCAAAGATTACCTTGTAGATGAGAAATTTCTATAATTAAAGTCTCTGGAGATTGTATTACTGATTGTAGGAAGGAATAAACTTTTCATAAAGTTTTGGGCCTTTAATGGAATGGGAGGCAACTTTGACAATATTGATATCTATGAATGAAAAATCAGTATTCCAGTCCATTCATGCTATCTAACATGTGCTTAGGATGGTTCTGAGGTCGGTATGAAAGTTTCATATTGATAAGTTTGAAATCGGTTGAAGGAGTCTAGTTTTGGTAAATAGTCAAATCAGCCACCTAAGTGGCTATTGGTGAGTTAGGCTATTTTCGCAGACATAAAAAACAAGGCAATGGGTTATCCATGGATAGGATAAGCCATGTTATTTTTCTCTTATGTTCTAGTTACTGGCTGGTGGAGATATCCATAGGTAAAAACTTCAATTTTGTGTGTAGAGGGTGGTCTGTTTCCCGATCGTGGTCGGTTACCACGTAAAACTCATTAGCAGGCTACTGGGGCCCTCGTAGTACGATACGATACTCGTGGCGAGCAAAATAATCCGGTTGCCAAAATTTCTCTCACAGAAAATTATTTGCAGCATTTCTACTTCTTGGCAACAGGATTATTTTGTTTACTCTAAGCCAGTCTTTGCGAGCACTGGTAGTGGCAGATTTTAAGGGTATTTGGGCGCCTTGGCACTCATGTGTATGTGTCTTGGCACCAAGGCATCTGGATATTACAACAATCAACTACTGTAAAAACTCAAATACAAGTCTCTAGCATGAGGGGAGCGGACACAGGGGGTATCCTAGAAGCAGATGGTCTACTGTCAAGGACAGTAAATTATCCCTGTAATGGGAAAAAGTAGTTAGCATAAAAGCAGACAAAAAGGGTAGGTTTAAACAAAAGCAGACTATTGTTTACATGATATAAATTTATTAAAGCAAGTGTATATTATGAGATAATAATATACCAGTCTGAGTGTTACGGGGTAGCCAACTCGGTAGGACTCCGGGCTAACTAGGCCGAGGATATTCGAGACAACGGAATATAGGTCAGGAAGGCTCAAGATGAATTGTTCGATAAAGTAATAGAAGAATATCGTAATAACTTATAATATTGTTAAGGTCTCTTCTCCGTTGCTTGATGATGTTCTCAACCATCGGGGAGAG
>Ga0307509_10006799_pt1 | contig 15223 bp, 13 predicted proteins | sample 10_EM_MG_FD_202245 | JGI IMG/M metagenome (GOLD analysis project Ga0307509, IMG submission 202245) | Populus trichocarpa ectomycorrhiza microbial communities from riparian zone in the Pacific Northwest, United States - 10_EM | ecosystem: Host-associated > Plants > Roots > Unclassified | place...
TCCCGGATGGTCAAAATCCGGGGCAGACCATCCGGGACAGCGAAACATCCGGGAGAGTGAAATGGTAGATGAAAAAAGTGTTTACAAAAACTGAAAAACGAGTGATAACTGAGTAGGAAGGACGGCCCACTATTCCAGATGAGGTTTAGAAGAGGGGTAGAGTAGAGAATAAAAGATCAGGATTTTTTTTTGAAATCAGAACACAGTCAATACTGAATACACAGGGTTCGCTCTTGAAATGCCATCAGCGAAGCTCACATACGGGAGGAAAACAGGAATCCATCTCAGAAACTCGGATGAGGAAGGGAATGGGAAGGAGCAAGATGAACATTTATCCTGTATTCCCACCAGATGGACCACCGGGAATATCAATTGTGCCTTTCAGCAGCTGTGATATAGGTAGTCAAATTAGGCTAGTAGAAGGAAGATATCCGGGACAGCGAATATATTCTCTATGTGGGCAGGGGTTAGAAACTTGCAAATTTCCATCCGGTCCGGAAACATGCAAAATCCGGGACATTGAGGTGTATTTCTATGTAGCCAGAATAAATCCCTAAAAACTTTCCGGGACAGCGAAGCATCCGGTAGAGCGAGGTCCGGGACAGCGAGGTGCGACTGTATCACACACTTAGTACAGCAGCAAAAGCACGGCAACTCCCCTTTAATAAGATCCCTCGCAACCCCATTCGTCATTAGCACCTCAAGTACCTCCAAGAGCATAAACTCTCCAGCTCAGACTTTAGCCTCCTCCTCCTTACATGACACGGGTCACTACCAGTGATCACGCAAGAACCCAGCATCCCCTTACAGCTCATCCTTTGCCCCCGCTTCCACTTTAGCGGCAGCCCTAATTTTCTTAGTCAAGCTGCTCAAAACCTCGAAAACCACCTGCGATGCCGCCAACGCCGTATTCTCCGCCCAATCGTAGGCCGGCGCAACCTCAACTACATCCACGCCCACCACGTCCAGCCCCTCGATCCCCCGAAGTATCCTAATCAACTCTCTCGTGGTCCACCCTCCAGCCTCGGGCGTTCCGGTACCCGGTGCCGTCCCGGGGTCCAGGACGTCAATATCGATGGAAAGGTACACCTTACTGTTGCCAACGTGCTCTACAATCCTCTTGACTATTCCCGCAGTGCCAATATCGTCTATGTCATCAGCGGAGATTCTCACCCACCCTTGGTCATCGTCATCAGCGTAGTTGCTGTCGTCCGGGCCAGAAAGGCGGGCGCGGAGGCCCGCGTGGATGTTAGATGCGGGGAGAAGGAGAGACTCGTTGTAAGCGAGGTAGAACATGCTGCCGTGGGTGAAAGCGGATTGTAAGGATGGCCAGGAGCTGGAGTATTTTGTTGGGTGCCAGGTGTCGATATCTAACCATTAGTTATGACACCATACCCGGTAGTGAGTGAGCAGAGACGGGAGCATACGAGCGTCAAAGTGGATCACAGAAACAGGTCCATAAACGCTATTCACTCCACGCAACGCCGCCAGCGCAATGGAGTGGTCCCCGCCCAGCGTGACAATTATTGGCCGGCGGCCAGAAGGGGTAGACCGAGACATCAATTCTTTATATGCTTCGGTCATCTGTTGCAATGCGAGTCCGTTATCGAATGGTGATATCGGAACTACCCGCTCCCCAGTCCCCGGTTAGCCTCCCTGTCACTTTCCCGTCGGGGAAGAGCCTAAACATACTATCCCCACAATCAAGTATCTTCACGCCCGACAAATATGGATTTATATCCGCACGAACATTGTATCCCCTAGTCTCGCCCTGTCTAGCGCTTGCAGCGCGTATCGCACGTGGGCCGAAGCGCGCTCCGGGCCGATAAGTCACAGCCGTATCGAAAGGGGCACCAAGAATTGCTATGTCGAACTTTTCATGCGGCTCAGTGAGGCAGTAAACGTGTTGAAGGTGAGCAAAGGTGGATATTCCGGCGAAAGGATAATCAAGAGCCCATTTTTCGCGGAGATTGGAGATATCCTCCTCAGTGTACTCCCTCCCTGCATGAGAGAAGACGAGGGGAAGAAATGGTAGAAGAAGGGGAAGAAGAGACCTCATAACTTGTTTGGCTTGTTGGTTTGTTGGTTTGTTCGAGATCTAAAACCTAAATCAAATCCCCCTCCTTCCCCCTCCATTTTATCATAGACGGCCTCCCAAGCCACCCGAACACCCCCTCACGTGCGGACAGCCTAACCTAGATAAGAAACTTCTAAGTGGTTTGCCTGCGCTAACCACCTCTCGTCGTCTCATACAAAACTCACCAATCAGCATCTGTCCGGGTGGCTTGAGAGGCCCTCTGCCCCAATAGTGGTATGCGCATGACAACATAGTGCATCCAGAAAGGGCTTAGAAAAGATCTCTTATCGTAGTTCATTGAGATCCCGCACGGCACACGACCGGGCTTCCACAGGGATATTCCGTTCACCCCTCCACACACGATATCCATATCACATTTACTGTCCGAGGGGTTGGAAACAGTTAGCTGGCAGAAAGTGAGATATTTATTTGACCTCGGGCCGTTATTCCTTAACTTCCGCTAGGACCTTGCAACATCCAGAGCCCCACGAGGCTTGGAAAAATCCAAAGGGCATAAGCAAAACAAAGAACACCCCACTACGAGTGAGAAACCATGAACATAGATCCCCTTCGCCCTTCCCATGCAAAATTAAAGCATTACACCTAACGGTAGAAGTGCGACTGAATTCCGAATCGCCTGCCCAAAGATAAACAAGTTATGAAGATATCGCAGCATGACAGAAGGGCCATACTGCCTATCTCCTTGCCATGGGACTAGCCTGGCATGTACTGTACTGTACCATGCAGGTTATTCTGACACCTGGTCGGAGAAGTCTTTGAAAATCGTAAACTGGAGGGCAGCAATCTATGTGTGGCCCATACGACCGGTAATCATGGCACCCAGAAAGAAATAGGTGTTGCAGAAGCCAAAATCAGAAGCCAATTGGTTTGGGAACACACCAAATTGCCAATTCATCAAGTGGGGGACCCAAGGCTTAGAGGGTATTTTCGCCACCGCAACAAACCGGCACAAAATTAGGCCATTTTCCAATTCCGATTCATCCCTACTATTTGTTCCTATCGTGTTCTCGGAACACCTCCATTCTTGGTACAGTATGAGGGCCGCTCCCGGTTGCTGTTATCTTCAAAAGAGCCTTGAGTTTCCAATTTGGTCTCATCCCCCGGCCGGGGGGGGATATTATACGATAAGGGTGAGAAGCTTTGTGTCCCACACACGGCTTTGCACCAAATTTTAAAACAAAAAATGGGACACTCTCAAACTGATAGTGCTGTTTGCACGAAAATGCTTCAAATCTTTCCATTAGCTAGGGAACGGTGATCCACTCAAATATCCTAGAAGTAGGAGCGCAAGGGGCCAAAGCCGCTCTCATTGTTTATGATTGTGTCGACTAGTAGTGGTGTGAGAGTGATCTATATTTTTGTATGAGGCTCCATATTATACAAAAAAGTATGATACATGGCAACCAATTCCTAATACTTAAACTGCCTTTCCCCCACTTCTTTGTAATATTTAGATTAAGAATTACGTAATATTCCCCATGTCACCTACTGGCTTACTGATGCATTGCCAAATTTTCAAGGATTCTCATAGACATGGTGCTATGAGAGAAGGTGGTGAAGGTGGTACTCGTGCTTCTCAGCCAAGCTTGCCTCCCCCATTTGTCGTATCATAGTAAGGTTTGCTAAGTTTTTTCTACCAAAGAAGTATAGTGGATATATACATGGTAGATAACTAGTGTGCATGCGAGTATCCGGAGGATCAAGATTGCATACACACATGTCGCAAGAAAGCACAATCTCATCAAACACAGTTCACGATGCCCCAGGAATCAGCTACCGTAAGTACTCAAATACAAGAGAAATGTGCTATGGAGTCAAATTAAAGTGAGTCACGCCAAGAAATAGACTAATGAATGCATGGCATATCGCATAATCTAAGACATATCAAAACCTAAATATACATTTTTTCCCTTTTTACTCCGCTTCTCCCACAAGATATTCGCCATCAAGCTCATCAAAAGCTATATTGAGCTCTTCCTTCTCCTCCACTTCGTCCTTATCATTTGTGGTAAGTCCCCCCTCATGCCAATCCTCCAATGCTGCTATCAGTAAGGAAGTGTCAAGGCCTTTGACTGATATTTCGGAATCTCGGCTTCCATCAATCGGAAGTGCCAGCCCCGTAGCCGTAAAAGAACGCCTCACCATCTGGGCATGGTCTTGGGAAAACTGTTCCCATGCCTCCCCCACCGCCCAAGTACATAAGACCCTCCTCCGTCCTACCATTCTTCCGCCAAGCTGACCTCCGGTCATCAGAATTCCTTCCTCCCCTTCCTCCACTTCGTCAACCTTTTCCTCCAATACCTCCTACTCCTCAGGATGATTAGTTCCTTTCTTGCATCGATGAGTTTTCCCCATCTCTCCCTTTAGAAGATTGATTGATACTAACCTTAAGAATGTCTTTAAAGGGCCGGTTTATTGAAACATCTAAGGGTTGCACTAAACTAGTGCATCCACCGGGTATTATACCGAGCGTAATATCGTGGGCCCGCATTGTATCCAAAACCTCTTCTGTTTTGTGGCTGCCAAACATATCTAATGCCATTAGTGTAGGACGGCCTTCGAGTACTGGGATGACTTGGTCATCAAGCCATTCAACAATAGTTGTTCAATTGGCGTAGGCTTTGGCGTTAAACTTTACGACCACTCGTGGGTCGTAACGCTGTTTCTCCGCCTGAATTGAGGCACCGATCCCTTGCCCGCGGAAGAAAACCAAGGACTTCACTCTAGAAATACCATCAGCGAAGATGGTAAGTTGGATGGTGGCTTGACGCTTGTCCCATCCTGATTGTTTACTTCGTTGAACCCAGATTGTCTTGTCGCCTTGCTGATTATAAGTACGTCCATCTAGGTATTCGAACGGAATAGGAGTTTGGTCCATGTTACAGATATTGCTCAATCTGTAACGGCCAATCTCCGCTTCCTCATCGCTCTGGAAAATCTCGTTTGCCTCCCGCTGTTGTGAGTTTCTCTGGTTAAATCTCATCCAGCCAATGATAGTTGCTAAATAATCACTAGGAAGCTGACTCGCTTTGTTGGTGATAGCTCCAAGTGTAATCTTGTGCCAGGACAAGAACCCTCGAAACCATCCATGGAAGAATCTGAATTCACTAATATCTGGTGTAGTATAGGTTTGAGTATAAATTTGTTTCGCATTGTGTTGAAACCAACTCCTCCGGACTACCTTTCCTTCTGCTCTTCGATGCCGGAACAGATCATACAAGGTTCCCTCCATTTCTGCCCACTTTCTTCTCCTGCCCCCTCCGCCTATCCTACAAGCTAGTGCTGATGGTTCGAGATACTTGCCTTCCTGCTCCTCCTTCTGCCATTTCCCTAGATTGGGAAGAGGAATTTTGAACCGGTTTGCTGCCTCTCCCAATGCGGGTTCTCGTAGTCGGGTTGGGCCGCAGGGTATCGATGGCTTCTGAAGCCAAGATAATACACACAACTTGTAGTTTACCGTATATGATCTTCGTGGCTGCTTTACTGCTGGTGGGGTGGAGCGAAGCTGCTTTGCTAATAGCTTTCGCTTAGGACCAGGTTTCCTTCTCTCCCCCGCATAAAACCTGCCAGCTGGGAGCTCTGGCAATTGAGGAGCCACTCTGATCCGTGCCGTGCTTTGCTGAGCTCTTCGCCGTGGTGCCATGGCTGATATATTCTTGACAATTGAGTCTGGGGTAAGGTATCACTTCGCAATGGATTTCTCGTATGCTTACTTGAGATTACCTTCTTCATCTAGACTCTTATATTTTTTCGTATTGACTTCAAGTGGCTATTTACTCACTCACCAGGTCCGAGTGCTCGTATTCCCTTTTTTCTTTCTCCCTGTTAAATTACATTTCTATGACTTTTGATTACTTTGTTTAGATTCTTTCTCTTCACGCGTCTTGAGCGTGATGAGTTGACGTTGATTTCAAAGGCCAATGCGCATTTTCCTAGTGAGTCACCATGTCTCTACTGACGCAATTTCTCCCTTTCTTTGTCATAAACCTTAAATTGACTCTCTAGCACATTTCTCTTCTATTTGAGTACTTACAGTATAATTGATAGTTAGGTTAGACCCCTGCTAGTTATGCACTCCCCTACACACTATGCCCCTTTTGTAGAAAGAACCTAGTAAACCTTACTACGCCAAATGGGGAAGGCAAATCTTGGCTGAGAAGCACGAGTACGAGTACTTTTGGTGAAAAGTCTCGACCACTTTCTGCAGTTTTTAACGACCCCTTACCAGAGTCCTTTGGCACATTTATTTTTTTCACCCAGAAAATCCAAATCCCGAGTTGACATTTCACGTTTCTTTCTTGGCGTGCACGGACATATCATATCCTAATTCGAAATTTGCGAATTTTCGAATAAAAAAATGAGCCGAATGACAGCAGTAAATCACAGGGTCTACTGTAGCCTGCCAGCTATGACGAACAAACATATATCAGGTGGCTACTTAAAGCGACTAATCAACTATTCCTATCTGATTTGAAAACCAGATCCTTTTTCCCAAATTTCTTGATCTGAAGTTGTTTTAACTATTCGTGTAATATCATATCTCATAATTAATTTAAAGTGCGCTTGTTGCCCGACTGAAGGTCATACAGACTTTTAAATTTCTACCATCACTGAAAAGTCACCGATATCACCAGTTTGCAAAGGTTATCGCCCCAGCAACCATTCGCAGCAATTTTCCAATCTTTGATAAGCTATTACTTGATGGGAAAGTGTAAGGAGACTGTCGACTATGGGGACAATCTTTGCATGCATTTAGCACTGCTGGGATGGGTCCCGGAGAGTTGTTTGCATAGGAGCCTGGTTAGAAAACCCTACAAAAGGATGATTTTTGGTGTCAGTCGCCAAGACTTTTGGTTAGTTGCTCTATGAACAGCATTCAGCAGCTATGGTGGCTGAGACTCATAGGAATAGATAACGTGGCAAGGAGAAGGGCCTCTCCAGGAACTAAAGGAATATCCCGTAACTAGAATCATTAAATCCCACGCTAAGACGTCCGAAATTCCCTCTCCTGGATAGGGGGGCGAGCGCGCTGCGAAAACTGACCCCTCAGATCGAGCTTAAGACAGAAAAAAAAGAAAAAAGAGCCAGACCTTACCAGCAATGGCAACTCCAACGTCCTCGTGCGAGGTTCAATTGTTCTAGTTCTTATGGTATGGTGTTCGAGGTTACCAAGCTTTACGGGCACGATATTGGAGTTGAAATATGTATGTTTATGATACCACCTCACAAGGGTAATGACCAGCAATCACTCCAGGGCATGACAAGTTAGAAATCTACCCACCGAGAAAAGTGGATATTTCAATATGCCTAATCACTGAATCTCGCTTGCAGAGATTAACTAAAATAGACCCAAGCTTGGTCGGGTTAAGTCTAACTATTATACCCATCCGCCCCGTTCCCAGCCAGCCAGAGCCGCAGTGTATGTATAAAAACCGCGCAATGTAAGAAAATAAACCCTTTTCCTCACCTTTCGTCCAACGTTTAAAACCCCTTAAGAAAAAAAGTATGAACACGTTGCTTTAACAAGTGATATCGATCTTAATGTTGCGGTCTGCCAGATTGTTAGCTTCCTTGTGATAAATGAAAAACGGACAATCTCACCGGAAGTAGCAATGCCGAAGTTCTTCTCGATATCGCTCGTCTTGGCCGGCTCATCGACTACGAATTCATCAGCATCTGATCAAGGCGTTAAATTACGGAAAAACTTACATCCACTAAACCAGAAGTGGGGGATCTTAGAATTGCGAAGATAGCAGCCAGTAGACTTGTAGAACTTTTGGAGGTTCTCAACGCTAGGGTGCGCGGCGCCGAAGTCAGGTCCTCCGGTAGGCCATCCGGTTTCACCGATGATGAGTTGCTTGCCTCCAATAGCAGCCTTAGTATTGTCAATGGCAGTCTGGAAGACACCCTGAGCGTCATCAATCTGAGCACTCTGCCAGTACGGGAATGCATTCATAATGACAACCTATTTCAATTAGTAGAGAACGAACCGGATAACGCGGGAATAACAAACATCACAAGCGTTGATAACCTCAGCATTGGCTCCATCGACCCACGAAGTCCAGGTGTCGGCGGATCCAACAGCAACGTCGGCGCCATAAGCAATTTGGACCATTCCCTTGACATCCCAGATCTGTTCGGCCAAAACGCTAGCCGAGATCTCCTTTCTATAGAGAGACTCCGATCCAACATTGATACCGGCCAACCACCCTGTGCCATGATCCTTGATGGCCTGCTCAAGAGCAGCCTTTTCCGCTCCAAACTTTGTCTTGTCGACAGCCCACACGCCGGCCCAGATCTTGAATCCAGTCTGTGTAGCTGCAGGGACGGCATTGGCGAGAGCCCAGCAATCAGCTGTGCTGAAGAGTTTGACAGTTGTGAACTCTGGATTCCAGGACTTGATCTTGTTGAAGTCATCAACCCAGTCCTGTGTCGACTTGCAGTCACCATTTGGCTGTATAACATTAGCAAACAATGTAGGCATATATGAAGGAGCACATTACCTTGTTGGCTCCGAGATTGAAACCAGAGAGGTATGAGACATTTGGCGTCCTTGGCTCCAAAGGAGCAGCAGTGACAGCTTCGGCAGCCATCATGGCGGCCATAAAGGCACTAGCTATAGAAAACTTCATGATTGAAAATATAGTAAAGAGAGTTTTTTTTTTTTAGGAGAGGGGAGCCGGCTCAAAGAGCAGTGAGAATTAAGCGGGGATTAAAATGAATTAAAAGACAGACTGAGAAGTGAACAGCTACAAGAGCAAGGAGAGGTGGCAGAGAGTGTGATGAAAACTGTGTTGTGGAGCAGAAATATTTAGAAGGAAAGGAGGAAGAGGAGTTTATGTATGGTCGCGCGCACCCTCCTAATCTCCCTCCCTGCCCCAGCAAGAGAAATAGGATTCGCCAGGCCTAGGACCTACCGTACTGTACTAGCCTATGGCAGCAGAGCCCGTCCACATTAGGCTCTGCCCCCCCTACTCGAGTAAAGCACCCGGGGATGAACACGCACCCTCGTCTTACACTTACATCCTGATTCGTTGACCTGCACCAGCCAAATGGAGATGGTTTTGACAGGGTACGACAGGGCTGGCAACCGTTTCCTGTCACGAAGGGGCTTCGGAAAGGGAAAGGACATCAAGGTCTTTGTGTGTGGGTGGAACTTTGGCCGGGGGACAAAGGAAAAAAGGAAGGAGAGGAGCGGGAAGCGGCAGATCTCGGACCCAGGATCAGTCAAAACGCTGAAAGGATCCCGTTGATCGCGCCAGTTACTGTAGGGTGCACACACAAAAAATGAGAGAAGGGGGCTCTAAAGATAGGCGAGTCTTGCTGACTGCTGGTTATTAGGGTTTGGCAGATCAAGAGAAGGAAGATTTTATTATATGATACGTTTGGATCTGAGGGAAATTGAATTCCGTTTGGACAGCAAAAAATTATGGGACTTTTTGCTGCAGCTCACCTGAGCACTAGTTGACATGCCCAAGGCCACTGCTGGATGGAGGCTATGTCCTCTAACTACCCGCAAAACCGCATAAATCAGCCGCACTTTGGAATAGCCGCAGCCATCCAAAATCTGGCTCAGGCGACTATGATCCCTTGGATAATATTAGATTGAACCTTGGATAATCCGCCGCTCTGCAGTTCAGCCTTTGAATAAGTCGTGCGGCTTGCCGATATTTATGGAATTCTGCGGCACTCAAGCACCGCAGCCCTTGGGGCTGGAATTCTGGCAAACCTGAGTGCGTCGGAATATAGAATCCGAGCCTGTAAATTGAACTGTGGAAGGTGGTCGCCGAGAAGTTCGGGATTCGGCTATTCGATGCGCGACGGACCGTGACCTGCATACAGCATATCCACCAATTGGACTCAAATAATAAGCACAATCGAGGCCCCAGAGGAATATAAGACATCACCTCCCATCACTGATGCGCAGTACCGGTATCATACTAGTGCGTGTACAGGTATCAGACGTAAATGATAAATTGACCCTTTAACCTATCCGCTGTGGCCCACTGGAGAACACTAGTGTTTCTGGTGTGGGTGGCTTTGCCGAGTTCCTAAGACCCCGGCAAACTTTGAGGTACCTGAGCGCTATGCCGATGGGGTATCTAAGGTCACCGGTTTCCTTTTGCCTAGGGAGAACTCTGGGGTAATACGCTGGAGAGTGCTTAGGCACCGCACACGATAGTATGATAATAGGGGAATTGTGCTGAGGTGAGGACGCTCGAGCAAAGTATGATACTAGTATTCTCGTGGTCGATCCCCGAGTGGACATTGATACTGCATCATTCACGTGATAATCAAAATCACCGTTTGGGTTATCAGGTTACTGAACAAGCTCAAGAAAAGCCCTAAGAGCGTTCGTTTCAACCTGCTGGTAAGGTCCAGTGTGCCTGCATGGGGGCAAGCGTTGAGCATGGGGTCGCGTACAATCGAGGAACACTCGAATATACACCCCGTCCAAATACTAGTACAGTCCCCATTGATTGGCTCGTAGGCTAGGACGGCCGAGGCCCGACCAGTCAGCAGCGAACTGTGTGTCTGGACGGGGCACAGTCTATATCTGAGCTCTGCGATTGTTCCATTCAAGTTCGCCACAATTTCCTGAATTCGGGATAGGGGTGCTGGCCCGCTCCTCTGCCAGGCTCGTTAGTGGCCCAGTAGCCCAAAGCGCGAAGAGGCAGGTTTTGGAAACAAACAAACTAACTAAGGGTCGCAAGCCCGCCGGCCTCCCACGATGGGCAGACCATCGCACAGATTCGCACTGCAATTTTACCGTTAGGCCGAGCCTCGTATTGCTAGTCGTAGGTCACGGCAGGCGACGAACAGGGGTCAGCAACAAGCATCTTTTTTTGCTACGGTACCGGTACTCTGCTTTGACAAATCCGCTTTTCTTTTCCGCCTGACAAACACCTCTGTGGCGGTCGCCCGCCGCTCTTCGTCGTGGTCCCATCGAAGGCCGTAAGTCGGTATGAACGCACCGAATCGTAATGGGATTCGGAATAAGGTTAGAGCAACGGGCATTGGCATTGTAGGGTTAGATTATTTATCCTACGTACCTCGCCAGTACTTGTGCTCAAGTAGCTAACATGAGACCAGTTCTTGCGATGTGATTGGAATGAAACTGCTATCGGCAGTGCTGGGGCAAGGTTGTCGAGGTACAAGTACCAGTATTCGAGCACTTGCTTCTTGGTAGAAACGGGCACAGTGCCCCTGGAGCCCGCAGGGGGAGAATGTTGGCGACCGCGCAGTTCCCCTGATCACCGGTGCCACGGCAGGTACTGAGTAAATTGTGAACACAAGAGTGAAATGCCGTAAGAACGCTTGTCAACATCCCCAGGGGGCCTCTATGATAATCTCCGGATTCAGGCACAAAAGTTCTTGAGGAGGACCAGTGCTTTCCTAACACAGTATAGCCTGAGCCCTCCAGATGCGTTGGATCCCGTTATCCGGTTTCGCAATTCTGTGCCCGCCAAACCAAACCTATCATAATCCAGTAACGAATTACAATAATTTTTATTCTAATTCAATAGCCAAATATTCAATTGACAAGACATCAAAATGAGCCCCTGGCCCAGCGCTTACGTACAACTGAAATGAAAAAAAATGGGGAGGGCTCTAAGTATCTTGTAACCATCCCTTAACAGCAACCACAGCCGGAGCTTGGGTAAGTGTGGACTTCCACGACGGCTCAAGGAAGTTGCTAGGAACTGTTTCACAAACCGGAGGTCATGCCCCAGCTAAATTCCCCTTAATCTTCCAAGAACCCACGAGCGTTGAATCGAAACAGGGTGCTGATTCAAAGTCTTTAGTTCAGCTCAGGCGTGTTCGATAGGACCAATGTCAGCTCAGTGGGTGGATCTCCAGCCAGCTCAATTGCTCGAATACTTTCTTCGAACTGCCGTATTACAGAATCATGCTTGCTTTGCGAACTCTACAACTGTCTTGCCGAAAGATAGAATTTCCGGGGATGTTAAAAGATACATTTGGGGACCCGGATTAAGCAACTTGTATCTCTTGATTCTGTTGTATTATTAAACTTTTTATTAAAGTGATCGTGCTTGTACAGTACAGTATCATCCTCCACCTTGTGTCTTTTTAGTTGGTATCCCTGCCGCGGTCAGGTACCGTACCCACACAAGAAGCGTTAGCACTAGTCGAGTAGTATGATACGGTACTCAAGTGCAGTCTCGAAAGCTCCCATACATTTCCACGTGCCGCTAGCCGTAGTAAAACAAACTAGGATAAAAGTTTACAAAGTCCCAAAAGGCACATCCAAAAATAGCTATCTTGCTGATGTTGTTGCTGTGGATAGGTATTCTTGAGAACAAAGAGGAGCACGGAGGCTTTGCGAACGCGGGCGGACAAAATACAGCACGAGTACTAGTACAGCATGGCAGATCAACCCTGAATATGGTCAACTTCAAACTCTCCAGGCTCAACAACCACAACCCCCAACTTAGGGGCTTATGTAAAGGTCACGATATGGTTGTCTAGAGAATCGTAGCGGGGTATTTAGAGGAATTCCTACTGGGCCGGGGGGGGGGGGGCGATTCCAAAGTTTTGTCGAACTCGAGTGTTAAATTTGTCCCCCATGCACTCGGAGGGGGGAAAAAAGCAATTTAGTCCAGAAATAGTACTTGTACTCGAGTACATAACCGATACTCTGATAAGAAATGCCGATTTCGCACCTTCCGTATCCTCGATATTTCATGATTGTTCGGAGGCACCCAGATTTAGGAAGGTGCGGGATCTGGGTGCTGACAGGAACAGGAGTTGCCGAATTAGCCACCCCTTGAGCTAACCTTGTCGAGAAATCCCTTGGCACCATTGCACCTTATAAGGAAATTGATCGGCCGATCTTTCTTGGAAATTAAGACTTCTCACCGGGGGGAGGGATGGTTGTCTGCTTAATAAGCATCCACGAATCAACACAAGCCTCTGTCAGCACCGCAATATGATACCAGTCGTGAACTCTGCCCTGCCAGATGATTCGGAAAATAATCTTCGAGGCTCAGACTGGTCTTTTATTGGGTATCATATCACAGATCTTCCAGTTGGACGCTTCTCAGGCAGAACTTGTAGACACTCTGCCTGGTACTGTATATGACAGCACCAAAGCATCCAAAGTAGAAAAGAAAACCAAAAGGAAACCAAATAAAAACCTTAACTTATCATATATCCGGAGAGCAAAAATGACACCGGGAATTATGATAGTATGTAGACTATCAACCGCCCTCTAAAATCTATCCTGATGCTCAAAAACCACTACTTTCAGATTGATCCTTTCAGGTATGCATGCATAGGTACTCTCTTCCTTCCCCACAATAAGTTTTTTTTTTACACATGATCTTCCAGAAACGTTTGCTGTATCATATGCGTGAACCGATACCGGCAACCCGGAACCTTTTTCCTTGCGGCACTGTAATACCTTCTTATCATAGCAGGGTGTGCGATGTTGACAGTGGGCAGGATCACGTTTATTTTCATGTGAATTTTGTTGGAAGATGGATGCCGAGACTTTTTCTCTCTCTCACTCCTCATGTCGAAAAAAGTCCTCATATTATCTTTATCACCGTTAAATTTCAAATTATCTAAACGTTGTGCCATGACGTTCGAGTTTGGCGCCTCTGGTAGAGAGAGAGAGAGAGGTCTGGTGGATTTTCTCCTTTGGCCCCCGACCGGCTGAACAAGACACCCCCCCTTTTTTTCCAGAGGAGGAAATTTCGGGCCTTACCGTTCCCGGTATATAGTCCAATTACTTGAGGTTCATCTCAAGTCGATGCAATCCGCATCAACAGAAAAATCCAGCAACAGCGCTGTGGAATGAACTAGGTGAGCCAAACCCCTTCACACGAAAGCACCCCTTCAAAACCTTTTCACCAACACACCAACTCACCAGCTCATCGCCATAATAGCACCACACCCACAATCTCGCGAAACAATGCTCAAGCCAACTCTCCTCCTCCTCCTCCTCCCTCCCTTCCTCGCCCTCACCACCGCTCATCCAGACCACAATCCAGACCCTCCCAAGACATGGGCAGAACTGCATCTGGAACAGGAACACCACATCAACAACTTCGATCCCGGCGCCTTCTTCACCCTTCACGACTTTGACTCGTCCGGCACCTGGACGCGCGATGAGGTCCTGCGCTTCTACGGATTGAGTCAGCCGGATGGCACATTCAGCGAGGAGACAAAGTCGCATGTCTGGCGTACGATCCTCGACTCGATTGACTCGGATCATAATGACGAGGTTTCCATGGGGGAGTTTCTGTCGTTTAGTAATAGTGGGAATACGTTGCCGGATTTCGGGGTTTGTATTGCTCCTTCCTAGAAAGGGAAAAATAATCAAAAACAGTCCCCCCTGCTGAGGGTCGTGGCATGGCGTGTGGGCTAATTGATTGATTGATTGATGGATGGATGGATAGTTGGGACCTGGGCATCATGGCGATGATGAGTACGAGTATGAGATTCATCACTATGAAAAGTATCATGATGAGGATACTACTGAAGATGAGTTGACACATCCTGAGGATATCGAACATGTATGATTTGCATTTTTTCCCCTTCTTTTCCTTTCTTTCCTTTTCGATTTGATTACGGGCTAATTTGGATTTTAGTTTCGGAAGCATGACCAGGAGCATCGGGAGGAAGAGAGACAAGTCGTTCTCGACATGAAGCCCATTATCGAACAGAATATTCCGAGAAAGTTTTTGGTGGAGGGAGTTTAGGGTGGTATGTTGGATGCGCAGAGGATATGTGCATGTGTGTATGTATAAAAGATGCATTTATGGACGGGAGTCTGAGGTTATGTCTGCTTAGTTAGTTGGTCAGCTAGTTATTTCTAGCCTGGTGGTAATATATAATATCTATGCTGCACAAACCCGCCCCCCCCCTTCCCTATTTACGGTGCCTACAATCCCTCCCCACCGATGCGAATATCGAAAACGCAATGCATAACCCCAGGAGCGAACGTCTTGACCCTTTCGACATGCTCACAAACAACCCTCCTCGTGCCCCCCCTTCCCTTCTCAAGCTCCTCAAAAGCCTTGACCACTTGTCCCGCCATCCCATCAATCTCCCCAATCCCCACATTCTCATGAACATGCACCCACCCACCCCGCTCCG
>Ga0307509_10006800_pt1 | contig 15221 bp, 16 predicted proteins | sample 10_EM_MG_FD_202245 | JGI IMG/M metagenome (GOLD analysis project Ga0307509, IMG submission 202245) | Populus trichocarpa ectomycorrhiza microbial communities from riparian zone in the Pacific Northwest, United States - 10_EM | ecosystem: Host-associated > Plants > Roots > Unclassified | place...
CAACTGCTTTTTATAGAGTGATTAATCCTGTTCTAGCTTAGATTCAGTCTTGGGATGACGCAACCTCTCCCATTCTGCAGCCACTCTCGCAACTCGAGAATCTCGCAACCCCGGAAAAGACTGTATGCTGCACAAGGATTGTATCAAACCGCTGCAGCAAAGGGTCTGCCAAGAGAGTTATGCAACAGTTACTTAAGGTTAGTCAGGCGATTATGATAATATATATCCCTATCGGTTCCGGTTAATGGGTTCCTCCCTTCGAACCGTAGGATACCCGGTCGAAGGTCATTGAGCATCCGATCCAGGTTAGCCCACAAAATAATCCCTGTGCTATGTGAAAACACCGCCCTTGGCACTTGAGCCCGCATTCTATTATCATTATATTAGACTAGCTAGGGGAAATTTATTGTGCTTGTATAGGAAGGTAGAGTGCAATGTTTCCTCACTGTGCATCATGGGTTTACATGTACTATACTCCACCGGTGCTGCGCTTCTGTCTCTCGCGGGGGGGGTTCCTTGCCGCTCAATCACGCCCGACACCCGCTGGCTATGGAGCTCTTGAGCGCCCCGGAATATATTAATTGCATAAGGTGGTTTCCTTGTGGGTTATGCTTTCTCCTTCTTGGCCAACTGCTTGCTTGCTTACTCGCCTTCATCAGCTTTGCTGTAGGGCCTAAATTTATCTCTGTGCGAGTGAGTATTCGAGTAACTTGGCTGACAAGCACAGCATCCAGAAGTGGGAGGGGGAGAAGAATACTCTCCATCATATAGAGATACCCGTACGATGGACGGTCTCTGTTGAGTGCTAGGCCGAGAGCTACATCATAATATAACCCCCGAATCACATGTAAACTATATAGAGGACGAACATATTATGACTCCAGCAACCTACCTACTGTAAGATGCAACTCATATTATTGACAGAGCCATTCAGAGTCATGACATACAGCCCCTTCCGCAAAGTTTCCCTTCCCTCTCACCCATTCATTACAGGCCGTTGAAAACGCTCTACCAACTCTCCCTTTCCACTGTCCAGTAGAGCGAATGGTGGTAAAGGTTTACAATGTTACAGAGGCATGTCCGGAAACAGTTATCCAAAAGGTTCTTGCTGTTTCGTTAAGAGTTACTGTTCCCGGGGTAGAAGAAACAACATGAGGACTTTACCCACGCAGCTGTTGTACAGGTGCTACGGGTGGAATTTTCTATGGTTACCTAATACCACGGGGAATGCGCCAAATGGTTAAATTGCCTTACTTTAGAGGATACTAACTTCGGGTTAGCGCATGGATGTCCTCCCGGTGGATGTTGATCTACAAAATCGTATTCCCACTTCTCCCACTCTGATTATATAAATACAGGCACCTATCCAAGTCGTCGGCAATCACCCCCCATTCCAAGCATTGAGTAGTGATACCCCAATCATTGTGAGTGGGTAAGACTACGCATCGTAGCTTGGCACCACCCACTGGAGTGAAGTTTGATAAGTTGCGACAGTGGGTAGAGTATTATGAGCTACCAATGACCGGTATCATACTCTCGCACCAACCACCCGTGAGATTCTACTCCCCGGGGTAGACTCCCACTAGACACCCGTTCCAATACACCTCAACTCGTGTATGTTGGTAAGGATACCGGTAGTCACTACCGGTGCTTGTACTGTACGGTGATCTAACCTCCCCTAAAGAACCAGGATGACAAGGGAAGCATTCACTATTTGGAGAGACCTCAACACGAGCAAAAGCATCCTATGCGCATACCGTACGAGAAATCTAGGAAATTTTTTGCAACCCTTGGTTAGGTCCCCGTATTCAGCATTTGTTCTCACTCCAAAGAAAGATGTTTATGTTTTACAGTACGAGGAATTTGTCACACCTAAAATGCTTCCTAGACTCCCTAGGCTGAACGCCTCGAATAAAGTCAAGCCGTCTAACTACTAGCCTACCCACCGGAGGAAGATTTGTATAAACTACTTTAGTTGGAGTCAGTTAGCTGCAGTGTTCCTAGTTTCTGTTTAAACCACCGGTATTGTAATCCGTAATGCGATGATGCGACATTTATCTCTGCAGAAATTCATACTAAAGTAATTGAGCTCCTACCGCGCACGGTAGGGATTTTCTCCCCTCACAACTACGTTCCCATTCATCCCAACCAAATCCTTGCCGTCCCTTCAGCAAGGCGATGCGCGTGATAAAGCAGAGCAGAACAATGCCTTCTCCGTAATCTTAGCCAGAGCATCTAGCTCGTACCCAGAAGCACAATACTATTGGGGACGGGGGTCCAGTTCAAAGCACTTTGCACAATGCCATCCAACCAACCAACCAACCAAACTACCGCACTCTAGCCCACGTTTCCAGCGTCCAACCAAACCCACTGTGATAGTGAGTTACCGTACCGTAGCTTCCTTCCTTCCTTCCTTCCTTCCTTCCCCCTTCCCCGCCCTGTTGATAAGCCTATCGCTTAGAATAGCAAGTGGGTAATTACGTAACCATGTTTCCCCCACACTTTTCTTTCTCCTCCCCTTTTTCTTCCCTCATTGAACCTCTCCGCCATGCTTAACATGAGCAGGGCACACTTGGAGGAAAGGAAAGGAAAAGAAAACACAAAAGAGCCTCATCGGTTCCTGAGACGGGGCTTCAACATTTAATTTTTCCCTCCTATGGAGGTGAAGAGCAAGAGCACGGTAAGTCACTCAGTTCAGCCAGGGTCGGGCAGGTTTGAAAAAGAAAAGGAAAAGGAAGGGAGAAAAATCTTGCACCGTGGTCCTTTGATAGGATGAAGATTAAACATGTAAGCAAGAAGCGTTGCAATGCCCAAGGTGAGGCTTCGCCGCGCACTGCGAGTACCGGTAGGTAGTTTGTCACTCACTCCTCCAGGGTGTGTGTCTGATCTGATCTGTGCGAGGCGGACAGCGGGAGGATTTTCAGGGCTCCTCCTGGGGAAGTCGAATCCCTCCCACTTTTCAGGGAAAAGCTGGTCATACAGGTATCACGACAAAAGTCAACTCACGGCGCACACACACACACACACACCTGCATCGGCAATGCGGAGGAATAGCCTTGTTTCGTTTCTTTTCCCATGAGCACCCCACCAGTTGAAGGTTTCTGTTCAGCTGTTTGCCCAACGCCGAAAGGCAGTCAGTCAGGGGATGAGACAATATAATAATCTAATTTACGCAAGAGTGAAAAAAAAAGAGAAATATACAATAATATGAGATGAAAGTCGATAGGTATGATAGGGCTTTCACAAATCATGAGGGACCAGAAGTCCTGCGGTGTCACCCCTTGTACGGACCCCAACAAATGCCATCCTGACAAAAATGCTGTTGTAATGGTTTTCCCGGCTGAGAGTTTATCCGATCGTCTTCCGGCCGAAGAGGGCATGTGGATTGAGAACCAGGAACCCGGTAACTTAACACAATATACGGTACATAACCGAGCACCACGGGGAAACCGGCCACCAGAATTGAAGTTTTTATTCATGGATATTTCCAACCAGTAATCACTAGTGGAGAATACCGGTATGATAAGGGAAAGAATGTGGCTCATCCTTATCCCCGGATAATCCATTGTCTTGCTTTGTCACTTCTGTGTAAAAAAAAAAAAAAAAAAGACCAGGTTGACCAATCAGTGTCTACGGGACGAAATCCCGCCTCTTACAAAGACTTCATTCCTGCGAGCAATTTCAAGGTTATAAATATGAGACTTTCATATTAGCTCTGAAACTATCCTGAGAACGCACTGGATGATATAAAGGGACTGTTATGCTAATTTCCTTATCTATCGACATCAGCATTGGCAAAGCTGCCTCCAATCCCATTGACAACCCAAAATCTTGCAAAAGCTTATTTCTTTATATAATCACCGATACAATCTCTCAGGACTTTAACCGTAGGAATTTCTCATTTCTTTGGATAATCTTTGAGTGAGTAGGGTATGGAGAATGTTTGCCGCTATATTTGAGAAAGACTTGGCACTAATTTTGACAGCAGGGAAGAGTACTTCACCTATATGCCTATACCCTTGACTTGAGGAGTTGCCCTCCACCACTGGTGAAATTCGGACGTTCGTGGGCACAATCGGATCAGGGCAGAGGGCGAAAATAATAATAAAAATGGATACTATACAAGAGACTAGTTGAAGGCTACTAGTAACATTTTTAGAACTGATCCTGCTGTATGGAATTGGCCTTTGGGGTCGACGCCTTGATCGTGAGATAACTCCATGGTATTTTAGGGCTTGGCCACGCTGAGCACGGCGGTGGGGCGGAACCTAGCAAATATTTAATAGGGCTAGAATGCGTGACTGTCGCCGCAGTTGTTTGTGGAGGAGAGATCTTTAGAAAAGTATAAATAAACTGGTGGTTTTCCAGCACATAGCTCGGAGCAAGACCAGAGCACACCAGAATTGACAACGAAGACAACAACGAGACCCTCCTCAACAAGGAGGAGGACAACCAACACAAGCACGAACAGGGCCTTAAATTGATTGCCTCTTCTTCTTTCTTTCCCCTTGTTATTTCTATTGTGTGAGCTTGAGAACTTGTGAGAATACATCCTGATCGTGGACGTTTGACGGAACGCAAACTCGAGAGCCAATCTGATCGGGTACCAAGGCCTCGATTATTGACTGGCTTTTGTATTGGCAGCTGCAGGTGAGTGAAGCTTGCCTAGCAGTTCTATTCTCTCTAGAACCGAGATCGTTCATCCCTTAGTACTGCGGATGCTTGGAGATAGAAGCTGTTTGAATTGAGATGGTTTGATGGGATGGGTGGGCAGCTGATTCCACAGGCAATAGCAATCATCTAGGCCACTGGGAGGTCGCATTCAGAGGTTTTGAAGATAGAGGAGGAGAAAGGAGACACGAGCCCTAACACTTCTTATACCATGGATGGCAGAACACCGCTCTCTTGGGCTGCTGAGAATGGGCATGAGGAGGTGGTGAGGATGCTGCTAGAAAGGAACGACATCGATCCTAATAAACCTGACAACCATGGCCGAACGCCGGTCTCCTGGGCTGGGGAGATGGGGAATGAGGGAGTCCTGAGGATACTTCTGGAACGGAACAACGTCAATCCTGACACGCCTGACAATAATGGCCGATCGCCGCTGTCATGGGCGGCTGAGAATGGGCGTGAGGAGGTGGTGAAGATGCTGCTAGGACGAAACGACATCGATCCAGATCGAGTCGATAGGTTTGGCCGAACACCGCTCTGGCTGGCTGCGTGCGAAGGGCATGAGAGTATCGTAAGGCTATTTCTGGAAAGGGACGACGTCAATCCCGACACCGCTCATGAATATGGCCAAACACCACTCTACTGGGCTGTGCGGCATATGCAGGAGGGGACGGTGAGGATACTACTTGAACGGAATAACGTCAAGCTCAATACGGTTGACAATTTTGGCCGGACGCTGATCTCCTGGGCTGCTGGATGTCCACGCAAAGGGATCATGAGAATGCTGCTGGAACGGAATGATATCAATCCTGACAAACCTGACAAACATGGCCGAACGCCGCTCTCCTGGGCTGCTGAGAACGGGCATGAGGAGGTGGTGGAGATGCTGCTAGCACGGAACGACATCGATCCAGACCGAGTTGACAAGGATAGAAAAACACCACTCTGGAGGGCCGCGCGCAAATGGCATGAGGGGGTTATCAGGATCCTACTGGAGCGGAACGACAGTATTCTAGACCTGACTGACAGGTATGGCCCAGCACCACTATCCTGGGCCGCCCGGTGCGGGCATGAGAAGACCGTGATGAGGCTACTAGAACGGAACGACCTTAAAGCCGACATAGCTGACCAATATGGCCACACACCGCTCTCTTGGGCTGCCAGGCGTGGGCGCCAGGGGGTCGTGAGAATTCTGCTAGGGCGAAACGACGTCAATCCTGACAAGCCTGACCTCTATGGCCAAACACCGGTCTCCTGGGCTGCCAGGTGTGGGCACCAGGGGATCGTGAGAATGCTGCTAGAACGGGACGATGTCAATCCTGGCAAACCTGACAACCTTGGCCGAACATCAGTCGATTGGGCTTACCGCAGCCGGCATTTCACAATTGCAAAGGTGCTACGAGACGCAAGCCTACAACTATCAGACCTCTTCCCCTCCGAACCGTCCGAACTGTCTCAACTCCTTCCTAAGGGTCACTCGGTTTCGACACCTAGCGATAAAACCCAACTCTTCTCCTTCTAGTCACTTCTTATACTCCTCTCGGATGCGGGAACAAATTTGGCGAAATAAAAATTAAAAATACAGTAGATGCCCGCTCTAATTAGTTCTCTACAAGCTAACTTACGAGCCACCGCAGTTGCTAAACCCCTGGGTTGGATCATTCACCCGGGATTTCTCGTCCTCTTTGCCTCCTCTCTTCAACTACCTCATCCCCATCCGCATCACTTTTTTATTATCTTAGTTTTATTTTACCAAGTTTGCATAACTTACATACTGCATTTGTAGTCCAGGAGCGCTTTTCTCTCCCCTGCTCTCTATCTATCCCCCTTCTCGATTCTACCTGCAAAATAACCATAGTTTCAAAGTCTTGGGATCTCGCAATGTTAGGAACAGCTATTCACAGGGAAAAATGGTGAAAATATAATATTGAAGCTTAGGTCTTTGCAGAAATCGACCCCAGGAGAACAAATGTATTTAGAACCAACATGCGGACTTCAATAGAAAAACGCGGTGATGATCACTAGATCGCATGATATCCACCAATATTCAGGTGTTGGCCAACACCTGAATACCAAGATCGATCACTGCTGGGTAGATCAACCATAGCTCTCGCCACCTTTGCTATTCAAAATCTAATGGCCCTAGTATTCTCCACCTTTGCCAAATCAGCCCCACCCTAAGTTCCACCCAACACCCCTTCCCACGATCTATGAGACAATCTATCGTAGGGAGCACACAACAAATCACTTTCCAGCTCCTAGCAGTTCACCATCTCCTCAGCCCCCTCCCTCCTCCTCCTCTGCTGCCTTCCCACCACCACTGCCAGCAGCCTCCCCACTCCCATTCTGACTCCCTCTTCCACCCCCACCACGGCTGATGCCACCACCGCCGCCACCACCACCGCTACCACCACCACCGCTACCGCTACCGCCACGGCGCCCCTCCAAATCCCCCGATCGACCCCTCCTCAAAGCCCACTCCCGCCGCTTCCTCTCCCGGTGCTTACATATCAGCAATGTGACCCCCATCATCGAAATGGCAATAATGGTAAATATAAGGATTATGACGTGGATCTAAAAGATTTGGGATTTTAGTATCATACCAAAATAATAACAGAAGTGGAGCGGGGAGGAAGGAATACCCCTGTGAACCCCTTTTCTCTCGACATTTTTGGCGCTGGGTATCGGATTTGGGAATGTGTCGTGTGATGTGATTGATGTTCTGGGGGGGGGAGCAGGGGGAGAGGGGGTGGTTTTAAGGTCATGGAGAGTGGGATAGTATTTTGCTTTCCTGCCGAATGGAATAACGTTGGGGATTTTCTAAGTGATATATGGCATGGTATGGTAGTGGTCGTTCGTTTTTGTGGTGAAGCGTGGAATGGATGACTTCTACTGCCCTCGGAATGCGCAGTGCAGTGCAGTGCAGCCGTTCAATGATGAGATTTTCAGCAAATACATTAGGCGGTCAAAGTACCATTAACAAGTGAGCGCTAGTAGGAATTCTCTGGTCTAAGCGCCTGGCATCTTTCTTCGAGATGTACAGTACAGTACTTGAAAAGGCGTTGAGTGTTACTTGATTACTATTGAACTCATAAAACGTCCATAGTAGAGGCAACGAACATCTGCAGATGCGCTCGTAAAATTCTCGTTCGCTGCATAGTATCTCCCACTAGCCGACTCAGCCTGGCTATCAACAGTCCGTTCTCTATTCATAGCTAATCACTCGGTACACATATGCCACATGCTGTGGCTTTAATAAAACTGGAACCGGTCCAATTACTTCTGCCTGCTCAGGGCGAAGAAAGTAGCTCGAGGCTGCGCAGCCTGGACCGCGGAGGATATAAAGTCTCTATTTTTGGAGTCCCCGAACGAAGCAAGATCGAAAGAGGGCCAATGCTGACCCCCGGGAAAAAGGGAACCCAGGCATCCAAACAATTCCCAGAGAGTGTAACAAGTGCTCTCAAAAGGCCATCATTTCAGTTCAGATTTCCGCGTCCGAAACCCAGGCGTACTAGACTTACCATCGCAATTCGAATTGTTTGGAAGGCATCTGGAGTAGTCAAGCGGAAGCAAGCAATATCACAAGTTCGATTGATGAGCGGTCCGCAAGTAGTCGAATACTTTATATTGCTAGCTGAACGGAGTTAAAGATTGAGAGAGAGAAAAGAGAAGAGGAAAGGAAAGGAAATGGGAATGGGGGTAAGACGCGAGAGAGGTGACGCAAGCGGTCATGCAGTATCACTCATGACCGTGGCAACAGGAGGTATTAGGAATTGAACTTTTTGATGTGCAGCCGAAGATTGTTCATTAAAAGTTGTCTAGCTGGCTATGGGAAACAACAACAATGGTATATAGATACCCTATCGTGGTGACGCAACCCATGATACGGAATGTTAACATCTGCGTACACCACCAAATACGCAATAGTGAGAAGGAAGCCTCGAGCAAATCCCTCGTACCTCCACCCGGAGGACCATTTCTCAACAGCGGGTATGAGAACACCATGAGAAGGACAATTTCCAGCAAGAATGCAAACCTCTAGACACACTGTTGCTAGCTACCCCGCTACCCACAAGATAGCCTCAGAACAAAGATATTGTTTCGGAAGCCAAGAGAAGACTCAGGTTTTTACACTCACGCACAATGCGAGCTATAAGCTAACTTGGTGAATTTTTTTCATCTATCAGACTTATTCACCACAAGGGCAAGGCACATCATAAATCACGAACAATCACTCGGGAAACTTGCTCCCAACATTTGGTCAGGTCGGCCCGGCAATCCAGTGGCCACTTCTCTTTTTAGACTCCATGACACCACAGAAGAAAATCTTGCAATTTGCTATCCCCCGGTGGGATATAAAAGCTCCTGAGATAAATTAGTGCTTTCCCAATAGGGTATAGACTAAGTCATCTAGATGATTGCTCTCAAAAAGATGGGTCTGCAATTTAGTTAACGTGGGGCATTACGGCAATTTCTTCCTACAATCTGGTAGGCGAATTAGGAGAGCCCCGATTGGCACTCACACGTCTTTACCCGGCACATCTCCTTGGGCCGAATATTCTGTGAGGACTCCAGCAAAATATCGGATAGTAGAGGTGTTCTTGACAAAGATGGACGAGGATGAGACTCGATGTTTGGCCTCGCCGAGAGCCACACATAGGGCAGCCTGGCGCAGCGAAAGGAAAAGGGAAACAAAGAAGGAAGTCCTGCTAACCAATTTCTCTCGAAACCCCAACTTCACAGCCTTCCTTTTCTTAACCCCCCACCCCGGCCAGGACGGCGGTCGTCGAGACGGTATTATACTTCAATTGCGGAAAGCACTGGATCTCGTTTTCACCCCCGAAGAACAAAGCTTAGCTATCCTAGCGTGGTTGAGTCACCCGCCACCGCACTTGATCGTAACACGAATTCGCCTAATCTCTGGTATGGTGATTGAGGTTCTGCGTGGGAGTGTTGCTTGCCGGTATCATATTTCTCCACGAGAAGCAACAGTGGGGCGGAGTGTGCACAGATCCGAAACCAGGAAGTGAATTTTTCCGTGTTTCCTAATACACCCCGTATACCGGTATCCAGGGTGATTGGTGTTTGAAGCGGAGGTTAATATTTGCAGTGTGCTAGTTACCAGCAGTATAGCATCTTTCCAATACCAAACCGCTGTCTTAACAAGTACTCGGAATCCATATCTTCCAACAACACCACGCCACACCGCTGGAATTCACATGAATGAATCCTCTGAAATTCGTCCGTGGTCTTCGAGCATGAGTAGACATGAATCGGTTTCCTTGCTCTGATATTGGGGCTCGAGATCGTAGAGCGGTTATGGCTTGGAGACCAGGGCCGTAGTTTTGGAGGGGTTTGCCTACAAAACTGCCCCCTCTCCAATCTTCCCTTTTTAGAAGGTGGATTGAGGGCTATTATGGGCAATAGAAATTATAACGGCTGAATAGCTGTGTACACTACAGCCATTTGATTCGCGGGATCTGGAGCTCCCAAGTGCACAATAACGAATTTATGGGGGCAGAAGAGGAGCGGGGGAGAGAAGCAAATGTCGGAAAAATAAAGAGAATGGTGGAGGAAAGAATAGCACTTTTAGGGACACAAGAGCAATAACGAGCCAAAAACCAAAAACCTTCATCAATTGAAATTCATAACACCCCAAAAAAAACACTGAAGAAGCATGGTGAGGTATCATCTGGGGGTAAATACAAAAAAAGGAAAATAAAGACAAGAACCTCGTCCTAATCTCAAAGCCAGATTATCAGCCCTAACGAATGATAGTGATTCACGCAATGTCCCACGACCCACCCCCCCCCCCCCTCTCAACCCCCGGGCCTTAACCAGACGTTTCCCCGTCGATTTTGGCCTTTAGTTTCGCTAGATTACCAACCTGTAGGGTCCGCAGCCTCTGGTGAAGCTCATCTCCGATGCGGAAATAGGGCGACGATAGCTTATTGGTAATCCATGGCAGCTTCAAGCACATCGCGGCCGTCGGTCGCTTCTCCGGATCTGGTTGTAAAAGTGCCGCCAAGAAGTCGATAGCGTCTTTACTCAGCCCTATGTTTTCGACGCCAGCAGGTGGGAATTTGAACCCGTCGGAGTACTGCCAGACTTCGCGTCTGCTCTGAAAAGGAAGCTTTCCGGTCACCGCTCTGAACATAATACAGCCCAATGACCACACGTCGACTTTCCGTGAGTAATTCTGTGGTCCCCCGTCGACCTCTGGGGCCATGTATGAGCATGTTCCTGCGGTCGTATTGAGGAATGACCGGTTGTTGTCGACAGGGATTCGTTTTGAGGTGCCGAAGTCGCCAATTTTTACACGGAGGACCGGTTGGTCTAGGTGTGGTAGCCAGAGAAATATGTTCTAGATTGTGGGGGTAGTAAGTATATTAACGTTGCTGGCTGGATGAAACAAGGGGCTGAACACTCTCTTGTGGGGAAACAAACCTCTGGTTTGAGATCGCGATGGGCGATTCTCTCCTCGTGCATTATTGCTACCCCCATTAACAACTGCTCGATTACGACGTGCACATCGTCTTCGCCCCATGCGTAACCATCTGCGAAGCTCCTTGACATATCCCCTAGCGGTAGAAATTCCATCGCGATGTAGACATGATGATCATCCTCGGTAGCTTTGATAAACTTGACAAATAGTTCGTTCTGCAGGATCTCATGTCAGAAATACGATCTTAAAGACATTTCCTGGTCCCCCAACCAAAGCTTTCGATAGGATTTCCATTCACAAACCTGCTTTAGCGCCCCTAAAAGCACAATCTCCTCCATATATCGATCGGCAGGAAAACTTTGAACGCCTTTCGGGATTCTCTTGACAGCCCATAATTCAAATTCTATCGCTCCATGGCGGTTCACCTCCACCTGTTCTAAAAACACCGCCCCGAAAGTACCGTTACCGATTGGCACATTCATCTTCCACTCCCGCTGCGCGGCGCTACTAGGGCCTCCGGGCATCATAACACCATTGATGATGTTCTCTGTCATCATTGAAGGCTGGGTGCCGGTAGTGCCGGTTCCATCGGACTGACCCCATCGGGTGGGATCGAGGCCCATGGGAAATGGAAAGCCCGTGGGAAATGGAAAGCCGGCGGGAAAGGGAAAGCCTGGAGGCGTGGACACTGACCCCGCAGGGTTGCCATCTCTTCGGAGTGCACTACCAGCATTGTAACTATTGCTCACGTTGAAACTGTTGGTATTCCCGCTAAAGTATAGGTTCTTTTCGTCGTCCATGTCTACCTGATTCGAGGGCGGGTATATCTAGTGGGCGAACCTCAGCAATGAGAAAGGATTGGTGGTGGAGCGGAGTGAAGGCAGAGGAGTGAGGGTGGGACTAAGTGTTAGTCTACATGCGCTGATCGGGCATGGGCCACTTTGCAATAACAAGGGAGCAGATCGTCTGAGGAGAACTTGCAGGACAGTTATTTGAAGTTAACCTGCCAAATGCCGTATATCTCCCCCGCTTCCAGCTTATGGGCCCTTCCCCCGTATACAGGATTGGTGACTTGAGGCTTAATTGCACTGGTTCGGGAGTTAGGCTGGGTCTTGGCATCTATCAGCCTTAAAATCTGACCGCTGGCTAGGGAGAAAATATCAACAGTCAAGCACCGCCTGCAGCCCCGAGGCTGGCGACAAAAATGGTGAGCAGAATGGCATGCTGCAACATAAACCATGCTACTTCACACTTTCAATTCAACGCATTCTGGGGCCGTAAAAAAATCTCAAAAATTGATATTCTGGCCTAAAGTTCTTTCAAGTGTCTCTTTAGGAAATAACAGATTATTAAAGAATTTCTGGACACTTTAGGACGCAGGATTGTAAAGTTGAAGTTGAAAATAGCGCCAAGCCTTTCCATTCCCATACAAAGTGGTCAGAAATTGCGCCAAGACCAATGTACAAGTGCCATGGGTGATGTTTTCGGACACATCCACCACGTCAGTTACAACCACAGTCATTGAAATTGTTACTTCAGTGACACGTCACATTTTCGGTTTTTGACCAATCGCGATCCTTGGGACCAATCTCACGATAGCCTCAAGTCTTTATCTTCTGAGCTTCCTCCTCATTAGATTTTCATCGTTTGGAAGATAGATTTATCTCTTCCATCTCATATTTATCGTTCCTCATCCTTACCGAACTACCCACTATCGGTTAATATGGCTAAGCGAGGTTCTACATCGTTTTCGGCGACCAAGGTTGCTAAATCCGGTTTGATTACGGCGAAGGCTCTGGAAAGAGTTCTGGAGTTGGAGAAGGAGGTTTCGAGGCTTCGGCACCACGTGTCGGTGTTGTCGAAGAGGAACCACAAGCTGGAGTTGCGGCTTGGTGGGGTTTTGGAGGAGAGGGTGAGGGTGGAGGAGAAAGAGGAGATGGCTGTGCCCGAGAGGGGTGTGGCTGATGAGGAAGAGGAGGCTGGGGTCCCAGACCCCGTGATGGTGAGCCACATTGTGGCGTTTGAGGATGAGGATGTGTTGGTGTCGGGTGTGGCTGGCACTGTTGTGGCGGTGTCGGTGGCTGAGGAAGAGGGGGAGGAGGTGTCGGTGGCTTTAGTTAGGCTGCCGGGTGGGGTGAAGAAGAGGAGGTTGGACGAGGATGGTGGGAGTTTGGAGGTGACTGAGGATCTGGCGGTTGTGAAAGCACCGTTGGGTCCGAGAGGATCAGTCGAGAGGGATGGTAGGGTGGCATCTGGGGTGCCGACTGGGCCTAGGGGGCATGTTGGTCCTGGGTTTGGTATGGGACCGATGATGGGGAGGGGTCGAGGTAGGGGCTTTGCCGGCAGCGGTAGGGTTCCTTTTGATCCGGGCTCATACCCGAGACAGGGGTTTAGGCCTCTGGGGCGGGGGTATTTAGGGCCTCCGTTCGGTTAGTTAATATTTTGGTATGGTATGGGCGAGTTAAATAGGCACAGGTCCACCCCACCGTGTATGCGTCTTCGGTATATCCTATGGGAATGGGAGCGGTAACTGGGAAAGGAGGGTTAGGGTCGACGGCCGGGTATGCGAATGTTTCTTTTGTTTTGTACATTTGCCATTGTACCTATGACTCGGGAGGAGGGATATGTTTGGGTGTTGTGATTTGGTGGTTGGAGAGGATGGAAGGCGGATTGTTTTCTTTGAGGGCTTGGGTTTTGGTTTGGCGCATGGGCTCTCGGATCAGCGTGTTGGCTCGGAAGGCTGGCGCCAAAGTCCAGCGATGGGGGGTATCCGGCACTTATTGGGGCCTGAGTTGAGGGGGATTTCATGATACGGTTTTGCCAAGGCCTGGGAGTGGGCTGTAGGGGTTTTGTATTTAGGCCGTACGCTTTAGAGTAGCTGGGGTGCCTATAATGGAAAAAGTTTTTTAAAAAAAAAAAAAAAAAAAGTTTTCGGACACACCAAAGTGGCTTACCCGCAAAAAAATGGTAAAAACTGGTGAGGTCACAAAGTGGTGTGTGTGAAAACAAATTTTTTTTTTATTTTTTTTATCAATCTTTTCGATTCTGATTAGCTATATAACAACTATCTAGAATACTATAGGGCTTTTTATAGCATTAAGTCTGTTTGCCCTCAATCATCTTATAGCCCAATAGCCCAGCCCATCCCCGGATCCAACAACCCTCCCTCCCGCCCCATCCGGCGGTCGGTCAAACAGGCCTCCCCGGTACGGCCACGCACCATCAGCCACCTCCACGTCAATACCCAAAAACCAAACCACAAAAAACAAAAAACAATCAAACCCAAATTCCTAACCTCCTCCACCTTACCTCATACACCCATCAGTGTAACCACATACAACAGGCGGCTACCCCAATGCCGTACGGTAACCTCAAAAATATACTCCTCTCCCCCTACCCCTACCTCCAAAACCCCCATACCCTCTCCCACCAATCCTCGGCCTCAGCTGGTAACCCCCGCTCCCACCTGGACTTTGGCGCCAGGCGTCCGTCCCCCCGGACACTCCACTGAGGGCATGGTCGGAATTACCACCGGCAGCACACCTCGGACCGGCTTCCTCAAAAATCTTCCCACCTCCTACCACCTTCATCAAACCCCCGTACCTGATCCTAGGACCAACCGGGGCAACCAACTCCTTCACCCCCTGCGCCTCCACCTCGTCCTCCGTACTCTCTCCCACTCTCCTCCTCTTCTCACCCCCTCTCTCATAAGAAGGTATCTTAACCACCGGCTTAGATACCTCCTCCTCCTCATCCAACGCCACACTCCCAGCCACCACACTCGACGCCACATCCAACTCAGCCACCTTCCACTTGGTGCGCCCCCCAAAACGCCTCTTCTCCTCAGCCTCCCTCCAAAATGCCTCAGCCTCCTCTTCGCACCATGGTGCCGGAACTCTGTCCCCATGTGCCTTCTTCTTCGCCTCCTCTCCCACCATCGTCTTCACAACCCTAACCCTCGACCCCTCTTCCTCTCCCACCTCCTCATCATCGCTGCTAAGGGAAGCGTCACTTGCAATGGATGACGCCGCCCTACTCTTGCCATCCTTCACCAGCCGGTCATTCCTCTTGGAAAGCACCGAAACATGATGTCGGAGCCTCTTCA
>Ga0307509_10006801_pt1 | contig 15220 bp, 22 predicted proteins | sample 10_EM_MG_FD_202245 | JGI IMG/M metagenome (GOLD analysis project Ga0307509, IMG submission 202245) | Populus trichocarpa ectomycorrhiza microbial communities from riparian zone in the Pacific Northwest, United States - 10_EM | ecosystem: Host-associated > Plants > Roots > Unclassified | place...
ACACCGGGTTCATGAGGAAGCGGATGTTTGGGTTGAGGTAGCGGGAGGATTTGCATACTGGGCAGTTCTCGTCTGGTGGGGTGGCGGTCAGTATTTGGGTTATGTTTGTGTAGGGGATTTGGAGATAGAGAGAGAGAGGAGGTAGGAGACTTGCCGTCATCTTTGAATAATGGGTTCGACATTGTTGGTTTCTTTCTTTTTTTTTTTTTTGTTCAGCCTGTTGAACCTTGACCTGATGGTGGAGCTGAGGTCTACGAGTAGTTATCCCTTAGCTGGTGGGTGGCTCAGGCTCACTTCACCTTGCCGCAACTCAAACCCAAGACAAGTCTTAGCTCGAGTCGGGGGTTTCGAAGATCCCTCGGAGCTAGTAGAGGGAAGGAGGAGGAAAATAGCGAGAAAATGGTGGAACAGAAAACTCAGAAATTTTATTCCATATATTATAATCCCTCCCGTAGTCTAACTGAGCGGATCCTCTGTCTGATACAAGGGATATTCCAAAGGAGGTGGTGGGTTAGGGTTGTTTTCCATCTTCTCCAGCCTCTTCTTCCCAGGAGAAACTTCGACAGAGTGAAAGAAAACTCCATGTCACGTTTTTCCCGCCCACCCTTGTTCTCCCACGCACTCTCTCCCAACCACCTTCCCTCCGTCCCCTATTTTCGTGGATGCCCTCATCATCGCTATGCCTGTCGAAATAGAGCGATCACTTGAGCTTCATCGTCAGCGTCTGGAGGCTTCGCTGGAGAAGCTGAGGAAGGCACTCAGGCATTGGCAGATTTCTTCTGCTGAATATGAGGCATTGAGGGAAGAACTACAAACACTGCCTGGTAATGCTACGCGTGAGGATATGGTGAGAAATGTTTTGAGCGGACATTTGCTGGGTGGGAAAGGCTGATTCAAATGAAGTTGAAAGTTGGGAGTGGGTTCGGTGGGACTGTGGTTGATGAAAAAGGTCTGTTTCATTTGGCGTTCCTTGTTTTTGTTTTTTTCCTGCTTTCTCGTTTAGGGGCGTGGGACTAATTTTTGGTATTTAGATGTGAAAGCACTCCTAGGCGATAACGTTGGCATAAAGAGAACAGTCGATCAAGCAATCGCAGCCGTGGGCCATAGAATCAATTGTTCGTCTCCCTGAATATTCTTCCTCTGTCCTTGAGGTCTGAAGCTAACGAGATAAAAGACGTCCAGGAAAATGTGGATAAGGTTCAGAAACAAATCGATCAAGGCGAAGCTAAACTAGCCTCTCTTCTCGTCGTTAGCGGACCGGATGTGGGCTATCCTTCGAAACCATGTCCGAACACTTCACTACTGACACCTCTGTAGCTTGAGACAGAAGACGGTTTGCCAATTATGGATATTCGTGAAGAATTGGATGAGGATGGGAACATTATCAGTAAGTCCTCATGTCCCATCTCCACCACCCTGCTTCCCGCGTGATCTTCCCCAAGACAAATAATTAAACTACATAGATACTACCATCAACGGAGCAGACCCTAGCTCAGCGAAGGTTTTGGATACTAGGCCACTTGAACAGCTCCAAAAGATGGTCGAAAAGGATAAGGATGCAAAGGAACAGAAGCCTCCGGTTGAAGCCTCAGAGGGTGTCTCAGAAAGTGAACCAGCAGAGGTGTTTAAACCCTCCCTCCAGATTCCATCACCAAGTACACGAAAGAATGATAAAGCCCCAGCAAAGAACGGGTTAGATGGCGTTAAACCTATATCTTCTAAAGGTGGAGAGAGTGGTGGCTTTGTTAGAGTGCTCGACGATCCAGTTCTGAAGGAGGAAGACTTTGTAAAGGAAGTGCCGACTGATTCACCAGAGGAGGCCGAGATGAGGAAACAGATGCTCAACTATAACTTGCAAGAAATTGGGGCCGTAGTGGCGGAAATCAACCTTGAGGAAGAGGGGATATATTATGGGCATGAAGACGACTTAGATGAAGAGACAGATGAGTTGGATTCTGAGGATGAGGATCGTTATGGGCGGACTGCGACCCGGGTCATCACTCCCGAATACCAAAAGGAAATGGAGGATTTAGCCCGCAAGATTAAGGAGCGTGGAGAAGCGGCAAGAGTCGCAGAGGCCAAGATGCGGGAAGAAGATAGTCAACGAAGGAAGGATGAAGCAAAGGCTCAAAAACCGAAGCCGAAGAAGAAAGGTGTTCGGTTCGCCCCTGAGCCAGAGATATCTCCAGCACCGCCACTCATGCCAGACTTGCCAATACCGCCGTCTGCTCATAATACGGAAGATGCTCTTCCATTATTGGTTGATCTACTTGCTATGGATGCTATGCGGAGGAGCGGGACAGCCCCCCAGAACGCGGCGCCTGCAAAGGGGAAGGGACCCAGTATCTTTAAGAGCGAGAAAGCTAAAGTGCAGAATGAAAAGGTTGGAGAGGTCCGTGAACGGATGGTTCCTATATCAGTACTTAGTTCAGATGTCATGGAACGTTCTACAAATGATGGGTCGGCCTCGTATGAACCTCCCATGTCGAGATCGCGGGAAGTTCCACGGCTCAAAGCGGCAATGGCTGCTCCTCGAGACAATGGTCCCGACCATGATGACGTTTCACCTCCTAAAACCAGCACAAATGGCTCCATTATTGAGCGAGAAGTGTCTGAATCTATCCCTGTTCAACCACCTGACGAATTAGATCCTTCTACTCACAGAGCCGAGGTTGCAATTGAGTATCACAGACTAAGGAACAAGATGATACAGCAGCAGGGTGGATTTGTCGAGAGTGAGGAAGGGATGGCGAAAGTGCCATTAGATGATAACGGAGAAACGCGGAAAGTCAGCCGATTTAAAGCGGCAAGAATGAAGGGACTGACGCCATCACTGGGATAGTTTGGAGGGAGATAGTAAGTTCAATAATACTCACGACATCTCATATCGCAGTTAGATATAATTATCACACTCATGTCCACGTTCTCGAGCGCTCCATACTCGCCCTTTCGTTTCCATACGTGACTCCTATCCCCTCATTCCATATCAGGCTCTCCTGTCCGGCGAGTGAAGGGAATAAACATAGGAACATCGAGCTTTAGAATGTCTAGTGGTTTACCCCATCTACTAGGCATAAATCGATGAGGTTCCAAGATTGAACTTTATTCAGTAGTTATGATACCAGGGTCCTCTGATGTGCGCCCTATAAAGCCATTGGGCGCGACAATTCGTTTCACCCAGGACATTTTTTATCTTGACTCCTTTTATGATGGTCAAAAGAGGCGGAGGACGGCAATATATACAGCATTGAGTCTATAACATTGCAGCAATAATAAAAACCAGTTGTCCACACCCGAGAATCTGAATATGATGATACCAGTAATCCTATCCTACAACCGCGATCCCAACAGGAGCACATGTCATGGCTTGCTCTTCTCCCTAGCCGCCCTCTCAGCCCTCTTTTCCTCCTCGGCCAACTTATCCTGGCGAACCTGTTCCTGGTACAACTTATCCGCATGCATCTGAATCCTCTCATCCACCTCAGAAGACCTCGCGAAATCCGACATGTACCCCATAGCCTGCAAGAACTTCTACCACTCCACCCCCGTTATTAGCCTCCCCCTTCTCCCTTTCTGGGAAAAATTAAACATACTGTCTGCGTAGTATAGCAATCCTGCAGCCGCCCCTTCTCACCCCCACACCCGCGTGCCTTCTGCGCGAAGCTGCCGTGGCGGTAGCACTCGTGCAGCGCACTCTGCTCGCCCACGCAGTTCTCGAGCGCGGCGCGCGCGATCAGGCTCTTGCGGTACTTGTATGCCTGCAGGATATCGGCAAGCTGTTCCTGAGAGGATTTCGAGGCTTGTGTGAGGCCTTGCGGAGTGTATTGGGCCCAGATGTCGGCGTAGCGATCGCCGTAGGATGAGTTGATGGTTCGGGGGTTTTGTGTGTGGGAGGGAGTTTCCGAGGGTGTGGAGGTGGGGGGTCCGCTCGAGGGTGGTGGGGGCGGGGGCGGCGAGGGCTTTAGTGGGGATTCTTTTAAGAGAAAGTCCCGCAGAGCAGGGTCTAAATGGCTGAGGGGGTCGGAGGGGTTATCGGCGTCTTTGGAGGATGAGGATCCCCAGAACCAGCCCATTGTTGTGGAATTGAGGTGTGGTAGAGGTGGAAGTTGCAACGGTTTGTAGTAGGGGGGGGAGTGTTTGGTGGGGTGGAGGGGAAGGATCTGGAGGTGAAGTGGTGTTTGCAAGGCGGAAACCTAACCCTATAGGATATGATGATCACCACCACCGGATTCCTAAGGGCAAGGCATAGGAAGCGATCAGTTCAGACCCCTAAAGATAAAATAAAACGAAATTGTTCCAAGTTCATGTTCCGTCCCAGTTCTTATCATAACCCGCTGGATAACACCACTGACCTCTCCCAGTTCTCGTTTGTGTCAAATTGTGTTGTTTGTGTGGGATTCATTATACGAGTAGATTAAGTGCCCGCAGTTTGTAATCATATGATACCAATACTTGGAAGGAAGAGAAAAGCCCCCGGGGATCTTGATCATATTCTTAATAATCTCTAGAATGATGCCATGAGTATGATAATAATTATTATAATGAAAACGGCCTAAACCACCAATATCGCCTCTGCAAAACCAGAGAGAATTCACCAGTGATCACTCGAGGCACCGGATTGGGCTTCCGCGAAGGGGGTGAAGGAGGGGGCTTGCCAAGCCTTTTTCACGGGCAACATGCAGTGCGAATCAACAACTGGTACCGTAGCTTAAATCCCTGACGCGTTACCGGTACTCTTCTGTTTCCTGTCAACCCAACTATTGTTTTAAGAGAAAGAAAAAACCCTTTGTTCTCGCTTTCTCTTTCTCTCTTGACCATTCCCATTCCCATTCCCTCCTCCTCCTCAACCTAACGATGGCTTCATCTCGTGAGTATCCGAGGTTTGTATTTGAATATTCAGGTAATGTGCTAATTTGGTGGCAGAGAATGAAAGATACCGAGAGCGACTGGCTGCGCGGCAGAGAGGCGCTGGGTGAGTTTCGGTTTTTGTTATCGGTGTAACAAAGTTCTACTAACTAGCGTATTCCAGAACACACAAGATCCAGAATTTAGGATTTTCTATACAGCCTCTTGCGCCGCCTGCCCGCCCGGCAGCTCCCCCTCCAGCAGCAGCTCCTCCGGCCGAACCACTGAAACGGGTGACACCACCGACAGGCCCAGTGCGGAGGTCGCTGAGAACCACCCCGACTCCCCCACTATACCCCACGGGGGAAAAGAGGAAGGCAAGATCGCCATTACCTTTCCGAGATCGTGCGGAGAGTATCCTGGCAGATGCCTCATCACTCCGAAATGAAGCTTCTTCCGCTCCGGAGGAGACACCTGTTGCGCTCCCGCGGCGAGTGTCACTACGTACACAGACTACACCTACTATCACGCAAATCAGATCGTCTGCTTCTCCTATTAATACCCCGACGAATTTTACAGCTACTAAGGCATCTGCGAGGGTTAATGCTTCTAAACCGGCGGTTGCTGCTGTGACCCCTGTTCCAAGAGGGAAGAGAACTAGGCAACCTAGCCCTGGGAAATTTATGAACACCCCCGAGGAGTCGGCACGGAACGGGAGGAGTAGTTCGGCAGCGGTTGATGAGGTTCCGGAGAGTGAAACTTCAACCGTGATTGAGAAGAGCCCTGAGAGGAACAAGCGGAGAAAAGTTACCAAGGAGGTTGGGGCATCGTTAGACGTTGAGGTGGTGGGGGTCGGCAATGAGGATGAGGATTTGGAGATGGTTGAGGGACAGGCGATGGAGCGATCAATGATTGAGGAGACAGCGGACGAAGAGGAAGCGGGAGCTAATGAAACGATGCCGGAGATCCCGGTGCAAGACTTAGACGAATCTCAACCTCCACCAAATTCGTCGCCTCCTCTTTTTCTAGGTGGCCAGGATAGCTCAGAGGAGGAGGAGGAGGAGGAGGAGGAAGCGGAACATGGACCAACTCAACCAGAACCGATACCTCAGCCTAAATCAAAGCTAGCGGGCAAACGGGCCCCATCTTTACTGGAGCCAGAGGAAGGGGTGGTAGGCGAGAGTCCGCAACCAGGATCAGGGGAGAAAAACAAAGACCAGCAACTCTCTGATGAGGAGCAGGAAAACGAAGATGAATCTGGAGCTGAGGAACCAGCCCCACGGATTACCAGGAGAAACCCCAAGGCCTCCAGACCAGCCGCTGCTCGCGCTAAGCCAAAGCCTAGGCCGCCCAAAGATACTGATGAGTATGAACATGGGCCAACCAGGTTCCCCGTGGTCGTACATAGATTGGCGAAGGGCGATGCCGGCACCAAACTCCCGGCAGGAAGCCAGAGATCCGGTGTCAACCCTGTCGACGTCGTCAGTCAAGTAGCTACCGAGTTGATCGACAAATTCTACCAGAGGCTGAAGAGCGGAGCAGAGAAGAAAGCCGTGGAAAGCTTCAAAGAGGAGCTGAGCCTTAGGTTCTTGGAATTGGTGAATCCATTCCTTCGTTATGCCAATCTCGGACTAGCTAACATCACAAAACAGACGGACGCACTAGAGCACAGCATCACCCTCACAGACCGCGTGCGCAAAGCCCAGCGAAGGAAAAACCAACTCATGGCAGAACTCCTGGCGATCAAACGAGAGAGAACCCAAGTTGCTGTACAAATGGACGACGTACGCCGAGATCACGAAATAGCTAGTAAGAACAGTGAAGTATTTACCCCCTTCCCGTAACACCACAACACACCTAGCTAACCGCGGCACCCCAGACACAAAACCAAACCTCCCAGCTTTTCGAAGAAATTTCCGGAGCCCTCGAGCGCGGCAAGTCCCGCGCCCACAATGATGGCAATGAGCGAGACCACGCAGGCACTGCGAACCTGGAAGGTCTGGAAGGTCTCGTGAGGAGAGTGTCTGCGATCGTCACCGGTGGTGGACGAGATGGGACAGGGATACTTGGCAAGGTTATGGAGTTCAATCGCTTCCTGGAGAAGGCGGAGAGGGTGCTGCGGGAACGGAATGCTGGTGGCGCTACCGCTGCTGCCGCTGTTGCGGGATAGGTTACTTCTAATCAGGCAGAGGGGTAGGCACCCATTAACCGGAACAAAACAGGGATTGGTTGACTGTTTTACCTTAAATAAACTGTTCCATAACTTCTTGCCAGAAGTTGCTGTTGGGGGAAAGGGGGGGGGGGTATGCATGATAGTTGGCATTATTTAGGCGTTTTATCATTTACGTTTGTGGGGTTTAGGTGTAGATGAATCATTAGTACAGCATGATGGGGGCTTTTCAGCATCGTTTTTATAGGGTGATAGAGGTTGTGGCTCAGTATCAGCGGCACGAGATTTGGCGAGTGCGGGTTGGTGGATGTCAAGTGGGCATACCAGCAGGAGTAATAATATTTCTTGGACTCATGTTTGATCACTCATATGTAATATTCTCAGTCCTCTCCCAATCCCACAATGTTATGGAAACACTACCACAACTATATCACTACAAACTCAACCCAACCCACTGAATAGCCATCGTAAATACGAAACGCTCAAATTATATACGACCTCAGCTATCTAGCTCGCTAGCCACCAGGGCAGGAACCCACAACTAAACTTATCCAACAATCAAAAATCAAAAAAGCAAGAGCAATATCACACTTCAACTCCCTAAATGAAGAAGATGCAACACTAGCGATAAACCTCGAATACCTACAATGATGATACCCTAGTCCTCCCCCCCCCTTTCCTCCTCCTCAAGCCTTCACGGCCAGATCCTTCCTTGAAATCACGATATTCCCACCCTCACCAACGCAGACCATATACTCTCCAGAGAGACTGTAGGCGACGTGTCTAATTGTGGTTCTGACTCTTGGGATTTCCAGCGTGTAGTGCGCTTTAATCACAGCGAGTGGATCGCCCAGGGCGTCGCCTCGGATCGGCGGGAGTTTCACGGGAGGAGGGGGAGGAGGGGGAGGAGCAGCAGGAGTAGAGCGCCCCCTATCGCTACCGGCGATAAGACCCGTGGTATTTAATTCGGCATTGACAACCGCGGGACTCCCCCTCTCACTGGGGGTAGTAGTGTCCCTACCATCCCGCGCACCTGTATCGCCCGGGCTCTTCCCATATAACTCCGTGCGTAGCAAATTCCACATATGGACCTTCCCGTTCGTGCTGCCCATGGCCAAGAACGTGTCCGCGCGTGCACGCGCGAAAAGTCCGAAGCGCATGAAAAACGGTTCCGTGTCCGGGATGGCGAATTGCAGCAGGCGCTCGAAGCCGCCGCCGAAGGCGGAGCGTGTGGCGCGCCACTCGTGCGTTGTGGGAGCTTTGTCTGGGGCGGGAGGGGGGAGACGGGAGGTGAAGTTTTGGATGGCCCAAAGGACGATTTTGCTCTCCCGCGCTGCTTTCGAGAGGATGTAGTCGCCGTGGAAGGCGAGGCAGTCGATGTAGTTTGAGTGGATCATGGAAGTGGAGAAGTGGGGGTACATCAGGGTTATGGGCTTGTCTCTGTCTGCGGACGGGTCCGGGAGGTCGGGCAAGACCCACAGATTCACGATGTGGTCCATGCCACCGGATAGGAGGTATCGACCCGAGGAGTGGAAGGCTATGGAGAGGATTGTCTCTCTATGGCCCTCGCCTGCGCATATCAGTGCGCATGGTTGCCGGCTGTGCGCGGGATCCAGACTCCAGATGCGGACAGTGGAGTCGGCAGATGCGGAGGCTAGGAGTGCTTGGTTCCTCGGAGATGTGAGAATCTCCATGATCTCGTCGCCGTGACCACTGAGGGTTTGAATGACTTTGCCCGTCTTGACGTTCAGGATCTTGATGATTCCGGCTTGTCCGCCGACGGCGAGAAGCGGGTCTCCGGTTTCCAGGTCTTTAGTCCACGAAGCAGTGCATAGTGACTCGTTGAATTTGAGGTCGTCGAGGAAGTACCGTATTACTTCGAGACCTTTCGTAGGATGTGGTCTCGCAATGATAGTTTCCGGACCACCGACCACGGCAAAGACAGGATCATCGGTGGGTTTGGTGTATGGGTAGAAGTATACGCCATAGTAGGTTGCACTTTTAGTAGTGCCCCTGTTTGGCTGTCTTGTATAGTTAGCATCGCACTATGCAAAAATTGAGGGTGGAGCATGTTCTTTGGTTCTATGATTTATTTGGGGGTGGACGTACTCCGATGGTTGTCCTCACGGAGTGGAAGAGGGCTCTATTAGACATTCTTATAGTTGCAGGTTTAAAGCCGGGATGGCGTATTAGCGGAGCGCTGCCTGAGTTATGAGTTATAGCTGTAGTATCATTGAAGGGGTATGGCTCGAGGAATGGGGTTTCCGGTAGTTCTCGTGAGGAGGGTTTGGAGCTGTTGAAAGAAGTTGCGGCTCTGCGGAAGGCATACCTTCCAGGGTGCTATGAGCATTTCTTTCCACGGCTGTGATTCGCTGTTTGACGAGTTATCACATCCTACGAATGGGGGAGGTCTACTTTATGGAACCCCTACGAGTAGATTATAAGCCTACCGTAGTCTGCCTGTGGCCTTTTTTTCCCCCTTTTTTTTTCCGGATATGAACGAGTGTAACTAAGTGGGTTTAGAAGTCAGACAGCAGAGACCGCTACCGTTGGTGATGATTTATTATGCAGCATTTAAATACTCGAGTACAGACAGTTCTTTATTGGGCTAAAGCTTGATATGGGCAGCGTGGGAATATACTGGACCCGGCGCCCTCTTCCTCCCCCCAGCATCCTGGAAGTTGTTATTGTACAATAGCTACATTGTATATATATCGGAACAAGACTTGACTCCTCAACCAAGCTCCCTTCCCTCAATTTTCCTACCCCGCTTTTCACCTTCCTATTTGGGAAGGTATAAGCGTGGGTAAAACACCACACATCAATCTCACGATCCTGACCCGCCCCTGAACTTGGAGCTTCATAAGGGTGCTGGAAAGGCCTTACCGTGGGATAAACACACCTTACTGGCTGGTACCCTACTACTACCTCAATATCTGCCCTCCGGTGGCCCCTCGCCATAGCCATAGGGACAAAAACCTCACTACCTTGGCCAAATCCCATGGCTACTGACACAACAGTCTGTCATGGGTTTGGCCCTTCTCCATACTTCAACTCGGTCGGATTTTCTTGGCACTGTACGGCTAGTATTGCACTACCTCTGGTTGCACCACCGCCCTGCCGACTGTTTACTACACCTTTACCTGACGCCTTGCTCTTGGGCTGGCATATGGTTGTTCACAAGAAAAGGATTCCTCAATCCTACCAAAAGCGAGGAAGGGTTTGTCTGACGGCCCTACACCCAAGATGATGAAGGTTCGGACGCGAGTAGCAGTACAATTATTTCTTTTGTCTTTCTTATGTCATGAGATGTTCAGGAAGGTTTTCTTGTTGTCTTCTGCCTCTGCTGGCTAGGTTGTCGGGCAAGTGTCCTGCCTAAATTGGGGTTGTTATTCTTGTCTTGTGCCTTTTTGGTTGGGGATTTGCGGTTGGTTCCACACCAGAGGGACCTGGGATGACTTGTTTTTCCCTTGGCTGAAGAGGGTGGGCTTTCTTTGCCATGGGGTCTTCTCCGAATGCAGCGGTTTGTGCCTGGGGGAAGTGTTTACTTTGGTTTACATGTACCTAAAAACAATACCACGGATTTAACAAAAAAAAAAAAACTTGACTCCTCAACCAAGCTCCATCTCGGCTACCACCCTGACCCTGCTTTTCACCTTCCTATTTGGGAAGGTGTTAACGAGGCAAAACACCAAGGAACCTCACAATCCTACTCTGACCACTGAACTTGAAGCTTTATAAGTGTACTGGGATGACATTCTCGTGTGAAAATCCACCTACTCAACAGCTGGGACTTACAGCAATGTGTTGCTGGTATTGCACTACCTCGGGTCACACCCCCGCCCCCTAGCTTATACCAAACTACCCGGGCTAGTTCTTCCAGGCCGGTCACGGCTACACACAATAAAGGTTTCTGGATCCTCAAAACAAGAAAAAGGGTCTACCCCACTTATCTATGGCTGGAGCAATGAAGTGGGCGTCTATTGGTCTTAACAATTTATTTCTTTTGTTTTTTGGTGTCTACTAGTGGTGTTTTTCTTTTCTGCCTGCCTTTCTTAGGGGAGGATGTGCAGTTGGTTCTATACCATAGGGACTGTAGGATTGGAGGACATTGGACAGGGTTGGGATGTTTTTCCTTTGTTAGTGCTTTGGGCTTTCTTTGCCATGGGATTTTTCCCGAATGCAGCGGTTTGTGCCCCGGAAAGTGTTTACTTTTGTTTACATGTACCTAAAACAATACTACAGAATTAACAAAAAAAAAAAAAACTTGACTCGACAACCCAAGCTCCATCTCCCATATTTTCCGCATCTATAAAATAGACCAATCACAGTGAAGAGTTGCGCAACACTCAACACCAAAGATTTATCGCGACCTCTGTTGCGATCAAAAACTTCACATTATCACATCACCCCACCATACCACCTTGGCAGATATGGCTTCCCAGCCAGGTGGAGAAGACCAGAGGTCACCTTTGACCAGTAAATTCCAAAATAGATCATGGTTCCAGGAATTCCTCTCTGGAATCAGGGGCATAGCAGCTGCCGTATCCCTAACTGATAAATTACCACTTAGGGAAGAAATCCTTAACCCCACAGAAACTGAGTTCTCGGATGGCGAGGTGTGAATATCACTATCCAGATTGAGATGTTCAGGATGATGATGAGAAATCAACAACAAATGCATGAACTCATCAACATTGTCACAGAACTTACAAACATGGTGAAAAAATTATCAAATAATGCCAGAGACCTCTCCACGAACGTGGCAGCATCAACGGCAAAAATCACTCCACACATTAGCACAGCACAGAAACAATCCCACACTTATGCTGAGGTAGTGGCTGCTCTGAAAGAAAAATGTGCTCCCAAAACACCCCCTAAGGGAAAGAAGAGATCAGCGACTGTTGGCCCCACACCTCCTAAAAACCCAAAGCAGAAGCAGAAAAAGGAGGTCAAAGTGCCGGAAGATGCTGCTAAACAGGGCAATGATACCCCTGCCCTGTTAGGCATACCGGAAGGCTTAGCCTTCCTTTAGTGAATAAAGACCTATAGTTACCCTACCTTAGGATTCTGGGATCAAAAGGACAAGCCAACACCCCCCTCCCGCACCAGCGTTGGGACGGCACTACATCAGCAGACGCCGCCATAGTTGCGTCCCCTCACCAAAGACATGGTCATTGGAGCCCTCCTCGGAACCCCGTATACTCGCGGCTGTCCGTCCGACCGGATCCCGTTCGCAGGATATATGAGGGAAGACCTTTGGCGAGCTTATACAAGTGGTTCGAGCCAAATCGGTCGACGTCGCATAATGTTACTGAACACTAAAGACAAGAGTCGCGAAAGTGGTCACTAAGTAACAGGACGTTTTTACGGACAATGGTTAGGTAACACATTCTATACTCCACGCTCTCGCAATGAAAGCTGCAGAAGCGAATGGTGTTGTTGGATGAGGTAGTTTGAGAAATCAGGCATACCCGCACTCACACACGTCAATAGTATTCTCCGATACTGACGGAACCATACGATAACGATACGACTATGGAGGGATAATGGCTATTGGAGCAATTATGATAACTAGTCTATCTTATGCCTCGCAGAGGTCGTGTGCAGAATGCATCTGCAATGCTGAGAGGTTCGATAACAAAGCTGGCCCCTTTGTTGGTTCGATCATAGAGACCATTCTGCGTATGCAAATGGTAAGCAAGACTCCATGCCGACGAAGATGGATCTAACCAATAGACTGATGTGTAGGAGCACTGTCAGGTAATTTCATGGTATTGCGATTCGGAAGTCGAAGTGAGATAACAGAATTGTCAGGGTTAAAGGGTGTTCGCACTTTTCAGAAGAAGCTGAAGTTTGTTAGTAGGTACTTGGTTAGTATGAGAACTAGATGTAGCCCGCGACCACCCAGACGCGGCATATAAATATCGAGGTGCCTCACGAGCTATTTGAATATTATCAAGCAACGGAGAAGAGATCTTATCAATATTAGTTTTTACGCTAGAAAAATCTTTATCACTTTACCTACCTCTATTTTGAAACACTGAGCCTTCCTAGACAATCTCCGTCTACGATTAAGATTATCGGCCTGAGTTATCTCGCAAGACTTTGAGATAGGCTCGCGCCTAACAGGCGCACACCTAATACTCAGGATGTACTACCTCATCTTCTGGAGATAAGCGAAGGGTTCCCCCTTTACCTTTTTCTGACCTTGGTCACCCGGGTCACAATATATTTCACATCATGAAAAAGTATTAAATTTACTACTAACAGTCTTCTATTCTTCTAATATACAGCTTATTGAACCCCCCCTTTTCCCCCCCTTCCCCCCCCCTCTTACCTCCCCCGGGACCATATAGCTCCATGGAGCATTGGCACCTCAGAACACTCTTTATACCGGCGTGTAGCTGGCATTGAGCCCAGTGACGTCCAAGTGACGGAATCACAATCGGTTGAGCGGTTGTGGAGTAATCTAGCATCGAGTTCAGGATTGTTAGAGACAAAAGAGCACTTTCTGAAGGGTGGTGAACTCCATGAATACCGATGCGCCAGAGACGTACCTCATACCGGCGTGTAGCTGGCGTCGAGCCCAGTGACGTCCAAGTCACAGAATCAAAATCGGTTAAGCGGTTGTGGAGGAATCTGCCATCGAGGTCTGGATCGCTAGTGTATTAGGATTCTTAAAGGCCACTCTCAAAAGGGTGGGCGATCTCCATCAATACTGATGCGCCAGAGACGTGCCTTATACCAGCGTGTAGCTGGCCTCAAGCCCAATGACGCCCAAGTGACAGATTCAAAATCGGTTGAGCGGTTGTGGAGGAATCTGGCATCAAGTTCAGGATTGTTAGAGACAAAAGACCACTCTCAGAAGGGTGGCGAACTGCATGAATACTGATGCGCCAGAGACGTACCTTATACCGGCATGTAGCCGCCGTCGAGCCCGGCGACGTCCAGGTAACAGAATCAAAATCGGTTAAGCTGTTGTGGAGGAATCTGGCATCGAGTTCAGGATTGTTAAAGACAAAAGACCACTCTCAGAAGGGTGGCGAACTCCATGAATACTGATGCACCAGAGACGTACCTCATACCGGCATGTAGCTGGCGAGTCCAGTGACGTCCAAGTGACAGAATCAAAATCGGTTAAGTGGTTGTGGAGGAATCTGCCATCGAGCCCTGGGATCGCCAGCATCCCCGCTCAGCCTTCCCCGGACCCCGCCCCGGGAGTAGATAGCGACTTCATGAGTATTGATGCGACAGGGACGTTCTTTATACCGGCGTGTAGCTGGCGCCGAGCCCAACGCCGTCGGGTCTTCAGAGCTGGAATCGGTCAAGTCGTTGTGGAGGAATCTGGCATGGAGTCCTGGGATCGCCAGCATCCCCTCTCAGCCTTCCCAGGACCCCCCTCAGAGCAGATACCGATTTCATGAGTATTGATGCGCCAGAGACGTACCTTAAACTGGCGTGTAGCTGGCGTCGAGACCAACGACCTCCAGGTGACAGATTCAAAATCGGCTACGCGGTTGTGAAGGAATCTGCCATCGAGTTCAGGATTAGTAGAGACAAAAGACCACTATCAGGAGGGTAGGCAATCTCCATGAGTATTAATGCGACAGGGACGTACCTTATACCGGCGTTAAGCTGGCGTCGGGCCAAGCGACGTCCAAGTAACAGATCCAAGATCGGTTGAGCGGCTGTGGAGGAATCTGCCATCGAGCCCTGGGATCGCCAGCATCCCAGCTCAGCCTTCGCAAGACCCCCCCCCAGAGTAGATAGCGATTTCATGAGTATTGATGCGACAGGGACGTACCTTATACTGGCGTGAAGCTGGCGTTGAGTCCAACGACGTTCAGGTGACAGAATCAAAATCGGTGCAGCGGTTGTAGAGGAATCTGCCATCAAGTTCAGGATTAGTAGAGACAAAAGACCACAATCAGGAGGGTAGGCAATCTCCATGAGTATTAATGCGACAGGGACGTACCTTATACCAGCGTGAAGCTGGCGTCGAGCCCAGCAACCTCCCGGTGTCAGACCTAGGATCAGATGTGTAGTTGTAATGGAGTATTATGCAGGATGCCCGGGACATCAGCAAAAAAACGATTTACGTCCGGCGGACGCGACCCGCGTCCGGACGGATTGCGTCCGCCCTATGCGTCCCGTGCGCCCTGACCGTCCGCCGGATGTTTTTTCTCATCCCATGCGCCTGGT
>Ga0307509_10006802_pt1 | contig 15219 bp, 16 predicted proteins | sample 10_EM_MG_FD_202245 | JGI IMG/M metagenome (GOLD analysis project Ga0307509, IMG submission 202245) | Populus trichocarpa ectomycorrhiza microbial communities from riparian zone in the Pacific Northwest, United States - 10_EM | ecosystem: Host-associated > Plants > Roots > Unclassified | place...
GAAAACCCCCGATGAAATCGCCGCTCAAGATGCAAGTCCGCCGCAAGCAGAACCGCCTCCACCACCAATCACGACGGCGCGCCTGGAATCTGCGGCCGATTCGTTGACCTGCACCAGCGTCGGACCGTTCGCGGATCTGGCCGACGCCTCGCATGCCCAAGCATCGTTGCGGGCCGCAAAATTCGAGTCCCGACAGCGATTGGAGCAGGGTGAGTTGTGGGTGGGCTATTGGGTGAGCGTGCAGGATCTGGAGACGCGCGAAGACGCCGAGATGGCGGTGAAGACACTCAATGAGAATGGCATCAGCGATGTGTACCTGATGCCCGGCAGCGATCCCGCCAACGTGCTGTCACTCGGTGTGTTCTCGGACTATCAACGCGCGCTACGCCGAGCCGCGGAAATAAAAGCGCTCGGCATGGAGCCGCGCATCGATGATCGAAAACGCCCAGGCTCCGTTTATTGGTTGGACGTGGATTTACCCGAGCCGGGAAAGTCCATCGACACGACGATGTTCCAATCCGGGCCCGGGAAGATCATGCGGTTGGAGCTGCGTGCGTGTCCGGGTGCCGCGGGCAATGGGTGATTGTCGCAACGCACGTTTCTCGCTGAAGTTACGCCCGCTTGTGGGGTTACGAGCAAACGGAGCGTGATTCGAGCGGAGTCAACGGCTACAATCCCGCCCGCATCTTCCCTTCAGGGCCGGCTTAGCACAGTTGGTAGTGCACCTGATTTGTAATCAGGGGGTCGGGAGTTCGAGTCTCTCAGCCGGCACCATCTATAAACCCCGTAAAAACAGTCACTTGATTAAAATATCAGCCGCCTGACGCGATCCCCTATTTGCTCCTGGTGCTAGCATGGTGCTAGGTTGCGCACGAACTCCTTTGTTCGAGGTGCAATCAATGGAATCAGCAATTCACGGCCCAGCAGTCAAAACGGCGCGCGAGACGCGCAAGCTCTCCCAGACTGAGGTTGCAAATGCAGTGGGTCTTAACCGCGTGTACTACTCGCTCTTCGAAGCGGGGCGCTACGTGCTCGACCTGGACGAACAGAAGCGGGTATCAGCGTTTCTGAGCGGCCAGGGGATTCAGCGAGCGGACGTAACTGCACGACCACCGCCGGCCAATGATCGGAGCGCAGCTCCGCCCAAGAAAGTATCCCAAGACGAAGCCGCAGTGCCCAGCCAAGGTAGTGGTGACTACGCGGACGCTCTGTTGGCGTCTGCATCGCGCGCTCTGCGAGATTTGCGCGACGCTGCGGAGGCAAGCAGCATCGACAGCAAGCGCATCGCTGGCCTTGTGTCTGCGGCGAGTGAAGTTTTGCAGTCACTCGACTACGTTGAGCTGCTGGCTACGGCTGATGATTTCGAAGCCCCTCTCGATGGACTGCCGTCACGTGACGAGTTTGCGGCGTTGCCGCTTTCGCAGAAGGAACTATGGGAAACGCGCATTGCCGGCTTGCTGATCTGTGCCGCTCTGTATGGCGATGACTGGCAGAAAGCGACCTGCAAGGACTTTGAGCGGATCGCACCGGATGTTCGTAACGGTGTTACTGATGAGCAATGGAACGTACGCGGCCGATCGATCCTTGAGACCCTTTTTGACGATGCGGAAAAGTTTCGTCCGCGATATCGCTGCGAATTCGCGCCGCACATTGCGAGAGCTGCAGCGGAGCGACGTGCGCCCGTCTTGCGCGCCCGCGGGAGTAGCGCACACGCCAGGACCGGCCGGCCCTCTGTGCGCAATGCTTTTTGACGGCGGCGGTTCGATGCTCTTCTAAAGAAAAGCCCCGGCCGCAAGCACCGGGGCTGATCCAGGAAGCAAAGTTTGCCGGTTTAGTGGGCGCAGGACCGGGCCAGATGCATTTCCAGTGATAGGTTGATGACGGCGCTCATAGATCACCCGCGTCATCATCATCATCATCATCATCGGCTACGACTTCGACTTCGATCAGAATATCGTGCAGCGCCCAAAGCTTCGTGATCGCTAACTTGAGCACTTCTTGCTCAGGCGAACCGATATCCTGCATCTCAAGCGAGTTTATCGCCACTTCGACCAGTGAGATTGCCGCGATCGTGTCGTTGACAGTTGCGGCCTGGATGACGGCCTTGCTTGCCTGACTGGTCTTTGCCTGCGGCTCCTTTTTCGGCCTGCTCATGCGATACCCCTCACACGCAGGTGGCGAATTTCTGCGGCGAGCTGTGCTTCCTCCCTGGATGCCTTCGAGAACGCATCGCCGGGCGCCATCGGTGCGCCCGCGTTGGCGTTCATGATCGCGAGACAGGCATAGCGACGTTCGATCAGGGCGTCGATCGCCGACCAGGCGCACACGGCGGTTTTTAGATTGGAGACGGCAACGTTGCCGACGATGAACATAAGCTGACCGCGGATCACGGTCTGGGTGATAATTGGCTTAGCCATAGACTGCCTCCTGTTAGGCGGTTGTGGTCAGGCGTCCGTCGTGGCTGATATCCACGGCGGGCGCCGCTTTCTGGGGCGTCCAGTACACTACTCGTAATAGCTATAAAGTTCTAGTCAGTACTAGAAATGGATGCGGTATGGCTCACAAACGAAAGCAAGTGCAGCTCGGGATGTATGTTTCGCCGGAACAGGCAGCGAAGCTCAAGGAATTGAGCGAGCGCTCGATGATTCCGCAGGCCCGGCTATTCCGTCAGGCGCTCGATGACCTATTTGCGAAGTACGCGGATACGCTAACGCCGAAGCCTGCAACACCGAAGCCGGCCAGCAAGGCGCGTAAATAGCCCGGCGAAAACAGCGGTGTTTCCTGCTGAAATCATGTAATCGCGCGATTGCACACGGGCTTGCCTTCGCAGTCGAGTTTGCTCCTGCTTGGGGTTGATTTTGGCGGCAGTTGCCTTCGTTCGGACACTAGATTTTAGGGGTCAGGCTGGTGCAATCGGACTGCTTGCACGGCCTTCCGTTCACAGGGGCCTGTCTTACAGGTAAACCCTTCCGAATTCAGCGCTGCGGGGTGTTGACGTGCGCGTACAGTTATTGACACGGGTCCAAGGGAAGACGAAGACCGACTGCATGCAGCGGTAGCCGCTCCCGAATTCAGGAACCACGCCTCGCCGGCCTTCGGCTTCCGTTCGATTCGCCACACATGCACTCGCGTCCTGATCCGATGCGCGATCGAGCGAATGCCGATGATTGCCGGCGCGCGTTTCTCGCCGTAGCGGTTCAGGTCCAGCGGCAATTTCTTCCACGGCTGAATTGCCGTCTTGCGGCCGGCGACGATGCCGCCGATTGCATCAATGAACTTTGCCCAGCACGCTGGCTTACTGGTATGCACGCGCGCTGCTTCGATCTCGGGAGGCGCGATAGGGTCGCGTAGGCGACGACATTCGCGCCACAGCGCGACTGCTGGTCCGCCGATTTGCTGGAACTGCCGTACGCCATGCACCGAGGCCCACGCGGTGGCCCGTTCCGCGCCATCTGCGCCTTCTAGGCTGGATTCGTGGTCCACATCCACACCGTGGCCGTCAATGTTCTTGCCGATGTACTTCGCGATGTAGCCGGCGGCGCTCGATCCGGGCCGGGCTGCGTTCTCGCGCGCGAAGCTGACGCGATGCTCGGCAGCGCCAGGCTCATCGGCATATTCCGCGAGCCACGCGTTGCGCAGCAGTTCTTCGAGTCGATCCACCTTATCCGGCCGCACGAACAAAAGCGCATGCCAATGCGGCGTGCCGTCATGGTTAGGCTCGGCGACCCTGAACCCGAAAATCATCACGCCCTCGCGGTGTAGCGAGGCGCGCACGCCTTCCCACCGACCGCACAGCCACGCCTGCCCATCGCGCACAGTGCCGCCCTGGTAGCGCGAATTGTCGCCGCCCTTCTTCATCTGCGGATGAAACGCGCTCGGACAGGTGAGCGTGGCGAATGTCCAGGTGTAGCCGTTGTCGCGTGCCTGCTGCTCGAAGCCACGCGCACGCAGCATCATTTCCTTGCGGCGCAGCTCCGGATTGCTCACCGACTTTTGAACCACGTCCCACAGCTCCAACGTCGCGCCTTCTTCATTGACCGCAACCGAGTCCTCCAGCATTCTGGAGTTTGCGGCGCGCCGGCCGCGCCAGCGACGCAGCGACCAGTCGGTGAGGTAGACGGCCTTGCCGGCGCGCACCAGCCCGCGCCGCCGGTGCATTTCTTCAATTGCGCGGCCAATGACCGTATGCAGTTGCTTACGCCACCATCGAGCATCGCAGAATCGGCGGCGGATGCTGTCTTCCGTGGCGTTCTTCGGCCACTTGACCTCAATGCCGAAGTGCTCCGCGATTTTCACACCGGAGAACGCCCGCCGCTCGCACAGGTCGGCGAGCTTCAACGCGGCGTCGGCAATTTCGGCGGCGCTGACTGCGACACTGAATTTCAGTTGGGCCAGCTCATTGCGCAGCCGTGCAAGTTCGCCGTTGGCCTTCGCGTGCGGAGCCAAGCCGTCATGACGAATGCCCGGATATCGAATGCCGGAATTGGCGACAGCGACCCATCGGTCGTGCGCCTGCCGCGCCATCTCTGGCGGCAGACGATTGATGATCGCTTGCCCCCATCGGTCTGGGAATACCGGCGCGCGCCCTCTGGCCTCCCGCATCTGTACCGTCTGAAACATGGTGAATAGCAGCGCGGGTCTGAATCACGCGCCCTTCGGCATTTCTGGGGTTGGGGTCATTACGCAGCCTGGCGGGGTTGCTGCGTGCGTCGCTCGATGAACGATAGAACGTCACCAAGCTTGTAGAAGACGCGTCGCCCGATCTGGACGTGCGGTAAGTCTGCGTGCCGCTCCATACGCATTACGGCGAGCGTCTGAACGCGCAGACCTATCAAACCCGCCGTGACGATTGGTGGCACAAGCATTCGCTGGTCAACGCCAGCCTTGCTGCTTCCATCGAGCCCGGCGGCATGCAACGCGCCCATGAAATTGATTGCAGCCCGCTGCTCGCGGGTCAGTCCATCCGCTGGCGCATGGATTTGTTTCGGTAAACGGTTGATCGCTTGCATGGTCGGCTCTCGCAGTTGTCTGCGTGCAGTCAACCATCTGCTATCAGCGTCGGTAAACCTGCGGAATTGCTGCTGATATGCCGCCGGCATATCACCGGCATATCAGCAAATCATTGGGAGGGGGGGCTATTCGCCGTCCAGAAGCAGGCGCAGGTATTCTCGATCCGGATGTCCATTGCCACGATCACCGGATGCGAATTTGAATTCCGGATACTCGCCCCGGACGTATTCGCGGAAGGTTTTGATACTGATGCTGCCTTTCTGCATTTCAAGCGGAACGAAGCATTGTAGGTAGCGATTGTGCAGCGCCGCCATACTGGCGTTTTTGCAAAACGCCGCATGGATGTCGCCACTGCCCTTGGCATTGTGACCTTTAGCCGAGAGTGCCTTTTTAACTTCTGCCATCAGGGTGTCAGTGTCCTGCTTCCATTGCGGCTTTTCGATAAGTGTTTGGGCGGCAGGCTGAATATTCCCTGCATTCGCAATTGGTTCGGAAAGGATGTGAGCGTGGGGTTGTGACGTAGATGGAACTGTCGGGGCCGCTTTTCCATCGCCTGTCCCCTCGGCGGGAGACGGATTGACCGCATCGAAACATGCGTCAAGATCATCTACGTATCCGAGACGCTCGGCTTTCGAGAAATGCATAAGAGCGCCAGTGGGAAACCGCCAGTTCGATACGGCGTCGAGAGGATTCAGTGGGACGAGGGGGCACTGTTCAATCGGTTCTGTCGTAGTGCGAACGCCGCGGGCAAGGACTTCCGCGGTCTGCTGCGCTGCCTTTACTTCCGGTTCCTTAAATGGAAGCCAATCTGCGACCTTGAAGTCGCCGAGCTTCACGCCGTGTAGGAGGCAGGCAAACTCCGGAATCGTGAAGCTTCGATGCTGCCTGAAAGGAGCTGCGACGCTATGCACGCGTTCGGCAATCTTTCGCCGTTTTGCAATATCTGCCATACGAGCACGTTCTTGCGCTATTCGCGTGCGCTCGATGTCTTCTTGCGCTCGCGCTTCGGGTGACATTTGTGCCCGACGCTCTGCCTCCTTTCTTTGCATTTCGGCAATGCCCGCGCTCAACACCAACACGAGTTCACTTGCGATGCCTTTTTCCGGTGCCTTGCTCATCGTCTGCGTTCCGTCTTCAAGCGAACGACCGTTGCTGTGTCTCGCAGCCCGGCCGAACGCAGTGCGTAGTCTGTGATTCTTTGCATGGGCTCTCGCAAGCGCTCGGCATCGATGACAACGTAGCCGGCCGTTACGTCGTGCTTGGTCTTGTGGTTCAGTAGGCTTTTCAGCGCATATGCAGGAATGTCGAGGGATTCGGCAATAGTTGCGAATGTTCGCCGCAGATCGTGCAGCGTGAATTCAACACCCGAATCCTCGGTTACGCGACCAACCTGGATTCGTGGATCAGCCAAACGCCCCGTAGCACCTGATCCTGGAAATACATACCTTCCCTGCGTTAGCTCGCGACGTTTTCGAAGAAGGTCCAGCAGGTAATCTGACAGCGGTAACGTGTGCTGTTCTCGGTTCTTTGTGTCTGCATCCGTCAGCGTGAATGTTCTTGCACTGAAGTCAACCCGATCCCACGTAAGTTCTGCCGCTTCGGTGCGGCGCAGTCCTGTAAGCACCAGGAAGACAAGATAGTCTGCTACCAGTGCATCCTGGCTGTTCGGAGGCATGAGTTTCAATTTTAGAACGGCTGCAAACCAGCTCTTGAGCTGATGCGCCTTGATGAGTGTGCGGCGTCGTCCCACCCGATTCCAAGACTTTGTTTGCGACAGCCGCTGAACAGGGTTCTGCGGCATCGGCGGCGCGCCGTCAGCGCCTTCATAATGGACCATCGCGAAGTTGAGAATGGAGCGAAGCGTGCGCATAGCGTTGTCGGCCTGCGCCGCCCCATTCCGCTCGGTGATTTCAGTGTGCCGCTGCAGCACTTTGTCTTTCGTAATATCGATGAACGGGCGGTCGATCCAATCGACAAACAGGACTTCGAGGATGCGTCGGTACTCTTCCAGTGTTTTTTCCTTAAGTTTTCGTCGTGCCTGGCGGAAGGCATCGAACGCCGCACGTAGCGTTACGCCTCGCTGTCGTTGCCGCTGGCGCTCGGCTGTCGGGTCTTGATTCTGCGCAAGCTCGCCGCGCATTTTCGTCGCCGCTTTGCGAGCCATCTCTGGGGTCATGTCCTGCAGGCCAGCAATGCGAAAACGCTTCGGGCGACCGCGGAACCAGGAGTACAGGTAATACGCCTTGCTCCCGCGGTCCGTCACGACAAGCTGCAGACCCTGCACCCGATCGTCGTTGTAGTAGTCGCGGCGTCCCTTGCGGGCAGGTGGCAAGGCGTTGAGGCCCGGCCGGGTAAAGTGAAAGCGCTCGGTCATGCTGTCGAAATCTGCCGATCCCTCGGTGCTATGCCGGCGGCTAGGCGCACGGTCAATTCGGGTCAATTTCGACTAGCATCAATCAATCAACGAAAGCGCGCAAATCCTTGTGCGATCAACATAAATCAATGAACCCTGCTCTTGGTTAAACTGCGCGGAATAGAGTTTGTAATCAGGGGGTCGGGAGTTCGAGTCTCTCAGCCGGCACCATTTCCATCGAATCGAATCAACCACTTACCGACCACCAATCACCCAAACTTCCTCCGAAGAAAGGTGCCTGTGGGGGATTTGCGGGAGTTTCCACGCACACCGAATCCGCCGCCGCAATCAGATTCGAAAGTTCGGCCGCTCAGTAGTGGGTCGAAATCCGCCCGCTCTTGTGACCGAGCAAGTCCTGCCGATCCTCGAACGACACGCCGGCCGCGCGCAGCTGCCGTCCGAACGTGTGCTTCAGTTCGTGAACCCTCACCCTTCGTTACAAAGAGAATCGAAAATGGTTTATCCACCGCATCGGCCAGTCAGATCCGGGGTAGCTGTCCGGAAGAAGTCGTTTCCATCTCCGGTGTAGCTATCGCGCTATGCTGCACGTCAAAAGGACACGCGCTGTGTAGCTATCGACACTCGCACCCCCTTGGAACATCGCGGATTGTTCAATGCTTGGCTTGAACGCGACAAGCGTAACGTCGAGAAGCGGCCCAAGGAGCACATTCAAGGTACGACGTCGACATCCGCGCCGACGCCATCTACCCTAGCGCGACACAAGTGGACTGGGGGAAGTTTCATGGCATTCCGAACTTTGGTGATCATTTGCGCGCTCACGCTGGCTTGCGTCGGACAGGTCTTCGCTCAAGCGCCGCCGGTTGCGGTACCTGACCAACTTGCGCTGCTGAAGAGCAGCGATCCGAAGCTTGCGGCGAATAAGCAGCTCGTGTTCGACATGTATCGCACGATCGTCAACGCGGGGCGCGGTGATCTGGCTGAACGGTTCTTTACGCCCGAATACATTCAGCACAATCCTAACGTCGCCAGCGGCCGTGATTCCCTGGTCGCCTACATCAAACAGACCCGGCCGGCGCGCGCGATTCAGCCGACCATCGGCTTTCCTGTCATTGCGATCATGGCGGAAGGAGATTTCGTTACCGTGGCTACGGTGAGCTACCTGGACGATCCCGAGAGTCCGGGAAAGAAGTATGCGAATACGCACTTCGACATGTACCGGATCCAGAATGGCAAGATTGCCGAACACTGGGACCACGTCCCGAAGAGCAAGAGTGCGCTGAGCTTCGATCCCAACGTTGGGTCGAAGTCTCAGTAGTACCGGAGTATTTCCGGCGCGTCATAAGGCTCGCATCCATTGTATGAACACAGTTGCACTTCGCAAAGTGAGCAATGCCGTGATCAACAGTGAGACACCGCGAATGGGCATGGGCACGGTGCCAAGGTAGAACAACGTCACGAACATCCAGCCCAGTATTCCAATCGGTATGAGAAGAAGAAATGTCGACAGAACCAGCAACCATGGCGTGAACAGTTTACTGAAGAGACTGCCTGAGACTTCCATGTTTACGAGCGAGGCCTCGATGTGCTGAATCGACGTTGAAGTGAGCAGTTCAGTCATGTCCTCAAGATATGACGCCGGGAATTGCTTGCGATAGATTGAACGGAGCGAAGCATCGATGAGCGCCGCCAGCCCTTCCGTACAGATGAATTGGTAGAACGCGAATGCGACCAAGCCGGGAATGACGGCAAGAAGCAGTGGGATATCGGTGATTTCCAGGCCCAACACGGCAATCTTATCCGTGGTCGAAAGTTTAAGAAGCATCCAAACCCCGGCGAGAATCGCGAAGAGCGCGAGCATCTTCTGAGAAAGCTCGTCGGCGCGCAAAAAGCTTTCCTTGAGTTCGGTTTGCAAGCGGTCGAGTTCGGCCGATCCTTGTGCCGCCGCTGCAATCGCCTCGATCCGATCATTGATAGTCTTCATTGCGGGGCCATGTCGGGTATGTGCATGAGTGATCCGTCATCTAGCGGTCTTCTTGGTTCTGACGGTGCGAATGCACAGCCGAGGTGCATGTATACCGGCGGCCAGCGGCGCAATAGTCATCGCACGAATCTGTAGTTGTCTGGCCTGGCTGCCGCTACTACACTCCGGCTTCACTTCGATCAAGAATAACAATGACTGAAGTGCGACGGGCAGAAGAACAACGTGGGCCAAGCGGCGCAGCCGGCATCGGCCCAGGAGCTTACCGCGCTGCGAGGCAGCAAGCTGCAAATCAGTATCTACTTCGCGACCCAAGCATGCGACGCCGCCGTGCTCGCCGCGCATTGCCGGTAAAGTGCCTTTCGATATTTCGCTGTGTGAAGACCGATAACGAAAACCGATAACAGGGAGTCTGGCAATGGGACCGACGAGAACGGTGCTGTGCGTGCTTGGCTTGGTTTCGCTCGCTGGCTGCGCTACGCCGGGTGCGGTGCTTCCCGCCACGACGGCTGAGGTGCGGCAGGGTCCAGCTTACGGCTATCGTCCACTCGATCCTTTGTACGTCAAGTTGGATCATCCCGATGGCGTGCCGGTGTCGAACTGCCGGATTCTCGAATTGCTGCCGGACGAGACGGTGCGGCTGGCGGTCGGAAAGGTTGATGCCAGTGGACAGGTTTCCTATGGCCTGGCGAAAGTAGGGCAGAAGGACGAGCGTTACGTGATCGTGCTCGACTACATCAAATCCGACACGCGTTCGATGATGGCAAAGGGGGTACAGGGTACGACGGTGGGGGAAAAGTACGTACCGACCTATGTCGGCATCGGTTTGCGCCTCAGCGCCAACCTGGTGGTGAAGCAGGGCACGGTGGATCTCGGCAACTTGATTGCCATCGGTGCAGCGGCGCAGGCCAATCAGGTGTCGGGCACGCTGGTCATCCAGACCTTGGGCATCAGCGGCGAAAGCATAGCTGCTGCCATCCCCATTCCCAGCGAGATCAGTGCGGCTTCCATCCAGAATGTGCTGGTGGCTATCGGCACCATCAAGAGCAAGATTTATGACGCCAAGACGGCGATCAGCCCTCGCGTGGTGGGCATCTACAACGTGTTCGGTGACGATACGCCGGCCTTTGACGCATTTTTTACGTCGCTTTTGAGTTCTCCGCCGGGATTGGACATTCGCTTGAACAGCGTTCAGTGCCCGCCTCCGGGCGTAGACAAGTGAGCGTTCGGATTCGCTGAGAAGGCTGTGCAAGGAGGGAGGCTGGATGCGTGTGGATATTTACGGCGCCGCCAGAACCAGGACTGAGCATCCTTCCACGGAGTTTGTGGACTTCCTGCGGGCTCAATGCCAGCAGCTCGGCGTGGTGCTCGATCTGCGGGCTGGCCAGTTCATCCGCGAGGACGCCACGCGCCGCGTCGCCGTGGTGTTGGCCGACAAGGACAGCACCTGGTCGGATCGGGAAGAAGCCGGTTTCGCGGCACTGCTGAAGTCTGGCGTCACCGTGCTGCCGGTGGTTGCCGATGCTCCATCGGCTGCACACCTGCCGAAGTCGCTCAGCCACATTAACGCGTTCCTGAAGAAATCCTACGGCCGGGTCTGGCCGCTATGCCTGGCTGATGAAGTGCTGAGCATGGCGTGGCTGCATCGCCGCGCACGCAAAGTGTTCATCAGCTACAAGCGCGCCGACAGCAGTCCCATTGCCATGCAGCTGTTCGAACGCTTCAACTGCCTCGGCTACGAGACGTTCCTGGACGAAGCCAGCGTGAAGCGTGGGGCGGATTTTCAACGCGAACTCAAATGGTCGCTCAACGATGCGGACCTGTTGATCGTGCTGGCCAGTCCGCGTTTCGCGCTGTCGAAGTGGTGCATGGAGGAGGTCACGTTCTGCCAGCGTTCATCCATCGGCATCGCCCTAGTCAACTGGCCCGAGGAAATCTATTCAGGCAGGACCAGGCTCAAATTTCCCGGCGTGTCGCGGACCACCGGCAAACCGTCTATTGCTCAGGCCACCATGTCCGATCAGGAATTCGTGCTCAAGCCCACCGACTTCGCCGGCGTGCGGCGCACCTGGGCCGGCGATGGAAATCCGGACCTGACTACACGCAAGTTGAGCGCGGCGGCGCTCGACCGCGTCATCGGGATGAGTGCGCGTGCGCGCACGGTCGCTATTCGCCAACGCATCTACGATCTGATTCCACTCGCGCAGAAGCTGGTGCCGAACACGGTCGGCGTCAGCCACGGCGACGGCCTGGGAGACTTGACGTTCGATCATCCGGGAAACAAGCGCTCCTTCGTGCGCGTATTGCCGTTTCGTCCGGCCGCCGAGAATATTCATCAAGCGTGCATTGCCGGCGCCGCGCACAAGGTGGCTGGGTGCTTCTATGCTGAAAACGATCCTGACGATCCGCGCGCGCAAGCACTGCGCTGGCTGGCGAGCGGCAAGCGCAAAGTGGACAGCACCGTTGCGGAAGGCAATGTCTGGGCGACTTATGGAAGCACCCTGCTGTGAATCCGAAAGCGGTAGTACGAGTCGCCAGTGTTGAGCAGGTACGGGCCAGGCTCGACGGCGGGCCGGCTGTATTTCTGTCGGCGAGCGTGCCCTATCGGCGTGAACCGCCGCAGGGCATGCAAACCAGTGATCACGCTCGCTTCGTCAAACTCAATGAGCGCTATCTCCACGACGCGCAGCCCGCCCGGATTCGTTCCGCCGTGCTCGCTCTGACGCGCGCCATGTTGATACGTCGAACGCGGTTGGTGTTCGGGGCTCATCCAGCGATCAGCCCGATGGTGCTGGCCGTTGCTCGCGAGGTGCAAGCGCCGCCGGGCAGCATTCTTATTTTTCAGTCGGAATTCTTCCGGAGAAGTTTTCCTAGCCCGACCTTGGAGCTGGCGTCGTGGGAATCCGGCTTGCTGGTGCTGACCGGCGCGGCGCCCGATGCGAAAGCAAGAGCAAAAAAGCCGGAGCGCACGGCGAGCTTGCAACTCATGCGCGAGTTGATGGTGTCCGTGCCCAACTTGCGCGGCGCGGTTTTCGTCGGCGGCATGGAGGGAGTGGCTGCCGAAGCCGATCTGTTCCGGCAGCAGAATCCCGGCAAACCCATGTACGCGCTGGCGTCGACCGGCTCCGCCGCGAGCGAACTGTGGGAAGCAAAACCGAAAGAATTTGCTGGATCGCTGCTTGATCCCGAGCAGGTGCTGAACAGCCCGTCGTACTCGGTGGTGGCGCGGGGAATACTCGATGACCTGAAAATCGAAAGCGCGCGCGATGGGTCGCGTTGGCGCGGCGAAACCGGAGAGTGATGCCGTGAGCGAAAATTCAAGCCGCTCGGCGCTGTGGCCGGCCGACAATCCCGCGGTGATGGCGCATCTGAACCTGCTGCAGGGCATCATCAATCGCCTGGCGCTGAGCAGCGCATCGTGCAAGACGTGGTGCGTGACTCTGGTTGCCGCTCTGCTGGCGTTGTCCGGCACGACACGCCAGCCAGCCATCGTCACCGTTGCGCTTGTGCCCGTCGTTATATTCGGCTTCATGGACACCATGTACCTCTCGCGGGAACGTGCCTACCGCGCCTTATACAAAGATGTCCTGGCCAGCATCCATGCAGGAACGTACACACTGGCAAGCACCTTCGAGGCAAGCACGCCGCTGCAGTATCGCGATTGCTTCAAGGCCGTCATGTCCTGGGCGATCTTTCCGGTGTACCTGGGATTGATTGCGCTATATGTCGCTGCTCGTTGCCTGGGCGGATTCGCGCTGATAGCGCAGGCGGCTGCGGGATGAATGCGACGAGCGCAAGCGGCGCGACCGATGTTCTCGAAACTTTGCGCAAGACGCGGGACGGCATCGAACTGTCGCCGGCGGAAATAGATCTGCTGGTGCAGGGATATACGTACGGCCTGATACCCGACGCACAGATGGCTGCATGGCTGATGGCGGTGATGTTGCAAGGCCTTTCACCCGCTGGAACCATCGCGCTCACCGAAGCCATGTTGAGATCCGGGCCAACGCTGGATTTCTCGGACCTCGGCTGCAAGGTCGTAGACAAACACTCCACGGGCGGCGTCGGCGACAAGACCACGTTGGTCGTAGCACCTCTCGTCGCCGCAGCGGGACTGGTTGTGCCGACCATCAGTGGCCGCAGTCTGGGACATGCGGGAGGCACGCTTGACAAGGTCGAGGCGATCGCCGGCTTCCGCGTCCATCTCAGCGAACGTGAATTGCGCAGCGTGCTGGAGAAATGTCGCTGCGCCATCGTTGCCCAGACCCGCGAGATCGCGCCCGCCGATCGCCGGATTTATGCCTTACGGCATCAAACGGCCACTGTCGAGAATCCCTCGCTCATCTGTGCCTCGATCATGAGCAAGAAGCTGGCTGAGGGCCTCGATGCACTGGTTCTCGATGTGAAGACCGGATGTGGTGCGTTCATAAAGGACGAAGCAGGCGCGATCGCACTTGCGGAACTCATGGTGCGCGTGGGGCGTGGCACGGGCACGGCCACGGTCGCAGTGATCAGCAACATGGATCAGCCGTTGGGTCGCGCTATTGGAACGGCGCTGGAAGTGGGGGAGGCGTTGTCGGTCTTGCGGGGCGAGGGGCCTGAGGATGTCGTCGAGTTGTGCGTGGAGCTTGCAGCGCACCTGCTTTGTGCTGCCCGCCACGTTCCATCTCTCGACAACGGCCGGGCGATCGCCGCGCACTTGCTCGCATCGGGCAAGGCGCTGGAGACATTCCGGGAAATGGTCACCGCACAAGGCGGCGATGCGCGAGTCATCGACAATCCTGCGTTGCTTCCGCAAGCGCCTTTGCAGATCGTCGTGCGCAGTCCGGCGCCGGGTTACGTTGCTTCCATCGACTGCGAGCGTATAGGTCGCGAGTCCCTGGCACTGGCGTCGCTGGGCGGAGGCGCGGCACATGTCGACCATTCGGCAGGTCTGCTGATTCACAAGAAAATCGGCGATCCGGTTAGTGCCGGCGAGCCTCTCTGCACGATCCACGCGAGCCGCGCCGACGCCGTCGAACGCGCGTCCGCATCGTTACTGCAATGCTACAAGTTCGCGGATGCCCCGCCGCCGCGTGCGCCCCTCATCAGATGTGTCGTCGAATAATAAGAATAAAAAGGAGAGATCGCCGTGCGAATCCTGGCCGCAATCCTCGGGATCATTGCCATTCTGACGGCCGCCTTGTTGCTTTCGTCGGATCGGCGCGCAATTCCCCTCAAGGCCATCTTCTGGGGCATCGCTTTGCAGTTCGCGATTGCGCTGATGGTGCTCAAGATCGAGGCGGGGCGCGCCACCATCGATGCGATAGGGCGCGGGATCAACTGGGTGTTGCAGTTCTCCTATGCCGGCTCGACATTCATGTTCGGATCGCTGGGTGCACCGAGCACCGATTCAAAAGCGTTCTTTTTCGCGTTCCAGGTGCTGCCGAACATCATCTTCGCGTCCGCGCTCATCGCGATATTTCACCACTACGGAATCACGAAATTCCTGACGCGGCAGTTTGCCCGCGCCATGCGTTTGTTCATTCCGGCCAGCGGCGCCGAATCACTGAACGTGGCGGCAACTGTTTTCCTGGGCCAGACGGAGGCCCCGCTGACGATTCGAAGCTTCCTGCCCGCGATGACGCGCTCGGAGCTGATGACTGTGATGACGAGCGGAATGGCTCATGTTTCCGGCGGCATGATTGCCGCGTACGCCACGCTGGGCATCAACGCCGGACACCTGCTGACGGCCGTTCTCATGACAGCTCCCGGCTCGGTGCTGATGGCCAAGATGATCGTCCCCGAGCGGGAAACGCCTGCCACGAACTACGTGCCGAACACGACGGCCGCTCAATGGGGCGGCGAGCGCAGCGCG
>Ga0307509_10006803_pt1 | contig 15218 bp, 20 predicted proteins | sample 10_EM_MG_FD_202245 | JGI IMG/M metagenome (GOLD analysis project Ga0307509, IMG submission 202245) | Populus trichocarpa ectomycorrhiza microbial communities from riparian zone in the Pacific Northwest, United States - 10_EM | ecosystem: Host-associated > Plants > Roots > Unclassified | place...
ACTACTTCTTCACCATTCGGACCATGACCACGGTCCATCACGGCTTGCCTCTGGGAAGATGGTATTGCACTATCTCCTTCTTCTTTTTCGGGGTATTGCCAAAACAGATGGCATCCGAGCCTCCCCTGGACATCGATCATGCCGTGCCTGGCCCCTCCCGCGCTGAGTGTGCGGAATTTTTCAAGTGGTCTCCGCTTTGTTTGTTTTTTGTTTTTCCTTTGTTCGGATGATCGTGCCATGGGTTTTCCTGACTCTTCCTGCTTGTTCTTTGATTTGATTCCTTTCGTCTATCTTCTTAGCTAGTCAATGGTTTCTTGTTGGGGGCGAGATGTGCGGTTGGTTCCATACCAGAGGGACTTGGGGGGTTGGCTTTTTCCCAGGGGTAGTTGGGGGTTTTTTCTATGCCATAGCATAAGCAGCATGTAGGATTTTGTACCCATAAACAATAATCATACAATTCAAAAAAGAAAAAAAAAAAGGCTACAAAGACAGCACGCTCCGCGCCCTCTATTTTCCTCCCTCTTAAAATACTTACCGCATTCGGCCAACATAAACCTCAGGGTTTGGTCTTTATTTCTTCACAATACATCTATCTTGGCTTTTCACTTGGGCTTCATTTTCAAGTGAAATATATATTTCACCTTGGATTGAGAGGATTTTTATTCTTGGTAAATCAAACTGGTAGTTTGACTTTACTTTGTCTCTCCCCCTCCTCCCTGACCTCCGGCCTGGCCGTGTTGGCCTTGTCCTGATGTCGTCTACCCCTCTCGCTTCCACTAGAGCAGGCCCGGCCTCGGCTGTTGGCCCTGCTCGCTCTGCCTCCTCCCGCCAGGACCGTAGGGCTGATACCATCTCTCGTTCGTCGTCGTCCAAGTCCAGTCATGCCTCTCTTTCCGGGCAGGCTGCCAATGGGGCCAATATCCTCCCTCGGGCATGCTGCCAGGCTCGCTCGTCTTGACCCGGCTTCGTTCCCCACTGTTTACAATGCCTCCGCCGCCACCTTCCCCGATAGTCAACTCGCTATGGCCCCCCTTCTCACCCAACTCATCGCCATGGTTAATGACCTTGGTGCCTCTGTTACCCTCTTGACTTCGCAGATTGAGTCCCTCACCTCAGCCCAGGCAGAGCGCTCAGCCACCCCCTCACCACGAGCCACATCCAACCTGGCGGTGTCCCTCAGGGACTTGTCCCTCAGGGACTTGTCCTCTCGTGTTGCTGCTCTCTCCTCACACCGCCCCACACAAGTGGCACCCCCACTGCCTCAAGCGCCACCTCCTCCTGCCACTGCCGTCCAGGCCAAACCTGCTCAGCAGAAAAAGAAACTCGCCACCCACCTCGTGTTGTTTACGCTCGCTGCCCCGGACTTTCCCTTCCTCTTTGAGGGAAAATGGTTCGGCAACCCGGACACATAAGCCAAATGCTACCCGGACTCACCCCAAGCAGCTATCCTCTTCGCTTCTCGCCACCCCCTGTGAGAGGATGCCAAACTTTACTCTGAGCGTTATCCAGCCACCTCTCTCTTTGATACCGGTCCCCCCCCCGGTTTCACCGTTTCTGATCCCCCGCAGCCCCAAGAACAAACCTGGGCACAGGTCACTAGGAAGGGCGGTAAGGGCAAGAAAACTGCCACTGCAGCACAAGTCGCTGCGTCAAGCAAGAGTATTGTCCCCAATGGACCCCCACCGCTCCCCGCTGCTCAACGTCGTTTCTTTGCCCCCCGTACCTCTCCAACCCTCCCGAACGATTCGTTCATCATGACTGCTACCCTCCCCGACATCATGGCCGCCGTTCTTAAAGAGGCCAACTGCTCTCTACCCCTCTCCCTCACTGCCTCCGTCAACCGCAATGTGGCTGTTACCCTCACTGCCAATCCCTACACTCCGTCTTCTGCTTACTCCCCCTTTTTTGATGCAATGACTAAGAAACTCAATCAGAGTTTCCTGGTTGGAGACAATCCGTTCCAGGTTTTCAGGGAGGCACCTACAAGTGTCAAACTCCTCATCCACAATCTTCCTCTTTCTATTCTCCCGCACGAGCCTACTGACCTCTTGCCCTCTCTCCTGGAATCAATCAGCAATGCTATTGACGTCCCCATATTTGGGGCTAGATTCCTACAGTCAGATCCGGTGAAAAGGGCTGAGAAGTGCATGACCTCGGTGGTTGTGGCAGTCGACCCACCCCATGTTTCCCAGTTCGGCGAATCCATCCCGCTCTTCTCCCGCGCCTGCACGGTCGCGCCTGCCTACTCTGCCTCCAAATCCACGCAGTGCCAGAAGTGCTGGCGTTTTGGTCACTCGGCTCCACTATCCAAGGAAGAGGCACAAGCTTGCCCAATTTGCACTCTCCTCCATCACCGCTCCGCCGATAGATGTGCTAACCAAAGCTGTCCGAAAGGGGGCTGTGAGAAGTCTGTTGTGGGATGCTGCAACCCCTCCCCCCCTCTCTGTATCAACTGTGGTGGTCAGCATGCCTCTTTCGATCGAACCTGTCCCATCCGCCCCGAAATCCTCTCCGCTCTCCGTCCTCCTAGGGATCAAGATATTCCTGATGCCCCCGATGCGGGCCCCTCCCAAACCACCCCTCAGGGTCCAACCATTCACCCTGCTGTACCGGCCACTCCGGCCAGGCACGGTCCTTGTTTCCCTCCCGCTAGTGAATCTACCCAACCCGAAACCGTTAGAATGGTTCGCAGCGCATCCGCCTAGTCTAGCCTCACTGCTCCCCTCCCCGCAGGAACCTCTTTGGTGCTGGCAGCAGCCTCTTCACAGCTAGCACCGGTGCCGACTGGAGCGAGCCCGCACCGACTGACGTCCACATGGATATTTAGATGTCGGGAAGCCCAGCCCCAACACAGAGTTCTTCACCATCCCAATCTTTTCATTACCCTGGTTGTTTAAATCTTTCCATTGTTCAGCATAATTGTCTCGGTAGCAGTGATGTTTTTCAAACTCATTTTAGTTTTTTCACTTCGGTACAAAGTTCTCCTCAAATTGTGGCTCTTCAGGATATACCTCTTTGGAGGAACTGTCCTCCTGTTTTTCGCAACTATCAATGTTTTTTTCCTCCAGCAACTGACAGCTATAAGCCTTGGGTTGCAACTTAGGTTCACGAAAGGCTTTTAAGTGATATTTCTATTCTTCCATTGTTTGTTGAAAGGGGCGACCTCATGGCAGTGAACTTTCACTCCCCTGAGGGGCTTTTTCATACTTCTCATAATTTGTTTCGTTTGTACAATGCTTACTCCCTCCCTAGTGGTCATACTAGGTCAGTTTCTCCTGTTGATTTGTTTCCTGAGCATGATTTTCCTACACTTGTTCTTGGGGATCTCAACATTCATCACTCCGCTTCCGACCGTCTCGTTGGCTTTCCAACTACGATCAGTTTATAAGTTCACCTTATTTCGACAGAGCATCGGCGCAGGTGTTTTCTCTCCTCAATACACCCGGAGTCTACACTAGATTCCCGTTCACCTCTAATCATCGCCCTGCAGTTATTGACTTGTCCTTTGCCAATACTGCCATGCTTCCTGTTGTTTCCTGATGGAACCCCTCTCTCCCGCCAAGCGGTTCGGATCACGCCGCCCTCACAATCATTCTCTCCACTCCACTCCTGAAAGCCCCTCCCAAGGGCCTCAACCGGAAGTACACGGATTGGAATCTCATCTCCCCGCTGCTCGCCAATCTTATGTTCGCGGCTTCCCCCGCTCTCCCCACTCCGCACTCGCTCGACCTATGGTTCGATGACTGCCTTGCCAAGATCACACACCTAATAACCTCCAACACCCCAACCAAACGCCCCTCCTCCTACACTAAACCGTGGTGGACCCCAGAACTTACACAGCTACGACACATCCATCACCATACCTCCCGTCTCATGAGAAAGAATCAGGCCTCACCAGCCCTGGCCGGTGTACCTCGCAACACGTATTTCAAGGCTATCCAATGTGCCAAAAGAGTCTACTGGTTGCAGTTTCTGGCCAACGTTGACTCGCGATCAGTCTGGGATGCCAGAAAGATTGCAGCCGGCAGAGCCCCTGATCGTTTCCCAGCACTCGAGAACGCCGGCTCCCCCACCGATATCAACAATACACTTTTACACCCCTTTTTTCCCTCCTAGACCCTCTCCTCCTCCTCCCCTCATCCTTCCTGCATTTAAAGATGGCCCTCCAGTTTTACCAGCAGAAGTGTCCTCCGCACTTCGAAAATCCTCCAACACGTCCGCCCCTGGCCCGAGTGGTATTCCTTATTCTATCTGGAAGAAGGTCCATAAGGCCAACGAACGGCTCCTTCCGTCCCTGTTCACTCCTCTCCTCACCCACGGTTACCACCCCCTCGCCATGAAGAAGGCCAACGGTATTGTCCTGGATAAACCAGGCAAACCGGATTACAGTATACCTGCTTCCTTTCGCATTATTGTCCTGCACGAAACTGTCTCCAAAATCCTCGAAAGACTTTCTACTCTTCGTCTTGCCTCCGCCACCAGCTCCCTCGGCCTCCTGCACGCCAATCAGTGTGGGTCCCTGGCCGGTCTGGGCTGTTTCAACGGTGTCGCTACTCTCACCCACGAAGTCCGCCTGCTTCAGGCCGCTTCCTTCAAAGTATCTACTCTCTTCCTGGATGTCAAAGGTGGTTTTGACAACATCTGTGCAAATAAGCTGGCTACTATCCTCACCAGAGGAGGTGTCTCTGCTTACCTAGTTGCCTGGATCCAGTCTTTCATCTCCAAACGCCAGTGCCGACTCATATACCAAGGCGCACCTAAGGGTTCTGCCCGGTCACTGTTGGCACCCCTCAAGGCTCTCCGATGTCTCCCCTCCTTTTTGTGCTCTATATAGCCAGCCTCCACCCGACTATCTCCCAAGGTCTGGCGATTTCATATGTCGACGACCTCACTATCACGGTGGGCACGGACTCTGTACGTTCGAATATCCGTGCTCTTTAATACTATTTCGGTAGCATCCAAAGACAGGGTGCCGACCAGGGGGTTGCTTTTTCTGTCCCCAAAACTGAACTCATTCACTGGAGAACTCCGAAGGACCGCTCGGATGTTTCCTTCGCCCCCATTGTGATTAACGACATGCTTTTTCCACCATCTCAGGCTGTGAGGTGGCTTGGCTCTTGGCTCACCCCTACTTTACATTCCTCTGTTCATTTCCTGAGACGGCTAGTACTTGCCAAAGCCTCTTTCACTACAATCCGGCAGCTTAGTGCAGCTGGTAAAGCCCTCTCCTCCTGATGCAACAGAAAATGAGTCTTCGGTGCCATCCTTCCTATCCTCACCGATGGCTGCGACCTGTTTGTCCCGGACACGGCCACTCTTAGCAAATTCGACTCTTTCTGGCATGTAGTGCTCCCTTGGACGACTAACTGCTTTTATACCACCGCCCTCGGCGCTCTGTACCGGGAGGCCTCGCTGCCGCCCATTTCCTCTATCTGCAAATACCGACGTCGGTCAGCTGCCATCCGCTTGGTCTGCGCCCCTTCGGAATTCAACCCTGCCACCGCCCGGATACCTGAGTCTGTGCCCACCTGGGACCAGGGTCGTTCTGCGGACGATCATCGCTTTCTCCTTGTTGGCTCCTCCAAAGCCATCCACATTACTTCATGGCTTGGCCGGGCGGTCAATTCCGCCAAGCACCTACCACTAGACTCTTTGTGCCACGAGGTTTCAGACCTCTTTGAGGAAATCCCCATTCTCCCACTCGCTTCAACCGATCTCGTAGCACTCCCGCTGTCGAGGATGCCCTCCGTCACCTACCAAGCCCTCAGAGTTCCTCTACTACAGTCACTCCTCACTGACTGGTAAGACCTAAGTCCGCCAGTACCCCTTTCATATCCCATATTTCCAGCCTCACTCCCCACGCCTTTACTGGCCTTCTTCGATTTCTATGTGGCCGCATTCACCAGATGCGTTCGGGCGCCAGCTACCTTGCCGCGCATGTCTCCTGGAGGAACAGGGACTCCAGCACACTGTGCCCGTTCTGTGAGGAAGACGATGAGTCCTTCCAACACCCGATTCTCCACTGCCCCACTAAGGCCCACCCTCGCCTCACCCATCACTCAGGTGTGGAAGACATTGCCCCTGACGGTCCCCTCTGGCTCTCGGTTCCCCTCCTCCGAGGGTTTGCCGAGTATCTCTACGCTACTCGCACGGGTTTCCCTCCAACCATGTTCCGCATTCGAGCCAATACTGTGACTCCTGAGCCGGGTTTTGACTCAGACAGTGCTTAACACAAAACTCCCTGGCTCGGCTCCGGCCTTCCAGGTATTGCTTTTTTCAAAAAACTCCCCTGCTCGAGTCTCTCCTCAGGCTATTTTCTATACAGTTTATGGGTTTCCTTTGTTCCTGTTTGACTGCAGCGGTGGCCAGGTATGGCGGGGACGTTTTACTATTTATGAGTGTTCTTCTTATTTGGTTATAAGGAGGATTTTACGTTACTTTTCTTTTATTAGTCATCGATGGCGATGCGACAGGGTTCTGATGATCCCGCTTGGAGAGTTTGTGCACGTCTTGTTTGAAGTTTGTTATTTCTTTTGTTAGTTTTTGGAATTAAGGTTTTTTATATGCCATAGCGCGAGCTGCATGCAGGATTTTGTACCTAAATCAATAATCACATGATTCAAAAAAAAGAACAAAAAAGGTACAAAGACAGCCACGCTCCACGCCCTCTATTTTCCTCGCGGTTAAAATACCTTCCGCTTTCGGCCATCATAAACCTCAGTGTTTGGTCTTTATTTCGTCACGATACATCTATTTTGGCTTTTCACTTGGGCTTCATCCTCAAGTGAAATATATATTTCACATTTATTGAGAGGATTTTTATACTTGGAAAGTCAAGCTGGTAGTTTGACTTTACTTTCTCTCTCCCCCTCCTCCCGGTCCTCAGGCCTGGCCTGTTGGCCTTGTCCCGATGTCGTCTATTCCTCTCGCTTCCACTGGTGCAGGCCCAGCCTTGGCTGTTGGCCCTGCTCGCTCTGCCTCCTCTCGTCAGGACCGTAGGGCTGATCCTATCTCCCGTTCGTCGTCGTCCCAGTCCAGTCATGCCTCTCTCTCCGGGGAGGCTGACAATGTCGCCAATATTCTTGGACACGCTGCTAGGCTCGCTCGTCTCGACCCGGCTTCGTTCCCCACTGTGTACATTGCCTCTGCCGCTACTTTCCCCAATAGTCATCTCGCTATGGCCCCCCTTCTCGCTCAACTCATCGCCTTGGTTAATGACCTTGGTGCCTCTGTTACCTTCTTGACTTCGCAGGTTAAGACCCTCACCTCAGCCCAGGCGGGGCGCTCAGCCACCCCCTCACCACCAGCCACATCCAACCTTGAGGCGTCCCTCAAGGATTTATCCTCTCGCTTTGCTGCCCTCTCCTCTCACCGCGCCACCCAGGTGGCTCCCCCGCTGACTCAAGCCCCCACTCCACCAGCCCCTGCTATGCAGTCCAAACCAGCTCAGCAGAAGAAGAGACTCTCTACCCGCCTTTCATCTCGTACTGTCACAACCCCAGATTTTCCTGTCCTCTTCGAGGGGAAATGGTATGGGAACCCGGATACGTACACTAAACGCCACCCCGACTCACCCGAAGCTGCTATCCTCTTTGCCTCTCGTCACCCTCAGTCAGAGGAAGCCAAGCTCTACTCCGAACGATACCCTGCCACTTCACTTTTTCACACTGGCCCCCCTCCCAGCTATACAGTTTCCGATCCCCTGCAGCTCCAAGAACAAACCTGGGCACAGGTTACCAGGACGGCCGGAAAGGGCAAGAAAAACGCCACTGCACCACAAGTCGCTCTGTCAAGCAAGAGTAGTGTCCCAAAAGGACCCCTGCCGCTCACAGCTGCTCAACGTCGTTTCCTCGCCCCTGGCACTTCCCATACCCCCCCTAACCATTCGTTCATTATGACTGCCACCCTTCCAGACATCATGGCCGCTCTGCTTAAAGAGGGCAACAGCTCCCTACCCTTATCTCTTACCACCTCTGTTAATCGCATTGGCGCTGTCACTCTTACTGCAAACCCCTACACCCCGTCTTCTGCGCACTCCCCGCTTGTTGATGCTATGACCAAGAAGCTCAACCAGAGTTTCCCGGTTGGAAATAATCCATTCCTGGTCTTTAGGGAGGCACCTACCAGTGTCGAACTCCTCATTCATAACCTCCCGCTTTCTATTCTCCCAGACCAGCCTGCTCGCTTGTTTCCTTCACTCCTTGAATCAATCGGTAACGCTATTGACGTCCCCATCTTTGGGGCTAGGTTCCTCCAGTCTGATCGGGCAAAGAGGGCTGAGAAGCGTACAACTTCGGTTGTTGTTGCGGTCGACCCACTTCATGTTTCCTGTTTCGGCGAATCCATTGGTCTTTTCTCCCGTGCCCGCACTGTCACTCCCGCCTAGTCAGCCTCCAAGTCTACGCAGTCCACGTAGTGCTGGCGTTTTGGTCACTCTGCTCTCCTGTGCAAAGAAGAGGCCCAAGCCTGCCCAATCTGCAGTCACCTCCACCACCGTTCCGCCCCCAGGTGTGCTAATCAGAGCTGTCCGAAAGGAGGCTTCTGGAAGTCTGTGGTAGCATGTTGCAATGCCTCCCCCCCTCTCTGCGCCCACTCTGGCGGTCAGCATGCCTCCTTCGATGGCACCTGTCCTGTCCGTCGTGAAATTCTGTCCTCTCTCCGTCCGCCCAGGGACCAAGACATACCTGATGCCCCCGCCCCCGAGGTGGGCCTTGTTCAGACAACCCCTCAAGGGCCCACTGCTCTCCCAACTGTACCGGCCACGCCGGCTCGACATGGCCCCCGTTTCCCTCCCTCTAGTGAGTCTACCGAGCCTGAGCCAGTCAAACTCGTTTTCAGTGCATCTGCCCAGCATATCCTCGCCGCTCCCCTTCCCCGCAGGAATCTTTTTGCTGCTGGCAGCACCCTCTTCCGTGCTCGCACCGGTGCCGACTGGAGCGAGCCCGCTCCGACCGACGACAACATGGAACTTTAAAATGTCGACAAGCCCAGCCCCAACACAGAGTCCCTCACCTTCCCAATCATTCCATTATCCTGGTTGATTAAATCTTTCCATTGTTCAACATAATTGTCACGGTAGCAGTAATGTTTTTAAAACTCATTTTAGTTTGTTTGCTTCGGTAGAAAGCTCTCCTCACATTGTGGCTCTTCAGGATATTCCTCTCTTGAGGAATTTTCCTCCCGTTTTTCGCAACTATAAATGTTTCTTTCATCTAGCCACTGACAGCTATAAGCCTCGTGTTGCAACTTATGTTCACGAAAGTCTATTAAGTGTTATATCAATTCTTCCATTGTTTTTTGAAAGGGGTGACCTCATGGCAGTGAATTTTCACTCCCCTGACGGACTTCTGGATACTTCTCACAATTTGTTTCGTTTGTACAATGCCTACTCTATCCCTAGTGGTCACACTAGGTCAGTTTCTCCCCTTGATTTATTTCCCCAGCATGATTTTCCTACACTTGTTCTTGGAGACTTCAACATTCATCACTCCTCTTCCGACACGACTCGCTTGCCTTCCAACTAGGATCAGTTTATTAGTTGTCCTTATTTTGACAGAGAATCGGCGCAGTTGTTTTCTCTCCTCAATATACCCGGGGTCTACACTAGGTACCCATTCACCTCTAATCATCGCCCTGCAGTGCTCGACCTATCCTTTCCCAATACTGCTTTGCTCCCGTATTTCTCCTCCTGGAACCCCTCCCTCCCGCCAACCGGTTGAGATCACACCACCCTCACAATGATTCTCCCCACTCCGCTCCTAAAGCCCCAGCCCAAGGGTCTTAACCGGAAGTACACCGATTGGGATGACCTCTCCCCGCTGCTTGCCGATCTTACACTTGCAGCTCCCCCCGTTCTCCCCACTGCGCACTCACTCGACCTATGGTTCGACGATAGCCTTGCCAAAATCACTCACCTCCTCACCTCCAACACCCCGACCAAACGCCCATCCTCCTACTCTAAACCGTGGGGGACTCCAGAACTCACACAACTAAGACGCATCCATCAGCATACCTCCCGTCTCATGAGAAAGAATCAGACCTCACACGCCCTGGCCCGAGTGGCTGGAAACACGTACTTCAAAGCTATCCAATCTGCCAAAAGAGTCCACTGGTCGCCGTTTCTGGCCAACTTCGACTTGTGATCAGTCAGGGATGCCATAAAGATTGCGGCCGGTAGAGCCCCTGATCGTTTCCCCACACTCGAGAACACCTCCTCCCCCACCGAAATTAACGATTCACTTCTTCAACATTTTTTCCCTCCTAGACCATCTCCTCCTCCTCCCCTCATCCTTCCTGCGTTTAAGAACGTCACTCCAGTTTTACCAGCAGAAGTGTCCTCCGCACTTCGAAAATCCTCCAACTCGTCAGCCCCTGGCCCAAGTGGTATTCCTTACTCTATCTGGAAGCAAGTCCATAAGGCCAACGAGCAGCTCCTTCCATCTCTGTTCACTCCTCTCCTCACCCACGGGTACCACCCCCTAGCTATGAAGAAGGCCAATGGCATTGTCCTGGATAAACCAGGCAAACCTGATTACCGTACACCTGCTTCCTTTCGCGTCATTGTCCTGCTCGAAACTGTCTCCAAAATCCTCGAAAGACTTTCTGCTCTTCGTCTAGCCTCTACCGCCCACTCCCTTCGTCTCTTGTACCCCAATCAGTGTGGCTCCCTGGCCGGGCCGGGCTATTTTGACGCTATCACCACTCTCACCCACGAAGTCGGCCTACTTCAGGCCGCTTCCTTCGAAGTATCTACTCTCTTCCTGGATGTCAAAGGTGGATTTGACAAGTCTGCGCAAACAAGCTGGCTATGAGCCTCACCAGAGAAGGTGTCTCCACTTACCTGGTTGCCTGAATCAAGTCTTTCCTCTCCAAACGCCAGTGCCGACTCATATTCCAAGGTGCACCTAAGGTTTTCTGCCCCGTCACTGTTGGCACCACTCAAGGCTCTCCCATTTCTCCTCGTCTGTTTGTGCTCTATATAACCAGCCTTCACCCAACGATCCCCCAAGGTCTGGCGATTTCATATGTCGACGACCTCACTATCACGGGCGGCTCGGACTCTGTACGTTCGAATATCCGTGCTCTTCAATACTATTTCAGCATCATCCAAAGGCAGGGTGCCGACCGGGGGGTGGCTTTTTCTGTCCCCAAAACTCAACTCATTCACTGGAGAACTCCGAAGGACCGCTCGGACATTTCCTTCGCCCCCATTGTGATCAAGGACATGTTTTTTCCACCTTCTCAAGTTGTGAGATGGCTTGGCTAATTGCTCACCCCTACTTTACACTCCGCCGTTCATTTCCTGAGATGGCTGGCACTTGCCAAAGCCTCTTTCGCTACAATCCGGCAGCTTAGTGCAGCTGGCAAAGGCCTCTCCTCCTGGTCCAACAGAAAATTAGTCTTCGGTATCATCCTTCCTATCCTCACCTATGGCTGCGACCTGTTTGTCCCGGACATGGCCACTCTTAGGAAATTCGACTGCTTCTGGCATGTAGTGCTCCGATGGACGACTAACTGCTTTTATACCACCGCCCTCGGCGCTCTGTACCGGGAGGCCTCGCTGCCACCCATTTCCTCTATCGGCAAACACCGACGTCGATCAGCTGCCATCCGCTTGGTCTCCGCCCCTTCGGAATTCTACCCTGCCACCGCCCAGATACCTGAATCTGTACCCACCTGGGATCAGGGTCGGTCTGCGGACGATCATCGCTTTCTCCTTATTGGCTCCTGCAAAGCCGTCCACCTTACTTCATGGCTTGGCCCGGCCGTCAATGCCGCCAAGCACCTACCCCTAGACTCTTTCTGTCACGAGGTTTCTGACCTCATTGAGGAAATCCCTATCCTCCCACTCGCTTCAACCAATCTGGTAGCGCTCCCGCTGTCGAGGATGCCCTCCGTCACCTACCAAGCCCTCAGAGCTCCTCTGCTACAGTCACTCCTTGCTGACTGGTCAGACTTAAGTCCGCCAGTGCCCCTCTCATATCCTTATAGTGCCAGCCTCACTCCCCACGCCTTTACTTGCCTTCCTGGATTTATATGTGGCCGCATTCATCAGATGCGTTCGGGTGCCAGCTATCTTGCCGCGCATGTTGAGTGGAGGAACAGGGACTCCAGCACACTCTCCCTGTTCTGTGAGGAAGACGATGAGTCCTTCCAACACCCGATTCTCCACTGCCCGGCTAAGGCCCACCCTCGCCTCACCCATCTCTCAGGTGTCGACAACATCGGCCCTGACGGTCCCCTCTGGCTCTCGGTTCCCCTCCTCCGAGAGTTTGCCGAGTATCTCGACGCTACTCGCACCGGTTTCCCTCCAACGATGTTGCGCATTTGTGCCAATACTGCGACTCCTGAGCCTGGTTCGGACTCAGACAGTGCTTAACACAAAACTCCCTGGCCCGGCTCCGGCCTTCTAGGTATTGCTTCTTCAAACAAACACCCCTGCTTGAGTTTCTCCTCATGGTATTTTCTATACAGTTTATGGGTTTCCTTTGTTCCTGTTTGACTGCTGCGGTGGCCAGGTAGGGCGGGGAGGTTTTACTATTTCTGACTGTTTTTCTTATTTGGTTGTACGGAGGACTTTACTTTACTTTTCTTGTGTTAGTCATCGATGGCGATGTGACAGGGTTGTGATGATCCCGCTTGGAGAGTTTGTGCACGTGTTGTTTGAATTTTGTTATTTTCTTTGTTAGTTTTTGGAATTAAGGTTTTTTATATGCCAAAGCACGAGCTGCATGCAGGATCTTGTACCTAAATCCATAATCACATGATTCAAAAAAACAAAAAGAAATAAAAGAAAAAAAGGAAAGGTACAAAGACAGCATCCTCCGTCTCCTCTACACACCCGGCGATTGAAATCTCAACACCAGGAGATTATCACCACTTTTCCTTTCTCCACCCCCAGCCATGAGCTTGCTCTAGGGGGTCGAGTCCTACCTCCTGTACACTCCCCTTCCCTTAGGTTTATCCCTTTGGGCTTTCTTCACTCTGGGTGATGGATTTCGTCTTCTTTGATGGTGTTTCCTCTCCCTACCCCGCACTTTCTCTACCTCGCTTAGAGCATTTGCACGGTGGGCAACACTCTCCTCAATGCCCATGTTACCGACTGCCGTGAATAAGGTTTGCAGTAAGAGAAAACATTCCACAGGCCACGGTCGATTTCTCTGTTCTCTCTTCCATTGAGAACCTGCCTAGTCAGACACGAACGAGGTTACTGATAGTTTCCACGGCATAGAGTTGGGTATACCCCTCTTTCTCCTCTTCTCCGGACGGTCGGATCCGCTGGCACCCTACTGCTACTTCACCTTTCTGGCTGGTACCCACAACTACCTGGCTGGTATCCATAACTACTTCTTCACTATTCGGACTATGACCACGGTCCATCACGGCCTGCCTCTGGGAGGATGGTATTGCACTATCTCCTTTCTCATTTTCGAGTGTGCGGCCAAAATAGATGGCATCTTTAGCCTCCCCAGGACTTCAATCATGCTGAGCCTGGCCCCTCCCGCACTGAGTCTGCGGAATTTCCAAGTGGTCTCTGCTACGTTTGCCTTTTGTTTTTCCTTTGTTCGGATGATCGTGCCATGGGCTTTCCTGACTCTTCCTGCTTGTTCTTTGATTTGATTCCTTTCGTCTATCTTCTTAGCTAGTCAAGGGTTTCTTGTTGGGGGTGAGATGTGCGGTTGGTTCCATACCAGAAGGACTTGAGGGTTGGCTTTTTCCCAGGGGTAGTTGGGGGTTTTTTCTATGCCATAGCATAAGCAGCATGTAGGATTTTGTACCCTAAAACAATAATCATATGATTCAAAAAGAAAAAAAGAAAAAAAAAAGAGAAAAAGGTACAAAGACAGCATTCAGCTTTAACGCTATGGCCAACAAAAACCGTACCCTCCTCACCTCAGGAAACATCCAAACCCCCAAGTCCCTCTGGTATAAGACCAACCGCACATCTCGCCTATCGCTTAACCAAATCCTACCAACATACTCGTACACCGGAAGCAAGTAGAAAGGAAAGAAGCAAGCAGGAAGGAGAGGAGAACCCTTAGCGACATCTACACAAATATAAGAACAAAGGAGATAAATGAACCCCTGACAAAGGAAATTTATGTCTGATAAGTGACGCGTATCAGCCTGAGCTAGGAAGTGAGAGTATGGACCGGCACACAGGAGCGGTGCCGGGGGACGAAGCGGTGCCCGATGGCAGGATAGGACGGTGTATGGAAGCGACTCTGGTGAGGGGTCGCCGGAGGGTGTTTCAAAGCGGTATTAGCGACGGCCAGAAGGACGGGCGTAACTGAGGCGGGTTTTTGTATAGCCACCGAAGATCAACTGCGGGGGGGAGCAGTAAGGTGCCAGCTGCGGGGGTAGGAAGAGTGGGGATTGGAGTAGCTGTAACCGAGCAACTGGACGAAGACCAGGAAGGTAGAGGAAGGGGGATGGGAGAAGGAAGGACTTCCGAACACTTGAGACCACCGACTAGAGTGACCGCGGCCGATGCTTTTCCGAATGCGAAACGAAGACGAGGTGCTGAAGTTACTAACCCAAGTGTTCCCTGACAGGACCACATAATCGAGATGGAAAGGTACTTCGCAAAGGGCTTGGGAAGCTCAGCGCCGACCGTGAGCGAAGAGGACAGAATGCCGACCGTGCAGAACATAAGCGAGGTGCAAAGGAAGTGCGGGGTAAAGGGGAGAACTGAACTTCATGAGCGGGAGTCAACGATGAACAGGAACAAGAACCCCGTGGAGGAGGTGGTAGACCCCAGAGGGAGAGGAGGGGTTGTAGCATCGCTCCCCTAGGCAGAGGCCATCAAGGGGGAGGAGAGGGGGTGGTGGTGGAATCCCACAATGATTTCCCTTGTGTTGAGATTTCAATCGCTGGAGATGTAGGGGAGATGGTTTGTGATTTCACTCGCCGGAGATGTAGGGGAGATGGTTCGTGGCTAACTACTGTGACCGTTTTTTCTTTTTTTTTTCTTTTTTTTCTTTTTTTTCTTTTTTTTCTTTTTTTTCTTTTTTTTCTTTTTTTTTTTTAAATCAAGTGCGTTTGTTTTATTAAGGTACAAAGACAGCATGCATCTTTAACGATATGGCCAACAAAAACCCTGCCCTCCTCACCCCAAGAAACATCCAAACCCCCAAGTCCCTCTGGTATGAGACCAACCGCACATCTCGCCTATCGCCCAACCAAATCCCACGAACATACTCGTACATACGAAGGAA
>Ga0307509_10006804_pt1 | contig 15217 bp, 14 predicted proteins | sample 10_EM_MG_FD_202245 | JGI IMG/M metagenome (GOLD analysis project Ga0307509, IMG submission 202245) | Populus trichocarpa ectomycorrhiza microbial communities from riparian zone in the Pacific Northwest, United States - 10_EM | ecosystem: Host-associated > Plants > Roots > Unclassified | place...
CCAGGAAACATCCAAACCCACAAGTACCTCTGGTATGAGACCAACCGCACATCTCGCCTATCGCCCAACCAAATCCTACGAACATACACGTACATACGAAGGAAGTAGAAAGGAAAGAAACAAGCAGGCAGGAGAGGAGAACCCTTAGTGACATCTACAAAAAAGCCAAAAGGGCAAACAAAAGGAATATATGAACCCCTGACAAAGGAAAGTTACGTCTGGTAAGTGACGTGTATCAGCCTGAGGTAGGGAGCGAGGGTGTGGACCTGCACGCCGGAGAGGTGCCGCGGAACGAAGCGGTGCCCGATGGCAGGATGGGATAAGAATGGCGGAGACGCTGATGAGGGGTCCCCAGTGGTTGTGCCAAAATGGCATTAGCAACGGCCAGAAGGACGGGCGTAACCGAGGCGGGTTTTTGTATAGCGACCGAAAGATCGACCGCGGGTGGGAAGCAGTAAGGTGCCAGCTTAGGGGGTGGGAGGAGGGGGGGTGGATGTAGCTGTAACCGAGCAACGGGACGAAGACCAAGAGGGAGGAGAGAGGAGGTTGTGTGGAGGAAGGTAGTCGAAACACTTGAGACGACCGACTAGAGTAACCGCGGCCAATGCTTTTCCGAATGCGAAATGGGGATGAGGTGCTGAAGTTACTAACCGAAGTGTTCCCCGACAGGACCACATAACCGAGACGGAAAGGTACTTTGCAAAGGGCTTGGAAAGCTCAGCGCCGACAGTAAGTGAAGGGGATGAAATGCCAACCGTGCAAAACCTATGCGAGGTGCAAAGGAAGTGTGGGGTAAGGGGGAGAACTGAACTTCATGAGCGGGAGTCAACGATGAACAAGAACAAGAACCCTGTAGAGGAGGGGGTAAACCCCTAAGGGAGAGGAGGGGAGATAGCATCACTCCCCTAGGCCGAAGCCATCAAGGGGGAGGAGAGGGGGTGGTGGTGGAATCCCACGATGATTTCCCTGGTGTTGAGATTTCAATCGCCGGAGGTGTAGGGGAGATGGTTCGTGTTAACTACTGTGAGCGTTTTTTTTTCTTTTTTTTTTTTTTTTTAAATCAAGTGTGTTTGTTTTATTAAGGTACAAAGACAGCATGCATCTTTAACGATATGGCCGACAAAAACCCTACCCGCCTCACCCCAGGAAACATCCAAACCCCCAAGTCCCTCTGGTATGAGACCAACTGCACATCTCGCCTATCGCCCAACCAAAACCCCTCGAATATACACGTACACCCGAAGGATATAGAAAGGAAAGAAACAAGCAGGAAGGAGAGGAGAACCCTTAGTGACATCTACAAAATATGAACAAAGGAGATGAATGAACCCCTGACAAAGGAAATTTTACGTCTGATAAGTGACGTGTATCAGCCCAAGCTAGGAAGTGAGAGTATGGACCTGCACACCGGAGCGGTGCCGGGGGACGAAGCGGTGCCTGATGGCAGGATAGAATGGTGTGTGGAGGCGACTCTGGTGAGGGGTCGCCAGAGGGTGTGCCAAAGCGGCATTAGCGACGGCCAGAAGGACGGGCGTAACCGAGGCGGGTTTTTGTATAGCGACCGAAGATCGACCGCGGGAAGGGAGCAGTAAGGTGCCAGCTGAGGGGGTAGGAAGAGGGGGGGGTGTGTGTAGCTGTAACCGAGCAACGGGACGAAGACCAGGAGGGTGGAGGGAGGGGAATGTGAGGAGGAAGGACAGTCCGAACACTTGAGACGACCGACTAGAGTAACCGCGGCCGATGCTTTTCCGAATGCGAAACGAAAGACGAGGTGCTGAAGTTACTAACCGAAGTGTTCCCCGACTGGACCACACAATCGAGACGGAAAGGTACTTCGCAAAGGGCTTGGAAAGCTCAGCGCCGACCGTGAGCGAAGAGGACAGAATGCCGACCGTGCAAAACCTAAGTGAGGTGCAAAGGAAGTGCGGGGTAAAGGGGAGAACTGAGCTTCATGAGCGGGAGTCAACGATGAACAGGAACAACCCCGTGGAGAAGGGGGTAGACCCCAGAGAGAGAGGAGGGGATGTAGCATCGCTCCCCTAGGCAGAAGCCATCAAGGGGGAGGAGAGGGGGTGGTGGTGGAATCCCATGATGATTTCCCTGGTGTTGAGATTTCAATCGCCGGAGGTGTAGGGGAGATGGTTCGTGTTAACTACTGTGACCGAGTCTCCTCCTTATATAGACTCTTCACGCCAACAACCCTAAACCCTAGTGACTCATAACTCGAGTCACACGGTCCTATAACTCATATTGAGTCATGCCCGAAATCCATCAGATGACTCCTATGAGTCACTGCGCAACATACCGTAAACCAATCATAAAACATAAAACATGTCCCTTGCGCAAAACACGTCACCTGCGTGAAACTCGTTACTCATAATCTGAGTCACGCACAAAAGTCATTACATCATTATGACTCACAACCGTGAGTCATAGCAACATCAACTAATCCTAATCTCACGATGACACCCAAGTGCGACTCATGTGAGAACTATGAGTCAACTGACTGCATAGCGTGAAACATAAACATACCTTATTACTAATAACTATTAGTCATGTGAAATCTGCCTTGCTTAGTCACGATTTGTGACAATGCAATCTCTTTTCCATGACTTGATGATATTCAAAATAGCTCAGGAGGCACCTCGATATTTATATGCCGCGTCTGGGTCGTTGTGGGCTACATCTAGTTCTCATACTAACTAGGAATCTGCCAACAAACTCCAGCTTCTTCTACAAGTGCGAACATCAGTTGACGCAGACAATTGTGTTATCTCACTCGACTTCCGAATCGCAACACCATCAATTTTCCAGACGCTGCTCCCACACATCAGTCCATTTGTCACGATCCATGTTCGTCGGCAGGGAGTCTTGATTACAATTGCATACGCACAATCCTCTCCACAATCTAACCAACAAAGGGGCCAGCTGTGTTATTGAACCTCTCACCATTGCAGATGTATCCTGCACTCGACAGCTGCGAGTCATAAGTTGGTCATGTTTCGATAATCGGACCAATGGCCATTATCGCTCGATTGTCATATCTGTATCTTATTGTTCCGTCAGTATCCGAAGAATACTAGTGACGTTTGTACGAGCAGGCATGCCTGATTCCTCAAACTGCCTCATCCAACAACACCATTCACTTCTGCAACTTTCGTCGTGGGGGCGTGGAGTATAGAATGTGTTGCTTAACCATTGTCTGTAGAAACCTCCCATTACTTAGTGAGCACTTTCGTGACTCTTGTCTTTAGTGTCCAGTAACCTTATGCAACGTCGACCGATTTTGCACAGACCACTTGCATAAGCTTGCCAAAGGCCCTCCCTCATATACCCAGGGAGCGGGATCCGGTCAGACCGACGGCCGCGATGTATTCAGGGTTACGAGGAGGGCTCCAATGACCTTGTCTTTGGTTAGGGGACACAACAACGGCTGTGTCTGCTGATGTAGCCCCGTCCCAATGCTGTTGCGGGAGGGGGCTCTTGGCTTGCCCTTTTGAACTCAGAATCCTAAGGTAGGGTAACTATAGGGCATTATTCACTAAGGAATGCTAAGCCTTCTGGTATGCCTAACATGTACTCGGACGGTCGATATATTCACTCAACTATGAGGGCAACAAGGCAAGCAACAACAGACTTGATTCGTATATTTAAAGGAAGCAAAGAGATAAAAATAAATGATGATAGATAGATGACAATCGCGAAGGAACAACAGGAACAAGATAATCTCTTATAGTAAGAAAGTCTGCGAAAAACAGAGAGAATGAAGAAAGGAGAGACGAAAAGGAAATGTAGTAAATCCTCCACTGTCTCATATCTCAAACAATCCCGATACTAATTCAGTATCATAGTTGGTAGCTAGTTCTAGTCCGTTTGATATCTCATATTTCATGTTTCTACTATACTAGTGAAACACATATCACAGTTTTCCAAACACCGAGATGTTCCGGTAAGGGCGTGAAACACTAGGTCCAGCCATAGTAGGTTTCAACAATAACTTGTTGGGGTAAAAAATAAAGCACCAATGACATAAAAAAAGTCTCTTTGGCGGGGAATTGAACACCGGTCATCCGCACTCAGAGTAAACTGACAGGCGAAAATACAGTACTAACCAGTATAATCACCTGACTAGTTAGATAGTCATCCCACCTTTCACATCAGGCCGAGTGTTCCTAGCGCCTCGTAAACCTCACCCCAGATCACCTCAAGCCATACCGTCGGCCACCTGGATGACCATGGAGAAAAATAAGCTGAACCACAGAAACTATTGTGAAGGCTTGTTACTGTTGTTTTGTAAGCTTAGCTTCATAGGAGAAGGGGTACTTGAGGAGGAAAAACGGAGGAGAGAGCATCATCAGCTATCATCCATCTGCAACCATCCCCATTCCCCCTTTTTCTATAGAATTTTCATCGTTACTTTTCTTTGACTTTTATCTCGCTTGACCTGAACTGCGAAATCGTGAAGAAAAGTGAAGCGAATCTGATTTCCTTCGGAAGTTCCTAGACTCTACTTGCGCGGCCGAGTTGCTCTTGGACACCCACATAAAGTAGTCATCGCCGGACCAGTAAGTGGACAATCCGATGGTGGCAAATGGCATGATGCAATTTGCTATACCGTAGAAATTATGTGGCTATGTAATAATCCCCTTCTCATCGATAAGCAATGTGGTACTCTCAGTTGTTTTGTAGCGTATATGATTATTAATGATGTTGCCCTGGATGAGCTTGCCATTCACCAGCCGGATTGCTACTCCATGTGAGTGTCCAAGAGCAACTCGGCCGCGCGAGTAGTCAAATAAATTTGATAACTATTTCCCACCAAAAGAACACCTCGACCGCAAGTGATTGGATAATAAGGTGTGCGTCATGTGATAAACCAATTTTTTTTGTCTTGGCACAGTGGTTGCGCGGGTGCTAACTTTGTTTGCCTCCTTGTCAACCTTCAACCATCGGCTCCTTCTTCTCTCACGTCGTTGACACCACCCTCGACCACCTCGTTCTTCCTCCTCCTTTCTCTATCCTTCTCAGCTTAGCTCAGTGCATAGTGTTGAACTACCTCTTTATCCATCTAAAGCCTCTTCTCTCCTCCCCACCCCTGCAACCCTCCAAACCGTTGTTATCGCTGTGTCTGCAAGCCTTTCCTCTTGGCTTTTTCCCCTTCGTTAAGCTTTTCACTCCTACCACCGTACAAAAATCTCTTGAAATTTGATACCAGATTTATCACTAGAAATCAGTTGCCGGCTCACAATAAAATCTCATTCGACGGCCAATTGAACTGCAAACACTACCCAACGAGGCCCAACCCGTCTAGTGGGCCCACACCATACTGCGTCGTGAAAACAGCAATCCTTCTCAGGAGCTCTCCACTCAGAACCGGGCGATTACGGGCTGCCGGAGATAGTGGATCCCAAGAGCTCTCACCGTGCTCTAGATTACGAGTGTTGAGGGTATGGTTAATAAAAGGCTCGCTTGCTTTGAAACTGTACTAATTCTTTAGATCACTAGTCCCAGAAAAAGCCCACCACATCCTGTTTTCGCCCCTTGGCTGGTGGATTCACGGCCATGGCGACTAAACTCGACCCGCACCACCTGGTGGCTCTTATGAGCTACGCATACAAGGATAAGCAGGACGGTGCTCCCCGCCGCTTGGACCCCTCGCTTCACACGTTCAAGGGCGGCATTGTCGATAACCCTGAGACCAACGTTCGCACCTTTCCCATCCTGGATGCGCTCGCCCATATATCCGTTTCTCGGAAGGAAGGCCAAGTCGTCGCAATCGGTCTACAATTGGACTCTCGGAGGCGAGAAATTCGCCTAACGGTTGCTGAAAACACAAGGGTTACGCGTGGCCTAGTTAATCATCTCACCATGGTATGGAGAAAGTTGCAATCCCTATCGGCCCAGTATCAAAGGAATAAGGGCGGGAGATGGGACAAGCCGACGTCACCCGATATGCCCGAGGAGGTGGCCCTCTCTACGAAGATAGAGATATTTCGCGACATATACCTGTACTCGCTGGAAAAGCAGATGAAGCGAATAGATAAGTGGTCCGAAGGCCTTGGCCGTTTCATGAATGAGTTGTTTAAACGGCGTGTGTTCCTCGACCTACAAGGGTTTGAACTAAACCTGTTCAATGCGGCAGTCGCATTGGATATGGCAGTGGACGTAGTGTCCAGGCTTCGCGGTAACCCCAAAGACCAACTCACAATGTCGGAATGGAAAGAGGTATATGTTCAGAGCATGCTAGCCAACCAGGATATAAAGATTGTGCTGGCCGATAGAAATGGGTTCGGCTGCGAAGCCTTGGCTCAGGAGCTTTTTTCAGGTATGCTTCTTCTGCTTCCCATTACCGTACTCGAGTACAGTGGTGGAACACTTAAAGAGTATGATAGGACAATGTCGCCGATAGGATAATGTCGCATATGCAAATCTGGTTGCAACAACAAAGAGTGAATCCTGTTTATTTACTAATATAATACCCTTAGAGATGCGACATTGTCCTGTTCGCGATATTGTCCTGTCATACTCTTTATATACACACCCTGTCTAAATGCACACTCACTACTGATTGGTGGAATCTTGATAATGGTGGCCTATTCCACACACCAATCAGTGGGGACTGTGTGTTGGGACAGGTCGTGTATTTTGGTATTCTGCGATTGTATGTTTTCTGTTCTGGCTTTAGATCTAACTTTGCTTCTGTGATAGGTCACCCTGGCGAAGAGCCCTTCCCACTCCGACGTGCTCTTGAGAAACTAACTTCGCTGCCCCGCCACATTGCATCTCTGTATGGATTTGCCCATTCTCCCCGCCTCATGCCCGCCCTGCGATACGGCCTGTCTATCTCTGCTGTCCCAAATGAGCCTCACGCTGTACAATTACCTACATCATTGAAGGACTGGGAGTCCTTCTTGGTGGCTACATGTGGTGGGAGCTACGATTTCCAGAAGGAACACGCGGTGGGGCTTGCGCAAATGTTTAAGTCAGGGAGGTGTATGTGCCCGGTGCACTGCGAATGCAGGCTTATCCAGTACCTCCAAACCAGGGGGGGCAATCAATGGGACCAGGTCTCACCATTTAACTACATTGGGGTCTCTAAGCTCAGCTGCAGTGCTTGCCGCGTCTGGATGGAAGCTTTCAATGAACGGAGCGGACGGAAGTTTTATACTAGAGGTTCGCACGGGAAATGGTACTGGCCCTGCGGTGTACCCGGGAGGGTGGGGGGCGTGGCAAATGCGATGGCACAAAGGGTTTTGGATGAGTACCACGTGTACCTGAAAAATCAGAAGCTTCTGAGATCATACTCGGAGAGTGCTGGTGTGTCCTCAGAGGGGGCACAGCACCGTCTAAGCGATGATCTGAAGAACAATGCTAGAGCTGCAGCTGCCGCGAAAATGAACGCACATGGGGGTTTCGGGCCTGGGTATTTTGCCGCCAAGTATCCGGTTGCCTGAGGACGATGAGATGGAGTCTTGTTTTGTTTTGTCTGTTCCTTGTGCCTCACTGTTTATTGATTCCCCTCATATCTGGGCAGGTGGGGAAATGCTAAAAAGTTTCATTTTCTCTATTATTATTTTTCTTCTCCTTACTTGCTCTTTTTTGCGGAATTTGTGCTTGTTGGTTGTGGTAGAAGAATATCTTGGGTTTTCGTTTCTCCAGAAAGAGGATCCTCAGAGCATGTATAAGCGCATTTGCAATAATTCCTACAATGTTATTCCGTTCCGTACTATGCTGTAGGCAATCTCTTCGCGCTTCACACATTTTCTTTTCATGCTAAATCTTGACAACTTTCCCTCCGCCGCCCGCGTACCCCTTGAACTTAATAAAATATTTTCATAGTTTTAATCTTACTTGCTTCTTCATCGTTTCTGTGTTCTTATTTCCTTTGCTTTATTATCTCTCTATTGGAACACCTACCACATGTTTATTTGTTAATCATATTTGATCTGCACAGGGTATACAAGGGTTGGGAACAATTAACCGGAACAAGCAGGGATGCATTTGGCAGGTTAACCTTAAATAGCTGTTTCATAACTTCTTGTTGGACCTTTGTATCTATTTACGCTACCGTCGCTGATGCTAGACAGATCCAACCCGTGAGTAGTATAAGCAATTGTGGAATGATATCTGTACTGCTTTTCTTTTTTGATGCTGACTGATATTCGGTGATCGACAACATTTCCCACCTGCCCGGCTGACTGACATGCTTACTATGAATCTACACCCAAGAGCCCGCAATAAATCGGGCCAGAGCCAATACGCCTATATAGTATGCAACTCGTTTATCATAATCATAATCCTGAGAGGACAAAGTTCAAGCTTTGGTGTCTCCACGACCCACATTTAAAGCTAAAAAGAACATCGTGGCGCAACGGAAGAGCGGGTCCCGATTCATAATCTGAAGCTTGGCCTACTATAGAGCAAGATCCCAGCATTACTCCAAAGTGAGGTCGGTCCTTCGGTATTTGTCCATTCCTTTTTATCAATCCCCTCCATCGGACAATGTTAACCTTGAACTAAGGCGCAAGATAGACAGCAGGGTGAATATTAAACCAGTGTCTTGTTTACCTAATCTGAGCGCTAACTGAGAGTGGATAACGGACCGCTGGATGAGTGAGTATATTAAACCACTTTACATACAGGCCAAGCAGGCAACTCATCGCTAGCTGCAAAAAGAATTCACAATCGTAGGTTTTTGCATATCCAGATATACGAGCTATCGCCTAAGAGTTTCTAGGAAAGGAGTCCGAGCGGGTCCCTGCTCGTCTCCACCACCAAATCGAGAAGCCCTCTAACAAAAAGGCCCACAGGGAACGAAAGGAGCCCAGAAAGCATCCGGGACTCCAAAAAAAGATGAATGACAAACTCAATATTCCGAGCTGTTCTCCGTGTAAGATTGTTTACTTTCTGAGATTGAAGAGGGAAAGCTATTGAAGGGAGAGGAGCAATTGCGAAGAGAACTTGCAAAGCGGAGAAAGGAGGAGTTAGTGGGTAGGGCAGAGGGCAGGGAGGATACTATGCAGGACCAGGGAGGAGGTTATGAGAGTTCCAGTGAGTTATATAACGATGCGATGGATGAAAATGACGCTGATTCTAGAGTATGTTCCGCCACGTGGGACAAGTACGCATTTCTCTTTTTAAACAAATTGCTAAATAATCATAGACTTAAGGTTCCGGAATGGGAGCCCTCCTGAGCTTCCGGCAAGCAAGGGCCTCAGAGTATGAAGCCGAACATTGTGGCTTTGGCGGTGAGTCTAATGGCGATTCAGATTCCGAAACCGGCTTTCCGGATCTCGAATCCAAGAGCACCGGCAAAGTTACCTCATGAAAATCGCTTGACAAGATATTCAAGCAAGGGGTCGATGCTGCTGACATAATTCTCTACGTCCTAGATGCAGTGTTCCCGAGCGTCCAGTCCGTCCGCCTTTTGCTAAAGACGGGACGGACGCCAATTTCCAGGACAGTGCCCGGGACGGACGACAATCCCATGGGGCGTCCTTGCGCCTGCCCGGGACGGACTGCAGGGCCCTATAGGTGTCTCACTTGGATCATCAATTTGTGATATTGTGTTAATTGTTACCAATAGACCAAACATTGACGACTGGGCCTGCAGATGACTACAGCTGACGACTGAGGACTACAGGTGACGACCGGGCCCTGCAGTTGACGGCTGGGCCCTGCGGATCATCGCCGGGCCCTGCACATCTTCACCGGGCCCTACCGGAATATCCCATTTGGATTAAGACTGTGGGGCCCTGCCGTCAACCCCTAGGACGGTGGTCTTTATGAAAAACGGACGCCGTACGCTGCGGTCCTGAATTAAGCCGCCCGGGACGCCCGGGACTACAGGCCCCCCAGGGCCCTGTAGGGCGCCCTGGGCGGTTGGGAACATTGCCTAGATGCTCGAGACCCCGAAGGCACCCGTTCCCGCGATGTGGAAAGACAGATAATGGGGGCTGATGGCAGCGAGAAACGACTAATCCTTATCCTGAACAAGAATGATCTCGTGCCAGGAATGCCTGAAAGGGTGGTTGGATTATCTCCGCAGATACTTCCCAACTCTACCACTAAGGGCGAGCAGGTCTGCTGCGAATTCTCAGACATTTATAAATTCTTGACGGTACAGGGCACCTCAGCTACTCTTCTGGAGGCTCTAAAATCCTTTGCGCATGCTAAACAGCACAACCGGTTAATATCAGTGGGTGTAATTGGATACCCAAATGTTGGGAAATTATCAGTTATCAACCTCCTTACCGGCCGTCTGGGTGGCTTACAAGAAGTCAAGCTAGACAAAAAGCTCAAAATGGTGGCTCAACGGACGACCAGGCACACCTCATCCTCCTAATTGCCCTCCGACCAAAGCAAATCATCCACCCGGTACCTGCAGTTGCCGCCGGCTATCTACATCGCACACGCTCTTTGAGAAACTCCTCCACGTTTACAACCTCCCTCCCATCGTCGATACTACCGCCACTGATCTCACAACGGACTTCCTGATGCAGGTCGCACGAAAGTGTGGGCGACTAGGTAAAGGAGGCATCCCCGACACCGAAGCAGCGGCAAAGGTCGTCATAATGGATTGGAGGGATGGAAGGAGTCAAGATTGGGGTGATTCCCCCAACCGCGGTCCCTACGACTACCAAGGTGTTAAGCCGGCTACCGCTGCCATAATGACCGATCGGAAAGAGATTGTTAAAGAGTCGGCTGAAGAGTTTGAATTGGATGTGCTGTGGGGTGAGAATTAGAATGCAGGTGGACAGGGCGAGGAGATAGAGATACAGGATTGATGACCCTGTGGCATCTTTTGTTTTTCTTTATATAAATGTCTATATTGTGGTTGCTTTGGTTTTTTTTGTGGTGGTCCGCCATAGCGCTCTGGCTTTTCTGTAGATATGAGCTATGAATGTATCATTCCCGCCACCCATGCTTGTAATATCTTCCGCACACAAAACCCTAGTCTCGGTAGTCACCACAGACGCGAGGTAGGAAAGTCATAATCACCATTGTACTCGAGTATAGTAGTGCTAGCTGAGCAGAAGCCCGTATGGGCACCCACCAGCGATACCCATGTAAAACCGAGAGGTGTACTGTACTTCTCACCACTCCCACCCGTGATGAAAATAGCTTATCGCACTCAAAATCGTATAAGCAAAATAAAATGTATAACCGTATCTTTATATCTGCTCACACCCTGCTCCTTCTTTCTTTGCTCTGCCCCTTCTACGAATCATGGGGATTTGCGACCTCAAACTCTTGGCGAACCTGCGCTACCGCCTTGTCGCCGAGACGGGCGGGTATACCATCGAATAGCTCGAGCGGGTGAACATCCGCCCCCCCAAATACCTCACCGATCGCGCGTATGATCCCATTGCGATTCCAGCAAGCAGGGATTTCCCACACACCGCTTATGCAAGCACTAGCGACATTAGGGAGGGCAGAGGTATTGGAGGCAGCAGTTTTGGGCCTGGCTAGCTGGCTTGGGCTGGATTAGAATTCGATTAGATATTAAAGAAAAGAAGGGTCCCATTAACCTCATCATAGCTGGTCACTCGTCTAAAAAAAACTCAGAGTTCACATCCTCACATCCCAACTAATCCTCCGAGCCAATCACCCGCCTCTGTATTAGGTAGCTCCTATTTTTAATTTGACTGGTCTTGATAACCTGGGCGCATGTGATCGATAGGAACTCATACTCGCCTCATAATGACTATGGTAGAGGAGACTTCGAGAGCGGCACCGTGGCCACCCCCGGCACTAATAGGTTCCCAGTAGGCTGAATTTAGATGCAGCCCATTCGACCACGTAATTGGATAGACAGAAATAGCAATCAGGTCACGTGTGAACGTAAGAAGGAAACTCACTAGCTAGAACGTGAGTGAGAGAATTGGCAGGGCCGGGAGGAAGGATTGAGACAGAATTGACTTTGATGTTCGAGATAGGATAGTCTGAGGTTTAACTTGGGGGTGGGGTCGTAGCTTCTGAGTGAGGAGAACAAGGAGAGGATAGAGGGAGATGGGAGGGAGGAGGGTATTATACTCTGTATATACGTAAGCATTCCAGACACCAGAGGGGATTATACTACTAGTTCTTCAGACTCCCACTTCAACAACCCAAAATCTTATCTGACGGAATTTCATGAAGATCTACTCATGTCCCCACGCCAGGGCAACAATCCACTTCAATACTACGGCAATTCACCTCCTCTCAGTTCCACAAGAATATCTGCCATCGGGAACCGATCCTGCACCCATCATTCAGCACCCATCGTTTTAAGGTCTTCTTCTAGGAAAGATATTCGCGTAAAAGGCTCCCCTTCCGCTAACTCAAAGGCCAATTCGTAGGCTGAGAGGTGACCACAGACATTACTCTCCCAGCTGCCATCCCTCCGGAACAAGAGGCCACAAAAATCGCCACTTTTACCAACATATCCTCTTACTGCATCGATTTGTTTCCATCCCTCCATCAACAAATACACATGCAAAACGGGAGGTAGGCTTTCTGCAGTTTTATCATCAAGGCGGTATTTCCACGGAAACTGAAGCATTTTGGAGATAAGCCCCTTGGTAGCGGTCATAGTCGAGTCTAGGGCATAGATGGGGGCCTGTGAGATGAGCTGATGGTAACTAAAATCGAACGTTATCGCCACAAGATATGGTGAGCAAATCCGATACTTGACAGGGAGAGGAAGCTCCCCCTCATTTCAGTTCGTCAGAAGCTATAAAATATTAGTCTTTAGGCATCCCTACTGGACCTCCTGTGAGAAACTGGAGAGAGTCAACATGTAATACTAGATGGGCCGGAAGTTGACCTACCAGAATGTCATGAACACACGTACCACTACAGCAAATCACCTCGGCGGCCACTACGCCCCCTCCTCCAAACAAATGCCGTCCCAGTCTTTAGCTAGCTTTGACCTGAGAAGAGAGGCGACTCGACTGGCGCTGCTACACTCTCTGTAAAGGAATTCCAACCCTCTGAGCTCGGTATCATCATAGTTCAATCATTCCCACCCAGCTCCTCTACCCCTCCTCATGAAATCCATTTGCCCAGATTTCCCACTCGCCCTTGCACATTCGCCAATCCGGGGTGTGAGGTCCTTTGTGCTCGAATAATTTTAACATCAGGTGGTGGAAGCCTCTTCCAGACTGATGCCTCCACGTGAGAGAGAAACCAACCGTCCGAGGGGGAGCAGTGAACAGCCCAATGGTATATTCACGCTCCAGCTCGTGTGTCTCTTCTAAAATACCAAGCGTTTCAATAAACCCACCCACCCGAGCTAACAAAGCCGATCACAACTAACAAGATTCCGATACTGAGAGGGGAAGAAAAGCGGGGTCTTGCTGATTACAGGCTGGGATCTCCTAGTGGGAGCAGTGATCTTTCGGGAAACCCCATTCCCGAGTCCGATCTTCAGCAAAAAGAAAGTTGTGTCATTATTGAAACCAACTGTACTTTCACAAACAATGTGGCTATGCGAACAAAAAGCAAAACACTGTCAGAGTCTTCGAACGGACATCGACATCCACATATACAAGTATGATACTACCAATCGGACAACGCTAACCTTGAACTAAGGCTAAGGATAGCGTATTTTTTGGCAAGAGTTGGATTGAGCTTAGTGTCGATTTTCTTGAACCTGCCCACCAGGGTGTTAGACTGGTGTACAATCAACCAACAAACTACACCATGCAACCCTTTAACTAATTTCAGTTAACCTCTCATCATAAATTGCAGAGAATCATTTTGGTAGGATTGTTGGGGTATTGATCTGCGGTAAGGGGATGATGGGTAATCTGGAACTGGACATTAACCGTGCCAAGGTTGTGACGGAGTCAGAACCCTGATCGCTCGCTTGCTCGCGACCAGGACACTACATTGTTATATTCCTGTAAAATAATTAACGATAACATCACACCCCCTACATATCAGGGGGGTTAAAGAATTCCCCTCAAGGCCGTTCAGTAAAAGAAACAGAGAAGATTGGGAACTATGAATTGTGTTCTCGAAGAGACTGCCCCGACAAAGTCCCCGCTGAGAAGGTGGAGACAGATAGCCATATATTTATTCCAAGGCAAGAACTGCAATCCCCGCTAGACGGTGGTCAAGCGCGCCAACTCCAGAAAGAGGCAGAGGAGCGAGAGCATATCTTCTAAAAAATCCTCTCTCACATACGCTACACCCCCGGAAGTTTCCCCCACCGAACCAGATGCCACACGTGGTGCGGGAAAGCAAGTTGGCGGAAGTCTCCCAGAGAATTTCACAGCAGGCGATATATGGTGACTGGATGGCCAAGGTGGATCAAGAGGCGTTTCCCGTGACAGGAGGTGGATCCCACCCCCCATCCGTGTCCGCAGTTCCAATGTTCTGGGGATAATTAATAGCAGTATCAGTGGGAAGAATAGAACTAGTCCTCAAACGTGCAGACAGTGAAAGCCACCGATGTTGATCCTTGACCTGGTGAGTACCCTCGAATGTGATACTCTTCCTATACATAGCAGTCAATCTGGGGAGTAGAATGGTTTTTGAATGTCGGTTGAGATTGAGGGGAAAGTTAGCAGTGGTGCCGGATACGTCGGGAAGTCACGAGGTGTTCGTCTGGAGACTGGTGTGCTGATGGATCTATCGTGAGTCCCATTTCTATTTGCTTCGCCGCAATTTCTGACAAAGGTAGTCCTTATACCTCCTTTACATCCTTTTCGAGTATGAAGTTGGGGGCGAAACAAATCGTACAGTCGATGGAAAGCACTAGGGATTGAGTCACGGTAATGACCTTTCCATGCGCTATGCCGAATAACGTGTACACTCTCAATGCTTCAGGATATTGAGGTTTAGTTTCGGGGAGGATATGGAAATCTACCAATCGTGTAAGTTGGCTGACTCAGGCGGGGTTATCAACATCACCAAGCCATTTTTTAACGTTTTGACTGCCCCACCTCCGAACGGAACCTTCAATCAAGGAACATCACGGGCAGTCGGTATGCCGCTACATTTCTCCTCCGGCAATCTACCAGCAGCCGCCGGCACATCTGGAGGTTTCTAGGGAGTGATCAGTTTTAGAACAAGGTTACAGCACAGCGGATGGAGAGAGTATTCTGGTCCAGTGTGGAAGCGATCAATTTGTATAGTCGTAGAAATATAAAGAGTGTAATAGAAGACTTATCAAAAGTAAAAGAAACCAAATGGCCAAAGAGCGGACAACAATTTAACAAGGAGAGGA
>Ga0307509_10006805_pt1 | contig 15217 bp, 9 predicted proteins | sample 10_EM_MG_FD_202245 | JGI IMG/M metagenome (GOLD analysis project Ga0307509, IMG submission 202245) | Populus trichocarpa ectomycorrhiza microbial communities from riparian zone in the Pacific Northwest, United States - 10_EM | ecosystem: Host-associated > Plants > Roots > Unclassified | place...
TTGGACTTGGATCTGACAGAACTGATCAGTTCTGGTAGTTCTGAGCAGATCTGATCAGAAAATTTCTGAGCAGTTTGGCTGGCAATAGCTGGCAAACTTGATCTGAAAATTCTGATCGGATCTGATCAGATCTGGCTAATTCTGACCAGATCTGATCAGATCTTGTGGGGGACAGTAAAGACCTCCTAATTACGGTTGTGAGATGGTATATAACAGGCTGAGGAAGTCAACGGATTGGTGGAAATCAACCATCACATGATTGAGTTTAGGGCAGGAATTGTGAACTTAAAACAAAAAAAAACATGGCAAAGGCTTCAGCTATATTAGAACAATACTATACATTGCTACATAATAGTGTATTCTAAGCTATGTAATGCTATAGACTACTATAGTGAGAGGTAATGAATACTACAGAACAACACAGGCTAACTACGTAACACTACAGACTAAATTAGGTAGATTACCTAATGCTACAGTTCAGTTCGGCGCTACTCGATGCCACATTAGTGAACACAAACACTACAACAAGGTAGCACCGAAAAACAAGAATTGCTGATGTGGCTCAAAGATCTACCTTGTCGCACGACAACATGAACAAAGATGGCGGGAGGAGGGAAAGCAATGAGGGCTTCAAAGGTGTGCCCACTATTTTCTATGTCTTTTGTAACTAATATGTATATAGGCACAAAAGAGGGTACGCATGCCCTCCAACACCATTTGACATGGTCTCCCCTCCTTGCCACCACCCATCTGTCTCGCATTTTGAGCGAGCGAGGGCTTTTCCACCACCCACCATCTCCCTTGCTCGAAATGTGAGATGGAGGGTGTTTCTGGCCGCCTCTCCCTCACATTTCGAGTGAGCAAGGGCTTCTCTGCCACCTCATCCCCCTCGCTCGAAACACAAGACAGAGGACTTTTCTACCATGCACCACCCTCCCTCACTCAAAACATGGGGTGGTGGTGGCCAACCACCACCTTTCCCTCTTGCATTTCCAGCGAGGGAGGGCCTCTCTGCCTACCACCACCCTGCATTTCGAGCGAGGGGGCCTTACTGCATACCCATACCCCCCCCTGTCGCGCCAGTGTGAGTTTCTTTCGACAAGAGGACAATGATGGCCATAGGAGGGAAGGAGTGGTGGAGATGAGGGCAGAGGGTGGGCTTTCATGCCCATTCCCCAAAAATGTACGTTATTTTATTTAAAAACCTATTCTTAGTATTCTACAACTACTAAATACTATCCCCACCACCCCTTGGCCCACCACATCCTCTCCCCGAAAATGAGCATGAATGCTCGACTTTTCTCTGGCTACCACTATGCCCCCAACCCCGAAAACAAGCAATTGTGCTTGTTTTCGGGGTTCTGGCCATTGTCTGGCCATCACCACCATGTCCCCAACCCTGAAAACGAGCACAAATGCGCGTTTTCAGGGTTCTGATCTTTCTCTGACCGTCACCACCCTCCCAACCACGAAAACAAGCCTTTGTCTGTACCCATCATTTATGAACCCCAAAAATGAGCAATCGTGCTTATTTTTGGGGTTCATAGGTGACAGGTACCCCCACAGGTTGGTTGCTTGGTATGGATCGGCATTCAAACCTCACTATCCAGGCTGTTTTATTATCATGTAGTAGATCATTGAATAAATATATTTCAAGCTAAATCTAATACACTGTGAGCTAAGGATGATATGTAATTGGATTTTAAAGAATTTCTATAATCGGAGTCACTGGGGTAGTGTAGCAGTGCAGCCTGACTCAAAATCAGGAGTCAGGTAGCAACAGGCACATGAAATGAGCCCAGAATTTACTTGCTTGATGGTGGATTTCCGTATTGTACTGCTGTGTTGACAACTGGCAGAGTCTCAGTCCGCTCTCCAGCAGCTGCAACACCATGTAGAAAAGAAACTAGACATCTGCTTCCAAGTAATCTATTGATATATGACATGATATTCTCGTAGCTAGGTCTGGAGGTGAATGGGATACATATCTTTCGACAGGACATATTTGTAAGAAGGTAGACTATGGACTCCAGAGCGAATGGGAAATCATACAGTTAAAATAATTCGAAAGAAGAAACTTCACGCATAGACTTGAGCAACTGACAACTAACCTGTATGAATGTGTTCTACCCATCACCTCCCTAGATGAATGAAAGGCACCCAGCGTGCGAAGGAAACATTTTCAGAACGCAATTTGGCAACAGCATGATGAAGTGCTCGGGCAGCCTGTGTTGTATCAGGTCCAATGTTGTCTATCTTGTTATAATGTTTGAAAAGATGTTTGTAGAAGCTATCTGCAATTTTTGGGCCATCGGCATCGGCAATAGACCTGAAAATTGATAAGAACAGCATTCTGACAGCCAACCACTCAACTTACCACATTGTTGCAATAACTCCACGGAAACCAGCAAACAGCAGTGTCGCACCAAGATGCATAGCCTCATCAGGAACACCTTCATCACCTTTGGCCGTCTCACATGCACAGAGAAAAGCAAGTGACGCATTGGGAGTTGACTCCTGCATGATGCGTGATATTTTAAGCCGGCCATCTTCGAGAATGAGAGCGCTCTCTAGGGGATTCTTCTTATTATTCTGTTCACCGTGGCATGCGAAGTGGACTATCGAAGCAGCTGGAAGATGAGATATGACTTCATTCACTGTAGCAGGTGCTCCTGGAACTCCCAACTTGACCAGACATTCATTGGGTACATGGCCTGCAATGGCCTGCAATTCTTGATTCGCATAGGGAAGTGTTTTGGGTTGAATAACGACCATCATCTCAAATGGTTTGGTGGGACATGTAGGATGAGCAGTGGGAGTTGGAACTCTGAGGAGTGAACCAATTGTTGGCACATAGGACGATACAACATAATCAGAGACACTTATTGCCATCTCCCCAGTATAAATGCCAGCTGCATGTATTGGCAAGAAAGCAAATGGCCCGGTGGGACACCATTTCAAATTTGGTGGATCGGTAGATTTCTAGACAGCATAATGAGCCAGAGAAGGATTTCATCATAAAATAGACCAACAGACCTGAAGATTTAATGAGACAATCACAGGCTGCATAACTGATATCCACAGTACATACAGAACAAGACGGAAGATATCCTCAGAATCTACTGATTGGGTGTCTGATACTGGTTTTCCCGCTCGGCTTTCAAACAACTGCCTCAAGGATCGCTCAGCATCGGACATTGGCCTGAAGAGATCGTCAATCATTGGGAGAAGAGACACTTGACGCAAAGAATTTCCAGGAGCTGCCATTCGTATCAACTGGACAAGAATGTTTATGCGGGTAAAAGACAAGTCTGGGAGTGAAATGTGTTTTACATTGGATGATGTCATAATTAAAGCGTCGCAACCAGATTTGCTTGCATTTAGAATGACTACTGGTGCATCAACTGCAGCACTCTGCAGTGTCGAGAGTCGGCTTGGGCGCAAGAAGTCTTGGAAGCCAGGTAGTCTTCGCACTTTTGCCAGTGTTTCCAACCACTCAGTGTTGAGACGACGGAAATGGCGTGCCTCTTGCTCCATGAATATCAATTTCTGGGGGCTGTCAGTCGGACTCCTAGATGTATCTCGAAGTGAACCCTGCTCAAGCGCAACAGAGAGAGATTTCAGTCTGCTCTCAAGCACAGGTGCTACCTCACAGAGGTGTGTCATTGATGTACGAAGTTCCAGGGCCTGCGACCAGAAGATAGCCCGGCCTTCTTCGAGGAGCTCCACTGCTTTGTCATACCGATGAGATCGAATAGCACAAGCTGCAGCGTTACGAGCCAGGCCATCGCTACCAGATGTCAAGGCCCGCTGTCGCGCTTGCAAAGCCGAGCCAAGCATTGCCAGACCAGGGAGAAGCTCAACTGCAGCCTGATAAGCATCCATAGCCGACTTGTGACTGTGTTCATCTGCATGTCGTGCCCAAGCCCTCGCAGCGCTGAAGCGTACAGAGACAGATGCAGTTTGAGATGTTACTGCATCTCGATAAGTAGCCATAGCTTTTTCAATATATTTGGGCTCTTGAGTATGGCAATATGCATGCATAAGTGCACTGCCAAAATTCGCTGACAGATAACATATAGAAGGATGCTCGGTGGCATGTGAGTTGATAGATTCTGGGAACAATTCAATGGCTTCATCCAGGTCCACACGGTCACCCGACTTCCCAAATCTCAGTGTTAGCAAGTTTGCGAGATTGTTGAGGGAGGTCGATCGACCTGGATAGTTTGCTGGTCGCAGCTCAAGTGCAGTTCGGTGCAATAAAATGGCCTCGTCAAGGTCCTCCTGTTCACCTGACTGCTCAAATCTTGTTTGTAGCGAGACTGCGAGGTTGTTGAGGGCACCGAATTGATTTGGATGGCCTGCTGGGAACAGCTCGAGGGCATCACGGTGCAGTGAAATAGCTTCGTCTAGGTCCCCCTGTCCACCTGACTGTTCAAATCTCATTGTTAGTGAGTTCGCGAGATTGCTGAGACAGGCGGATCGATCTCGATGGCCAGTTGGGAACAGATCAAGTGCATCTCGGGGCAGTGAAATAGCCTCGTCTAGGTCCTCCCGTACACCAGACTGCTCAAATCTCGTTGGTAGTGAGCCCGCGAGATCGGATATGGCTCGAGTTGGATGGCCTGCTGGTCGCAGCTCGAGTGCGGCCCGTTGCAGTGAAATGGCCTCGTCTAGGTCCTCCTGTTCACGTGACTGCTTAAATCTGATTGTTAGCGAGTTCGCGAGATTGGAGAGGGAGGCGGATCGATTTGGATGGCCTGCTGGTTGCAACTCAAGTGCATCTCGCTGCAGTGAAATAGCCTCGTCTAGGTCCTCCCGTTTACCTGACTGCTCAAATCTCATTGTTAGCGGGATTGCGAGACTGGAGAGGGAGGCAGATCGATCTGGATGGCCTGGTGGTTGCAGCTCAAGTGCATGTCGGTGCAGTGAAATAGCCTCGTCTAGGTCCTCCCGTACACCTAACTGCTCAAATCTCGTTGTTAGTGAGCGCGCGAGATTGTTGAGGGAGGCAGATCGATTTGGATGGCCAGCTGGTCGTAGCTCGAGTGCATCTCGGTGCAGTGAAATAGCTTCGTCCAGGTCCTCCTGTTCACCTGACTGCGCAAATCTCGTTGTTAGCGAGGTCGCGAGATTGTTGAGGGAGGTGGATCGATCTGGATGGCCTGCTGGTCGCAGCTCAAGTGCATCCCGGTGCAGTGAAATAGCCTCGTCTGTGTCCTCACGTTCACCTGACTGCTCAGATCTCGTTGTTAGCGAGGTCGCGAGATTGGAGAGGGAGGCGGATCGATTTGGATGGCCTGCTGGTTGCAGCTCAAGTGCATCTCGGTGCAATGAAATGGCCTCATCTAGGTCCTCCTGTTCACCTAACTTCCCAAATTTCATTGCTAGCGAGATCGCGAGACTGTCAAGGGAGCCGTATCGGTTTGGATGGCCTGCTTGGAACAGCTCGAGTGCATCTCGGTGCAGTGAAATAGCCTCATCTAGGTCCTCACATTCACCTGACTGCCCAAATCTCTTTGCAAGCGAGGTTGCAAGATTGTTGAGGGAGGCGGATCGATCTGGATGGCCTGCTGGTCGCATTTCGAGTGCATCTCGGTGCAGTGAAATAGCCTTGTCTAGGTCCTCACGTTCACCTGACTGTCCATATCTCGTTGTCAGTGAGCTCGCGAGATTGTTGAGGGAGGCAGATCGATTTGGATGACCTGCTGGCTGCAGCTCGAGTGCAGCTCGTTGCAGTGAAATAGCCTCGTCTAGGTCCTCCTGTTCACGTGACTGCTCAACTCTCGTTGCTAGCGAGCCTGCGAGATTGTTGAGGGAGGCCGATCGATCTGGATGGCCTGCTGGTCGCAGCTCGAGTGCATCTCGGTGCAGTGAAATAGCCTCGTCTATGTCCTCCTGTTCACCTGACTGCCCAAATCTACTTGTTAGCGAGATTGCGAGATTGTTGAGGGAGGCAGATCGATTTGGATGGCCTGCTGGCAACAACTCCAGCGCATCTCGGTGCAGTGAAATAGCTTCATCTAGGTCCTCCTGTCCACCTGACTGCCCAAATCTGCTTGTTAGCGAGGTCGCGAGATCGTTGAGGGCGGCGGATCCATCTGGATGGCCTGCTGGGAACAGCTCGAGTGCAGCTCGGCGCAATGAAATAGCCTCATGTAGGTCCTCCCGTTCACCTAATTGCTCAAATCTCCTTGCAAGCGAGTTCGCGAGATTGTTGAGGGAGGCGGATCGATCTGGATGGCCTGCTGGTTGCAGCTCAAGTGCATCTCGGTGCAGTGAAATAGCCTTGTCTAAGTCCTCCTGTTCACCTGACTGCTCAAACCTCGTTGTTAGCGAGGTAGCGAGATTGGTGAGGGAGGCAGATCGATTTGGATGGTCTACTGGGAACAGCTCGAGTGCACCTTGCAGCAGTGAAATAGCCTCGTTGAGATCTTCCCGCTCACCTGACTGCTTAAAATGCGTATACAGAGCGTTGGCGACACTGCAACAAGTGGGCAGGCGAAACGGATGGTGAATCGGGAGTAGTTCCAGCCCGTCACGAAATAACCCAATCGCTGTTTTGACATCTACTCTCTGAGGAGACCGCTCCAACACATCCACAACATTGTTTGTGAAGATGGATGTCAGAACGACGGACAAACGAACAGCACATTCATTTATCATTCCATCGCTCAGCGGAAGGGTTTCATCTGAGCTCTCATTTTGCTTCCTGCAAAGCACCTCGGCGAGACAAACGAGTGGATTTGGCCGAAGGGGATGTGGAACCGGATGAAGACCCAGAACCCTGTTGAGTAGATGGACGACGGTGCCGGTATCGGGGATTGGAGTTGCTTGTTTACACTCCTCCAGTATCGATGTCGCAAGATTGTACAACCGAGATGATTGCACGGCCTACACCCACCGGGAGAATTGAGTGCTGAGACTGAATATCCATACCAATAATGTCACGTACCAGAAAGTCTTCTGTTATTTGCATGCCCTGGAAGGATAACACGATGAGAGGTCAAATATAATTATCGAGTATCACACTCACTTGAAGTAGACGGCTATCTGTGATGATTTCCGTAGGGATTTTGTTTGATGGCTGTTCGACAAAATCAGTGCACATTCTAGATACAAGTAGTGGCCGTACTGTCTGTGATGAGTAACTAGGGGCGTCCGCGGTAGACATCGAATAACTCTGTTCCATTATCTGGTCAATCGAATAAGATGCATAATCAACAACTTTGGCACTCAGCCACGTAGTGCCATGGCGGCAGTTACACCGGAGGTCGGTCCGAATATGAATTGGACCGGTCACCGGTCACCAGTGCCCTCGCTTAGGTACCTTAGTCTTTGTAACAATTGTAACATCGTTTTCCACAGCCACCAGACCTGTGCTGTCGCCAACGAGGCCTCGGCCTGTCTCCGGGTTCAGTACTTCAGTGACAGGTCCGAATAAAGTCGTGCTGGGACAGGGAATAAAACTTTAATACCTCACGTCTTTCGCATGTTTGACGCCTCGTTGCTGACTCGACTTTACCTCACTCACGTCTTCGGGTCTATTCTCGCATGTTTGATACCTCGTTGCTGACCCCGTAGCACAGCCCTCGGTGCCCTATATTGCACAAAGGAGGGGTGACACCTTTCATCTTTCTCCAACTTATCCTCATCTCAAAAAGAAAATCCTTCCCAATGCACTGCGACCGAGCCATGTCGGCAGCCTTGGCGGAGAAAATTCTCTGGTCTCCTCCACACAGGCAGCTACATAATGAATCACCCTCAGGCGACGCCTCCCCTTCGTCTTTTGTATTCCCTGATGGAATCCTTTCCGAGGCTCGAGCTCTAACGTCGTATGCTTTCTCGCACGTTGTTCAAATGGCTAGCATTGAGGCGCACAAATCGTTTCTGGAAAACGATGACGCGCAGAATGCCAAACCACACTCACAACCGATCATATCTCTCTATTATCCCCACCACGGGTGTCACAATATCATTGACTCTATGGTGAAATCCCTGGCCCACGATCAGGGGGCCGACGTCGTGGTTTTGGATTCCTTGGAGTTGGCTCTTCAAGAGTTCGGTGCCTTTGGCAAAGGTGCGCTTTCCTTCTGACGTATTCTATTGAATGTTATCCGACACATTTGTCTTACTTCTTTAGAGTTTGCGCAGGCTATAGATGTTCTATATAATGTTCCAGATGATCACAGTAGAGACGACCACATAATCCAGAGCACATTCAATCACATAGTAGATATCCGCCAAAACCCCGACGCTCCTCGCGAAAACTCGAATGCTGTGGAACAATCGAGTCCCCGCATAGTGTATATGCGGGACTTTGGCAGTATCGCTCCATCGGCTTCCCTTCTTATCCCTTATCTGTTGCAGGCTCTGCGAACTCGTCGCACTGCCAGACACTTGCTTGACCGCGAAGGGCCGCTTCAACCAACAGTGCTGATCCTTGGTTTCTCCGAGACTCCCAATACCCGACCCGAGGAAGAAGATGAATCATTTGGGTTCTATAGACGACTTAGAAGCAGAGATAGAGGCAACACAGACCGCGTTTCAAAGGATCTCTGCAATGGCGGGACAGCCCTTATACAGATTCTCCCTCCGCTGGACAGCAAGCTGTTCACCCTCAAAAACGAAACATTCCCCGCATCTGTCTTCTCCTCCGCATTTTTCCTTCCAGCCCTCACCGACGCTAAAGAACTGTCCATCCGGTCCGCAAAGAAAGCCCCGCCGATCAAACACTTTATGTCGGGTGCAGCTGCGATCTTTGTCTTTCCCGTAGACAGCCATACTGAAGAATTTCGGAACATTGAACAACACATGGCAAGCAGTAGAAGCCAAGCGGTGCGGAATGCATGGGTGACTGTATGTTTGGGACGTAGGGGTGCCGTCGTCTGTGAAAAACCCCTGGACTCGATTGTGATCGATCATATCCAGACAAGCACACCCAATTCTCCGGATATTCTTGCACCGATTGACTTTCTAGACGACTTGCATAAACGTACTGGCGCTCTTCCCCCCGTCTCTCTTGATCGTATTGCATCAATTGCGCTAGGGCTCTCATCTCCCGGATCCCCAGCTCCGACAGCTGCCATACAAGTGACCCCAGATTTAGTGTCGAGAGCCTGCCAGCTATTTGTCCAGAATCTACAGGCTCGGTCTGACTGGACAAAGACAGTAATGGGTCACAAGAAGGGAGGGGCGGAGGACGAGGACGAGGACGACAAGCACCAAAAGGAGCAAGCAACAGACTCAATCGTCCAAAAGGTCAAGGGAGCCAGCGACTTAAACAAGTATGAGAGAATGCTGTTGAATTGCATTGTCGATGGTGGTAAGTTCGCCCTGGTCTCCTGAATTCTTGAGGCTAATACTCTTATCCGTCATTAAGCAAAACTCGAAACTCGCTTTGAGGACGTTTGTATTCCAGGCAATATCATAGATTCTCTCCGTACAGTCGTCTCACTGCCACTGCTGCATCCATCTGCCTTCAACGTCGGCGTCCTTGGAAGGGAGGCAATTGGCGGCGTGTTACTCTATGGGCCACCTGGTACTGGGAAAACGCTAGTGTGTCGGGCTCTTGCTCGAGAGTGTGGGGTTAGAATGCTCCAGTTGAAACCCAGTGATATCATGGACTGTTATGTTGGCGAATCGGAAAAATTGGTCAAAGCTATTTTCGTGAGTCCAAAGGTGCACATTCTCAAATTTTCATATCAATGATGTTCAACCAGAGCCTCGCATATCGCCTTGCACCTTGCGTCATCTTCATTGACGAGCTGGACTCTTTGTTCAAAGCACGGTCGGGCAAGGACGACAGACAGTACCAAAGGAACATTGTGAGTTACCCGCAACTTAATTGGCTGTTCAAATCTCTGACAGTTTGCGTAATACAGCTCAACGAGTTTTTGCAGGCGAGTCGAATTCAGTGTTTTTTAATCGTAATGAATTTTAGTTTTAATTTCCAACCATAGTCGATGGATGGTCTTCAATCTGCTGGGAAGAACAAAGATCGTGGAGTGGTTATTGTCGGTGCCACGAACAGGGTAGGACGGCTCCCAATTCTCTTCGAACTCGCTATTTAAGTGAATCCACAGCCACATGATTTAGACGACGCCATTCTCCGGAGATTGGCAACTCGACTGATGGTTGGCCTTCCTAACGAGGCTGAACGAGAGCGTACGTAAGTTTTTTTCGTCTGTGGTTATTTTTTTCTCATGATCATGCTCGTAGAAATCCTGCGTCTGCATCTCAGGGACGAACAGCTCGGCGAAGACGTAGATCTACACAACATTGCGAGTAGGACGGAGTATTACTCCGGCTCTGATCTTAAGGGTGAGTTTTTGTATTCCAACAGTCTCACCAATCAATTTATTTTGTGTTAGCCCTCTGCGTATCAGCTGCAATGGCGTCCGTCAAAGATTCCTTTGGCAACTTCAGCTGGACTTCGCATATACCCAGTGGTGCCGGCGAAACTCCTGATCAAGTATCCGCCAAAACTCGATCGGAATTCCGTACTCGAACCATTGCGTCGAACAACTTTGCACATGCGATCAATGAAGTCCCACCTTCATCATTAGCTGGCAGTCATTCCGAACTACTGCGTTGGCATGACCAATTCAGCCGCAAGAAGACATTGGACAAGCACAGTGATGTGAAGCCGCAAATCAATGGGCACTCCGAGAAGCGTACCTATAGTGGAAACGGTGAACGGAGATATAATTGGAAGCAACCAGCTTAAGGCTTACTTGCAACACTATCATTGACATCCAAGAGTTTGAAATTCTCACATATCGTTCTCCCAACGATAATGTTGGCTTCTCGATCTTTATAGGTGCTAGGTCGCCCAGGATGTACTATACCCGAAAATCTAATTTTTGTCTCTGCAGAGAATCGAGCAGAGAACTAGACCTGTCACGATCTCAGTGTGCAGTCAGAATATAAAGGTAAAATTTTCCCTACAGCTGGTTTCCGCAACCCCGCGGGTATGTTGCCTTCTTTTGCAACCCACACACCTTTGCGGCGCATCCCGCTGTGTATCAAACAAATGAATCGTAAATGGGTGAGTTGTTGGAATTGTACAAACTGTTCTTACATAATGATGCTTCAAATACTACAGATTCACACCAGGACGTCTTGAGAGGGATATGTCATCATAAGTATCGGCGTTTCCCTCATAACCTCCTGAGGATTCTCATGCCCTCCATCTCACCAGTGAGTGGCAGTCACCGTCCCGGCCAGCTCTTGGTGGCCTCGCGAAGACATTATGAATGCAACGCATCTTCTACCCCTATTCCCCCAACCATCTTGAATCTCCCTTAGAATCACCTTGTCGATTTAAGGTTCTGTATTCAGCGGAATCCAGTGATTTGGATGGAACCTGCTTTCCGAACGGGAACTGTTGTGTCCCTATTTTGATTTTGTTTGCTGGGTGTCACCGCACTCCTCCAGATTGGTGCGACGTTTATCTTGTGCATCCTGAAGTTCGTCTCCGAATGTACGGTCCATGTCATTTATGTAACAGTTAAGACATGAAGATGTTCCATCAAGTTATGACAATGCTCAAAGAGAAGGCGTGATACTGCGTTGTTCGGTACCACGAGACGATCCGGAATAGAGGATCACTATGACATTCCTCTTGAATTAGGACAGCCGGAGTGTCCAGTGAGACTTGGTCACACCCTGCAATTGAGACGTTCCACCTCAAATTGAAATCCTTCTGTTATAATGACCCTGATGTTATATGGATGACTTCCCGCAAAACGCAGATTATTTTCTCAATTATTATCATCGTTCGGTTTCTGTCCAAACCTTAAATCTAGACGCCTTCTAGATTCTAAAACCTGTTTGGCGGTTGTCAAGTCCGGCTGTCTGATAGCCTTCACAATCTGTTGGGGGGCCTACTAGTGCTGCGGGAAGTCAGTGTCACCTATTGATGCTATAATTTTTCTCGCCACCATTTCAGTCTTACGAAAGTTGTTCCTTTGAATCCTTTCCCCCTCGCTCTGTAGGTACTGCGATTGCAGTTGTACTTCAGCTGATCAGTACTAGTGTGGTGGAGGAATTAGTACAAAATTTATTCGGCTCCGATAAACTGTTGATGCATCTGTCAGTGACTCGGACTTCTGAGATTTGAGGGAACCGAAATTAGGTAATACCTCTCGCACCCACTCTATTCATGACTGGTATCTTATTGTCTCTTCTGTATTTCTTACTGTCTTCCAACCACTCACCCAACTCAAGTTTGGACATAACTTTGTTGATTCCTCTCCCTTGTGCAGTAGCACGTCGAGCGATGGCATGACAGTGTCAGCTCCATCGACTTGCCGTGAACACACGCTTCTTCGGATCTTTCATATGTTCACCTTGGAATGTATTCATACAACATGACTAGAAACAAGCAGGCACCTATGTCGTTGCTGTCTCAAAGCATTGAAATCCGATCGTAAAGCGCTTGCGGCTGGCAGTCTCGTGTACAATCCTCTTCGGTTCCATGCTATCCATTCAGACGCGTGTAATTTTCGTGTAGTGCGGGCTCCTTTATATTTCGAACATGTTTTCTAATGCTTGACCAACCTCCCTCTCTTTCCAAATTTTATGGTCCCTACCTCGCTTTCCATGTCGGACCCCAGCACGAACACACCGCCAGCACTAAGCCAGAAACGCTTGAGATGGTGGATCTTCTCTTGCATTGCCTTCGTTGTGGTCGCACCTCTTGTTTCAACCATCATAGGACTCAAGACCCATGCTCCCCCGTTGTCATTCGACGGCGCCAAGCGAACAGAATTTCCAGGAAGGATTGTCTGTATCCAGACTTATATTTGGCAGGGACTTGAGCTGAACGTTTGTTTAGATATCATTCGAAGCCATCCTCATCGCGGCCGATCCGAAAACTGGGACCATGACCTTTGATTGGACAATCCTTGGGGAACTGAAATCGCCTTGCTCAAAGGATAATTTGTCTGCATGTCGTGATGTCAATATTTACTTCGACAAGTATAAGTTCCAACTACGTATTCAACTTATCGAAACTCAAACTTCTCCATTTATACTAGTAACCTCCTCAACGATGGAGCTTTCAGTCAAACGGACGATGTGCTTTCAAGCGATATTCCGAAACGCCCGATTTTTAGGCATAATGCTACAGCTATGGCAGTGGGTGATGTCTATGCCAACTCACCTACATTCAGAACACAGCTAGCTTTGTTCTCTCCGGGAGACGAGAAGTCCAATTTGATGTATTACCCCTTCGACGTGTAAGAACCGGAACTTCTCTCTCTCGGTTCCCTTCACTAATCCTTACCGAACAGTTACACATCTGAGATTCTATTTTTCGCTAAAGAGGTTTCGACGAATGCTACGGTTGGAGTTACATTGGGTCATACGCGTGGTCTTGCAGTGTATGTTTTGTTTTTGCTTATGGTGTTCACTCGATCGAGGTTGACATTTATTGTTACAGTGGCTTTCAGACTAGCGTTGCACCGCAGCAAAAGATATACGTTCCTCCCGATGTGATAGACGTCATTGTTACGCTCAAGCGTAGCAATCTTGTCATTTCATACGGTATCATTTCTACAGTTGCAATATGTAAGTTGTTAAACCCCTATACGTTCGCCTCCAATTGTGTTATCTTCCAGGGATGATAACCATTATCTTGCTGCTCGTGATGATCACGACAGTCTTCTTTGGCTTTAAACAACGGGGGGAGGTCCTTCTCATCCCGGTTGCTACGCTTTTCGCGTTTACACAGCTAAGACAGACTATGCCCGGTGCGCCAGAGGGATTTGGTGAGTCTGCATGTACTTTTAGTTGGGCTTATATGACTTGGGATTTCTAGGTGATATTCTGGGTAAGCACAGTATCCGAAATTTGAAATATAGCTAAACCCTTTCTAGATTTTGTTGCCTTGTTACCTTGTCTTGCTTTACTTTCCTTGTCGGTGAGTACATGTCTCTTGAAAACGGATGCTGATGTTTTACGTACTTTTTCAGGCCGCTTTCACATTGGCCGCTTTCATCCTTTCAGATCCAACGGAGACACCGCACGCAGTTCGCTGGGAGTTGATCTGTGGGTTCATGAAGACTCTTGAATCCTGGAATCTATTGACTAATAATTCCTGGAATCGCAGATAAAGCTTTTCCGATTCTAAAACCTAGATCGAAAGCCCAGAATACTAACATGGAGCTTTTACCGCTGTCACAATCTCAGGTTAATGTGTCGTAGACGTTTGGTAGACATTGCGTAGCGTCATACACAAAACAGTTTCAAGCTTCTTGCCTCGAATTTAGTTCTGTTCTGCGACCTTTTTCTTGATAATTTCAACAACGGCGGGTTCTGCAAGAGTACTTAGATCACAGAATACCCTCGCCAAGGAACAGAGAGCGAAGGGAGGAGATGGGAAAGCGGACGGGGCAGTCAATCTATATACCCCGAAATACTTTCTTCCGACGAATGGCGCTGCTAAGTCACATGTCACAGAACAATGTTGCACTGCTACAGGCGACTCTGCCGTTTCTGTATCGTTGACTCAATTCCTGCTGTACGCCGCTGCAGTCGACAGACAGCCGAGGAAGTCTCAATCAAGGAGTCCACTGCTGCTGAGCCCGTGAAGACCATCGACTCCCCTTCAAACTCTCTTGATGACTGCATTGTTTCCTTTTCGTCAGATGTTGGTTGAACGTTGGATATTGCATTCGAAAAGCACTTTGCTCCCCCTTTCCTGACCTGGTAGGAGTCGGAGGTGAAGACGGGCTTGACGTCAGATTGGTGATGGAGTTGGGAAGTAATTTGTTTCAATGACTTGCTACACGTGAGCCCAATGTGAAGTGATTTTAATTTAATTCAAGTAAACCAGGTGCTGAGCAGATAAGCGCCCGAAACCTTATCGGATGCGCCACAAACTGGCACAAAGCAAAAGGAGTTCGTCTAAACTGATGTTCTTCTGCAACTTGTCTGCAACACACAACATGGGTGAGTTTGAATTGATCGAGCTGTACTTGCATAATGACGAATATTGCAGATTCACACCAGGACGTCTTGAGAGAGATATGCTATCATATCGGCGTTTCCCTCACTCTTCCGGATGAAGACCCATCAAGCGCAATTGCAAGGCGTTCATTAATGAATGTAGCTCTCGCAGGAAGAGCTTCTTATGAACCAGCGATCAGTGTCCTTTGGCGCGTGTTACCTTCCTTGATTCCCTTGTTGAAGCTCTTCCCATCGTTCCAAC
>Ga0307509_10006806_pt1 | contig 15213 bp, 15 predicted proteins | sample 10_EM_MG_FD_202245 | JGI IMG/M metagenome (GOLD analysis project Ga0307509, IMG submission 202245) | Populus trichocarpa ectomycorrhiza microbial communities from riparian zone in the Pacific Northwest, United States - 10_EM | ecosystem: Host-associated > Plants > Roots > Unclassified | place...
GAGACGCTCACATGCGCGAGTGAGGAAGCTCTTGATAGTTGTCCATGGGCGGCCAATAATTTGAGCAACAAGAGCAATGTTCCGGAGGCAGTGGAAAAATCCTATGATCATGCCTTTTTCAACATTGCACATTTCAGTTCGAGTAGTCTTTGGGTTTCGCTTTTTTTTTTTTGATGAATATCCGGATCGGTTAACCATTGGAGATTATTAAAGAATAATTCAAATAGAGGATGTGGCACAAGCTTGGGGTATCGTCGTTTATGTAGAGGTACGGTCACGATCTACTCGGTGGCATTTGGCGAGGTGGCATTTGGCGAGGTTGCTTAGTAAGCCGATCACGAACACTTCTGACGAGGGACTGTACTTTGCATGCATAGAGGTAACCATAAACCCAGAATACTCCTCCTGTGCGGAGGGGAAAACATCTAATGAATAACGACAAACACGATCCATGCTGTCTTCTGCGATAGATATAAACTTGAAAACATGACTGAAATATCAGAATACTCTCAAGGAATCCTAGGGGACTCCATTCCCCCAACTGCACTCTTATTGGTCCGAGTGGGCAATCAGCTATGGTACCACACAAATGCCAATTCCCATACCGTAGCCTATAAGGGGAGAGGGGAGTGGAGAGTGGGAGTTGCACAGCATGGATATTCCAGAGCGTGCGTCAAAGTGGCCATGCTACATCTTTAGCATTGCTTGAGTACTGTAAAAACTTTTGTGATTCACCATCTCAGGATATTGTGGCTTATAACGAAAACTGCAAGCAAGGTATTGGCTTGCCCTATTGAGTAAGTGATCAGCAATGACAAATGAGACATGTATTTGCTTTTTAGATTAGTGTTAGACTTCAGATGAGTTAATAGAGTAGGATAAATTCTATAAATAAAAAGATTAAACAAATTCTATTATATTATCATCATCATTATCTACAGGAATGTTAGCCATTGCATCCACCAATTGATAGTCATCATGCCAATCACCAGTTTCTAAGCTCCTAATCACTTTGTGTCCAGCTCCGCATCGCAACTTCAATTGGCTGAAAGGGATAGCCATACCTTCAGGAATACACAACGTATGAAATCACCTTTTTCAAGGTAAAACCTGTAGTGAGTGGCAACACATGAGGTGGTGAGAATGTGGTGATTGCTAACACTCCAGCGGTGGAAGGCCTCAGCACTTTCTGCTTCAAAGATGGCTGTATCAGTAAGCTCTCCCATTATTTCTTTGAAAGGCTGGTTAATTGAGACGTCTAATGGCTGAACAAGGCTGGTGCAGCCGCCCGGGATGAGGGAGAGGGTAATGTTGGGTAGGCGCAACCTTTCAAGCACCGCTCGTGTTTTGTAAGACTCCATCAGGTCTAATGCGAATAGGGTTTGTGGTCCACCCTAGACCGGTATCAGGTAAGTATAAATATAAAGCAGAAAAAGCTGATCGTTCTAATAGGCTTTGTCATTAAATTCTACCTCTACCCCTGGATGATACTGCTGCCGCTCCTGTCCCAGCCGCTCTCCTTTTCCATGAAAAATAATCATTGGCAGTACTCTGGGTACCCCATCTGCAAAAACATAGAGAAGTAAAGACACCTGGCGCTTGTCCCAGCCATTTTCGCAAAGCTTTCCTCAAATGTTTTTCTCCCCCTTCACGTCTTATGTCTTCCCCTCTAAATAATCGAATGAGATTGAAGTCTCATTGAGGTTGCATATATTAGACTCCAAAAAACCACTAACTTGAGACTAAAGCGCAGTTTCTTGGAACGGGGTCATGCGGGGCTGTGAATTTCTCTTATTGAATTGCAGCGAGTTGAGTACCAAAGTCCGGTATTCAACTGGCACTTTTTGTGCTTTTTTCGTTATACTACATAAACTAATTCAATGTTGACCTAGGAACTCCGCGAACCACCCATTACTGAACCTGAAGCCTGTCAGACCCCTCTCAGCACACAGCTCACAAAACTGAAACCCTGCCTGAACACAAAACCATCACCTTCAGACTATCTGCCCTTGCCCTCGTGATTCAAGACAATCTCCATATAATTTCTCCTCGAGCTCTGGTTACCAGCATTGGCTATCATTCACAATATCTTGGTCTGAAGCTCTCCCCTTGGTCTTAATCTCCACTTTCTCTATCTCTCCTTTCTTTTGTACCCATTCGCTAATTATTCTTCGCAGAATTTGGAATTTGTTCACTGCTTCTTGGTAGGTTAGCTTGTGAAATCAGCCTTGCCTCTTAAGAGGTATTCGCTCATGCTCGAGATAGGTAAGGGCCTGAATTTTCTGCCAATGGCTATAGGTATGCTCAACTTGAATAATTGGCTTGATGCTTTGGTCATCCAATACTCTTTCACTAATTGATTTAGGTTTTGGTCTATGCTTCTTACTGATCCCTCTTCAAGGCATTTTTGATAAGGGAAAAATTAACAATTAGAGTCACTGTGGAATACAGATACCAGTTCTTTATACTGAAGTCTACGGCATATTGTTCCCCTTCATCTACCTTGATCTTACTATATTAACATATTATCATTCTTATAGTTCTCGTAACAGGAGTCATAAAAACTCCAAAATCTGTTTCATTTCCTTTGATCTCAAGCCTCTAAGCTCTCTGACTTCAATACCTATTCTAGAGCGATGACAACTCTTCCAAGAGTCATCATCCTGCTCACTCATTTTGAAAACTCCATCGTTCAAACTTCAATTAATTTCCTTCTCATATACAGATCAATTTCATATCAGACAAAGCAGCAACTTCATTTCCGAATCATATCTTCTCACTCGGCTCACATGAGTCACCCCTCGCTTAGCCCCGCCCCCTGTCAATCCGGCATCAGCCGCATTCTTCCTGAGTTGGCGAATCGCAAAAGTTTTTACGGTACCGTCCTCTGAAGCGGGATGAGCGGGGGCTGGCAACCGAGCATAATGCTTGCACAAGACAATAACCGTGCCAAGGTTGTGGCTCCGCCACAACCCTCGATCACTCGCTTGCTCGCAACCTTGGGCACGTCTTCTACGTGCCTTCCAGCTCAACGGCAGATTCGGCTCAACGACAGATTTCACGCCAAAATCAAAAAAAAGTCCCACCACACAAAAATAAAAGTTCTAAAAGAGGGGGAAAAAAATGGAGGACATATTTGCAAAGACTTAAAACAATGTGTGAGGAAGCCAAAAGGACATTTAAAGCATCACAGGATGTCCAGTAGCAATTCGAAATTCTTAAATTCACATACAAATAAAATCTGTCGTTGAGCCGAATCTGCCGTTGAGCTGGAAGGCACGTAGAAGACGTGCCCAAGGTCGCGAGCAAGCGAGCGATCGAGGGTTGTGGCGGAGCCACAACCTTGGCACGGTTACCCGAGTGTCGTTTACTTATGGTGAATACAAATGCGACTGGTGCGGATCTCAGAACCTGGAACATTGGGCCCACTTTAACCCGTATCTGGCGTCTCACGAATAATATTATAAAAGAAGTAGGAAGCGTCGAACTCCCGAAGCCATCTCAGAAACCCCACTGGGCCCTAAGGGACACACCCGTTGTGTTGAGTTTTTCTGCGCTGAGGAGGGGCAATCCATTCGGGGGGGGCCGCAGTATGATACCTGCACAGCTAAGTTACATATTGCTTCGAAATGCTATCGGCGACGCCGAAGTTCTTCGGCCTCGCCGATGCTGAAGTTAACCATTCATGCATTTGTGTAAGAGTCCCTCAAACATTTCGCTTACACTCCTCGACTTAAAGTTGCCTAAAATGGGAAAGTTCTGCCCATCTTTGGGGTTCACACAACCGTATTCCGTACCCGGTGGTAGGTCTCACGAGGCGGATTTTGTGGGAACGAGGAAGAGGGGAGAATGGTGCTTTGTTCATTCATATTCTGCGACCCGGAGCCTTTTTTTATTCCCTCCTCTTGGTGTGACAATTTCGTATTGCTACCTGAAGTCAGATGCCGCTGTCATAATTATTGTTTTGAGGAGGAGTTGGTAGTGGAATATATGCTGGATGGATTCCTCTGCTGCTCACGTTGGCTCGGAAGAGCGCCGGTAACATACGATGCGGGTTTACTACATGGGGCAGTCGCAGCTAGCGATATGGAGTAGCAGGTATGCAGTTAAGCCGAATGCTTTCCTTTCATTTTAATAATTGCTTAACAAAACTAACAACTTAATAACCCGATAGTCAAGGAGAAAACATAAGCCGTATCGCAATCCCACCACTCATTCCGATGCTTGCCTGGGCAAGAAACAAGGAAAATGGAAGGTACCAGTGAAAATCAAAAGCAAAAATACCACCAGCCCCGACCAGGAGATCAATAAAATTGCGGACTCTCATAATCGGGAACCCATTGCCTCGTTACATCAAACCGCTGTGAGGATTCATCCTGGAGGATATTCAATAGCTCATTCTGCTGCTGTTGTTGATTAAGCACGTTTGCAGCATCGATACCGATATGTTGTCCATTCATAGTCCCCAGCGCTTCGATATTTTGTGGATCGGTTGCGCCAGGAACGAAGGGGTCTGTAGGATCCCAGCTGCCCAAGAACCCCGGGATGCCATTCGTCGGGAATACATTATACACTGAGGCCGGGTCAAATATGCCTGGCAAATCGGCGACTTCGGGCAACTCTGGTCCTGGAGGGCTATGATCCTGCTTATTTTCGTAACCGATAGAACGAAACCTGGTGGAATATGAAGCGCCATGAGATGTAGGTGTTCCGGATGTTCTAGGACTAGGCGTCATTTCTTCCACCGATTGTGGGCCAGATGAACTTTCATACGTGTACGGGGAGGAATGGCTATAGGGGGAGAAACTAGCCCTTGTTGCTGGCGAAGATCCGGCGTGGGAATGATGTGATTTGATGGAAGGGCTTTGAGTAGAATGTCCACTATTCGCGGAATAGCTCTGCAAGGCGGCCTGGCCTAGCCTGTCAAATAGGTCTGCTGCTGCTTCTGTGCCTGGCCAACGCTCTGCGAGAATGGTTAACAAGGAAAGGCTGATCTCTAGATTACGCTCCACTTCCTCTCGATGATGTATTTCACGAATCTGGTCGTTATACAGAGTCCAGATCAGGGTAATAGTTGCAGTGTAGATCTGATGAAGGTAGACCCAGGTGAAGTCAATGGACTTTTCATCAAACATTTTCTTTTGGAGATGAATTCCTTTTATGGCAGAGTTATAGCAGTGCGAGACCGCCTCTGCTGAGGGTTGGGGTATTTGAGGGCTTGGCCGATAGGTAAAAATGATCATGAGATGGTACCTGTAGTGCTGTCAGTGCGGGTAGGATCTTGTCATATTTATTCATTTACTTGCCTATGATCAAACCTAGGTACTGATGTTAGTATAGATATCAAAGGCACGCCGAAGGAGACCTACCAGTCTGGATTCATAGTGCCACCGTGCTCATCTACAGGACAAGAAGCTCTCCAATTGTCAAGTTTGGCATGGATTTGGGCAAACCAGGGGTCGCTGTTATTTGTCGGGTGTTCCCTTGGGTTTTGATATAATGTTTGTCGAATCTCAGCCTGCAGCCTCCTCATGCGGAAAAAATGCATGGAGATCAGTTTTTTAACAGAAATAGGGCCTGGCAAGATTCCACCAGCTGTTATGTACACATCGTCGACTGGTTCATAGAATCCAACGTCCACAAAGGTGTCTGCGGTTGCAAATGCTGACGGCCGGCCCAATACATGCGAAAGCCCATATCTGCCGATCAGTTAGTTTACAATACCCTCGTGGTGGCTTGGAACGTTGAAGCTTCAGAAGAAAAAGCAAAAAAGGCGGAATGAGCCAAATCATGACAGGAGTCGCATACTCCATAGAGGCAGACGTCCAAAACCATCGCCTCCTCATATCCTTCGTTATCGGATCGAGGGGGGTGGCACTGAGCATGATTGTTCGTTCCTGATGATACCCAAGTTGCATGCATAGCCGGACTGCAATCCCAACTATGTGATAGACCTATCCACCATGGTCAGATATAGGGCCACAAGGTGAGAGATCGAGATTACCTACAGCCATGCGAGTGGGAGTTACTAGAGCATATTGTGCCATCACAAGCAAACACTGGAGCGTCCTATGATCCATAGGCTCTAGGACATCCTCCATGTGCTGCAAGCCAGCGAGGAAATAGCTATCAGCAAGGCTAGCATAGTGCTTCGACAGCTTCTGCATACTAATCGCTAGCACCATCTTCAATTGGAAATTTTTGAAGGGATCCTCCGAACCCGCATACACATCGGCTACATCTTGGACAAACGTGGGCTCATGAAGTACGGGAAGTTGATAGAGTGCTGGGTTTAAAATATTAGTTAGACCCATAATAGTTTTGGGGGATGCTAGGGACCCACCTCTTGCGCAAAAAAGCTCAACTAGTTTATCAGTGATCTCGCGGCTGGGGAGTCTAGAAGCCGGTAGAGAGCTGAGATTTGCGTGTGGATCAGTTGGATCTGGGTTGGTTCGCAGCGCATGTCGAAAAGTATTTCGATGCTGGGTAGTCAAATCCTTAAAGGCCTGAGAATCTAGGTTCTTCTTCGCGGCCTCCAGGACCAAGCGGGTCACAGTAACTCCACTCGAGGAGCCTACATATCTTGGTTCTTTATAATGCTCGTAGTCGGCAAAGTTTACCAGGCCGACTCCTCTGACAAGCTCTTCACTATTTGGAGCCTCGGCTTCAATTAGAAGAGCCTCCCTGACCCTTATCTGCTCTTCTAAGGCTCGGACCTTATTTTGCAGATGGACGACATAACTTCTTGGGATCGTTTTCTGCTTCGTTGAATCGAAGAATTCGCAGTGGGCACCACTCCGCTCACATGGTCCACATTTGGGCAGACCCGCATCACAGCGAGTTTTTCGCTATTAATAATAGTGAGAAAACTGACTCCAGGTGTAATAAACAATAGCAATAGGCTCTTACACTCCTGCATCGTGTACAAGCGGTCAAAGTATGGTATAGCTTTGGGGCGTTGGAGTTCTCGGATCCTCGTCCGTTTGCGTCGGTATCCCTATCGTCGCTGTTGGTTCCCTGGCGACCATCGGTGGAGCTTCCTCGTCGTTCTGCCTCACTGCTTGCCCCTGGTGATTTTCTTGAGCTGTTATTTTCCTTCGCTTCCATCGAGAACTCATGGAGATTGGTTTGAGTCAGATTGATCGTTGCGGCCGAGATGGATATTTCCTGTGTAGATTGTGGAAGGCGGCCAAATCAGAAGGCCGACTTTTTTCTTTTTTTCAATACCTTTTCCTCCCTTACGACAATCTGCCCTTTGGCCTGTCCGAATAGAAGAGGGGGCAAACGCGCCGAGGAGACGTGCCAAAAAAGGGATAAGACGGAATGCCGTACGATAGACGCCGTAAAATTCGTAGATGCGTAAGGATTTGGGGTAGATGTCTGCAAGGGTAGCACTTCTTACTGTCAGCGGTTCGCCGGATTTATCAATTCCCCTCGTTCTCCGGAAGGTGATGGTGTTGAGCGGTGACACAAGACTGGAGGCTGCAGTAAGGGGCTCTTGTCTCCGGAGGGAAAACAGCACCGTATGAAGTGGGATGTTCCGAGAAGATGGACTTTGTGAGCGAGTGCGATGTGAGATGGTGTAGGATGCGGGTTGGTACAAGTACCATGCTGAGCCTGTTCCACAGTGCGGCTTGTATCACCTTTTTTCTTCTTTTGGAGCAAGAGTTCAAGAGGCATCTGGGATCTAAACGTACAGTACTGTGCTCGAGCAACTTTGATGACAGAAATTTGCACCACATACCGCCCCAGTTTCCACCCCGAGAGCGATTGGGTGTGGAGCCCTCTCAGGGCTTTTAGTCCGTGGTGATCCTTTTTGACAGGCGCATCTCCTATACTAAGTACTCGAGTACGAGTACTTGCGCGGTGCAGAAGTTTCCGGAAATGTGGACTTTGGCTTGGCGCTAACTTAGCTGTTGCCGCCTCCAGAGTCCCATGCTAAGTCTCCTCTACATTTCCGGAAACTTCTGAACCGCGCAAGTACTGCACCTGTGCAGTGGCCTGCCGTATTCTGTCTCCCCGCATCACAATTCCCCAGGTCGGCAACTCTTTCTTCGAGGCCAGCGTGCAGTGCGGGCACTGGAGAACTGGCGCAGGAGGTGTACTCGAGTGCAGTCCTTATAGGTTAGGGCCCACTCTGCTGTTGTGCTCCCCATCTGCTCCCGGTTTCCATTATTCGCGGCACCAGTATTCTTCCACATGAACACTGACTTCGCCCTCCTCCTGCCGTTTTGAATGAGGAGGGAAAGCGGTGCAACTCAACACTGCACAGTCGAGACATCACTCGCCCACACATGCGATACTGATAGCGCAGAAGCCTTAAGAACGATGGGAGAACGCTCTATCTGGCTAGGGAATTAATCGGAGTCTGATCACCTTACCTTTTTTTCTTTTGGAACTTTCATTACCAGTACCGGTATGCTGTAAGTTCTATCACCGGTACTATAGTTCTCTGTATTCCCTGAATTGAATAACTTTTTGACATTCCTTGTACTGTACGCCCGGCAGCTACCGTGCGGAGTTGCGCATCATGCATACTCTTCTTTCTGAAAGGTGAAATTTCTCATCCTTTTTTATAGTATGAAACGGTATGATACTGATAGCCGCCTCGTCCGTTAGTCGTCTTATGCACGCGTCTCGTATTGAGACTCCCGTCCGTCTTACGATTTTCCGGCACTTGCGTGCTCGGGTTATGTGGTCTGGTATCTACGTTCAGGAGGGTAGGATCAGATGGGATAACGCCGGATAGGAATAGGACTGCATTGTTTTGCAAAGACTCGGAGTCCTGTGTTCTGTAGGGGCCTGTATGAGTGGGTAGGTGGATGGGAGGAATACAAATGAATGATACTATTTTTTTTCCCATCTTGATGCTTGGGTGGGCTAGTTCGGATTTTATGGGGAAAGACCGCTTGATGCGAGTACTTGTGTAGTATTAGAGAAAGATATTCGAGCAGATGGATGGGTGGAGTTGAACGTCAGGTATCAAGTCAATCCCATCATGCTTGCGTGGTTAGGAGGGAAGGTATCGTCGCCGACTGGGCATGGGGCGTCTTTCATCGGGATTTACGAGATCTGATATGTCTAATGCGGGGCGAAATGCGGGCCGTCTCCGCATTCAATTAAAAAAAAACCCCCCCTCTTTGCGGTACAGTGGAGAACAGTATTGTATCGGTGAATTCCCCCCTTCTCTTTTTCTTCTCCCCCAAGGATGAGTTCGGTATCGAGATGTTATCCTTCCTTGAACTGCTTTCTACTTGTGTCTCCCTTTCTTCCTTTCTAGGAGAGGACATAGGGGCTTACGGCATTTGTTCGGGTCATGAATGAATGCATATCCTACCAATAGCCAGTACGAGTATTGGCAATGGAATGATCTGTGCACAGCCGTTGCAACGGCTGTTACCCCTGTGTACGAGTACCGTACCGGTACAATACAACGGAACAAATCCAATCCTGAGCAGGCTGACTGGTCGAGAAAGTGCGGGGAGGCCGGAATTAAGCTATGAACGAGGCGGATGGTTGTGTGGATGGATGAATGGGATGAGGGATGAGGAGTTAGATCAGGCGAGGCTGACACGACCGTATCACACATCTTAAGTTTGCTTTGACTCTATCATACTTGAGAGTTTTTTCGCCTACTTCGCTTGATTTCCTAGCCTGATTGATTGTTCTCTACATACCATACAATACTTGCGTGATTGGGGAGTTGAACCTCAATTTTCCCGGGAGCTGCGTTTTCTTGTTTTTTCGGAGGGGGAGCTGGAAATTCTTTTTTAAAGCGTTTTTCCCCTCTACCTCTTTTGATCGAGTGAGCGTGGGAGGAAGGGGAAACGAAAGGAAACAACTTCGGGAGGAGAGGGAGAAAGAGAGTGAAGGAAAATATGAGTAACTCTGTGTCCGATTTGAGTGCTCCCCTTTTGAGAGTCAGCAGACCTGTGAGTGCCTGTTCACGATGCAGAAGTGCCAAAGTCAAGGTATCACACGCCCGAGAATAAGAACCAACCAGCCCTTCTTCTCCCTTAAACAACGTTCGAAACAGGCTGGCTGACGTCCCGACTTTAGTGTGATGGAAAACTCCCCGCCTGTACGGCGTGCGAAAAGTCCGGAAAAGGGCACGAATGTGCCGGTGGCAGCGACCAGTTTGCTCGCGGAAAGGAGAGGAGGTGAGCACTTTGAAACCAGGCTAGCCTTCCCGGCTAGGAGGATTTCTGACAGATGTGGAAAGCTACATTGCGTCGCTGGAGTCGAGGATGGAGAAGCTAGAGAAGAAACTCGTTGCTCTGGAGAGTCACAAAGCACCCTCTGGGTCAGTGGGTAGTGCAGGTAATGGGCTTAGCGATGGCAACTCTCGTCTAACGCAGCAGAATCACGGGAGAGGTTTGTGAAGTAGCGCCGGGATCATTTGAAAATTGGTTTACTGATTGGGAATTTTCAAGATCGACGGAGCATAACGCCTGGGTCGCCGCTGGCGAACGGGGCGAAGACTAAGACAAAAAAACGCGAGGAGGCGAATGAGATTGAAGATCTAGTTGCTGATTTGGGATATATGTGGGTTTATATCTCTATTGCTCATTCGAGGCCAATTGGGGGTGGGAGATAGGTTAATGGCTAGTGGCGGATTCATAATCTAGGGCTATCAATGCTACGACCCGAGATTTTTATGGGTTTGCGAGAGATATGACTTTTGCGAAGGTCGTGCTGAAGGCCTCAACTACTTCTAAAGCTCTCGAGACAAAACCGAGGGCGAGACTTCCTCCACGCTACACAGCGACACAATTGATCCAGCACTACTTCGATAAGATATTCACTACACTACCTTGTCTGAACGAGGCCAGTTTCTTCGGCGCTGTGGACTCGGTGTATCGCGACGAATCGACGTGTTCTCCCTACGATATTTACACTGTCTACATGGTGCTTGCTATAGGGACGATGTCACTGTCTAAAAGCAGGGATTCCCCGGCAGCGCATAATGCGGCCTGCTTCGTGAAATCTGCTCTCGAGCACGCGGATGCTGTAATTTCCCCTAGTGCTATTACCGGCGTTCAGGCCGCCCTGCTTCTAGTGCAGTACTCTATGCTAGAACCTGCGCATTTTAATAGCTGGTATTTAATTGGGATCGCGTCGCGGATAATGGTGGATTTGGGACTTCATCAGGAACCAACAAAGAGTCTGAGGAAGAAATCGTCTGACATGGACTTGAGGAGGAGAATTTTCTATTGTGTGTATGCTTTGGACAGGTATATTGAGTTCTGAATTCCTGCCAACAACATTCTCCCTGACATCTGCAGGTCAATCAGCATGGTCCTTCAACGACCGTTTACATTCTCAGATGACTCAGTATTAGTCGACCTCCCAAAACTTGAGGACCCAGAGGTAGCAAAGCAGATAATAGTCCGGGGAACATTAACCCCTATGGCTACCGCAATCCACCTCTTCCATCTCCGCAAGCTGCAATCCGAATGGTACCAGTTTCTGCACCTCTCGGGGTCAGAACCCTTGCAAGACCCGACGGCCTACTTCCGCAGCAAAACGGCTATCCTAAAGGAATGGCTAGACAAAATTCCTGAGACCATAAACAGCTCTACGCGAGACTGGTTGTATCTAGAATGGTGCTACTTAAATGTCTATACCGCAGCACCCTGTCCCAAGATCCCAAGACCTTGCGACGAAGCTGTAGCCCAAGTCTTCCAGAACTGCGTAAGCTACGCCCTCGTGTTCCGGAACATTCTCCAAAACTCCAACGTCAGTTTTGTATATACATACCACGACGCACTCCGAACATACTTTATCGGGAACAACTTCCTCCACGCGTTCTGGCGCTCGGAAGACGCGGTTATCGCCGGCTCGAATGTGACATCTGCCATTGACGCCGTCAAAGCCATCATATTCGTCCTGACTTCCATGATCGTGCGCTGGCAGGAGGTTGAAGTCCTGAGAGATAAATTCCGGGTAGAATCGGGCTACATGTTGAGGAACTTGGAGGCACGGCAGCAAGCCCTACTGGTGCCGCCTAGGCCGCTGGTTATGAGGGAGCAAGCAGAGAGGACGCTGAGGCACCAGCTGAGCATTGAGTGGGGAGACATTGACGGCGTCAATCCGCAGTTATATAACCCGTCGGGACATATCGCTATGGCGGATCTCGGGAATGTGGCGTTTTACCGGTATGTATAAATGGACCAAGCCGTTGGTGGTTTGGCGGGACAAATGATAGGGAGGGAAGGAGGGATTACGGGCTTCCGCAGGGCGTAGTATTTGGGGCATTATTTATTTTAAATTATCTCTTGATTTTCTCTTTCATGATGCAACGAAGTCTGTGGTAATCTGTGAATATTTTAGGTTATTAGTTTTAGTTTTGCTATTTGATCTTTTTTTAATCAATATCTATCTCCGTTTTTGCAAAAGACGAATCAAAAAAGGGAAGATTATCATCCCGCGCTTTGATATCACAGTAGCCTTGCCGCAACTCCTTCTGTGATAATCTCTGGTGTTTGACACCTTTTCCGACCCCCCACCACCCCGGCTTGCATCACACCAAACTTGAAATAATCATTCAATTCGCACAGTCGGTGTTAATATGTACAGGTATCAAGCAAGAAGTATCCCAACATCATCTACAATGTCAGCTACAACCTCGGTCATTGAAATTAAACCTTCAGGTGATCAGTCACATTTGAGTTTTTGACTAATTGCGATCCTTGGGACCCATCTCATGATAGCCTCAAGTCTTTAACTTCGGAGAATCCTTCTTATTAGTATTGCATGATTTGGAACATCAGCAAAAAGTTATCTGGCGTCGGATGCGCCGACATCGCGTCCGGATATATCAGACGTCGTTTTTGCGTCCGGTGCGTCCTGTGGTGCGTCCTGTGCGTCCTGACGCCATTTAAGGATTGACTGGTGCATCCAGTGCGTCCTGACACCATTTAACGATAGACTGGTGCGTCCTGGGCGTCCTGACACCAGTTAAGGATACACTTTGGCTCTGGACACAACACTACACAATTGTCCCGTCAGACTGCAATCGTGATCCTGTTTTGCTTGGGTCCGCGTCCAGACGTGATCTGTCTTGCGTATCTCATCCTGATGCCTCTACAACGGGGCTTGATTTCCCGTCACATCTGGGCATGCTTGGAACTTCTAGATTGCGAATTAGACATAGCGGTCAAAATATATCGCATCTAGTGACCTGTTTCGTGCACGCGTGATAGTTTGCATATGATTATTTTTATTGATCATGTAGTGTATCTATTTGTATCTATGGGGCGGGGATGGTGTAGTCCTTGTTAGAGCTACCACGCTCGTTGATTTCAATTTTGAGTATGAGTATATATTCATACATCTCCATCTCCGTCTATGAACACATCTCCATGTCCGTCTTCAAGACGGGGTTCGTGCTTTCAATAGATCTCATTGAACGTCCTTAGATCTATAGGGTTGTTCACAAGCCAGCAACCGTCTGTCTCCAGTATGAGATGCGCCAGGCTCAGGATTGTCCTGATATCTACAATTGTGAACTTCCGGGTAAAGTCACTCAGCTGAACTGTAACTAGGCCATGTAGGTCTGAAGGACCTCCTTGGTTCACCACACTCATATATTGAACAGCAGCGAGGTGGTGGACAGTATCCTGCTTTGTGAAGTCTCTGATTTTGAATAGAGCCAGAAGCCTGGCTGGGAGACGACCTCAGAGGGCACCATACATATCCTTGTCAGCTGTCTGTATCCAAACACAATCATTCCTACTCGCGTGGTTACAGAAGTGCCCAGATCCTGTGAATTGAGCCCTGTGTATGTCGTAAAAATCAGATTCTTGGAATGCAAGTACCGGGATTTCGAGTTGTGTCCGGAGTTCAATCGGTAGTGTTCGCAAGATCCGTGTGTCTTCCAGGAGTCTTGCAGGTGGGCAAGGTTCGAGCGGCTATATCGTATCAATTCTCGACAAATTGTCTCCGGAGGTATATTGCATACTCTGCCGAAATCAATTACGTCGCGGATATCTTCAGGACGCCGTTTCAGAACCCTTCGACTGGAGGGTGGTTGTTGTGATGTTCTCGTTTTCTCCAAATGATTGAGTACCTCAGCTGCTAGTTCTATACCTGCATCTCAAAGGAATTCTATATTCAGAAGTCTCATTCGGATGGCATGCTGTCGCCCATAGCTGTTTAGTATCTGCATCAATTTTATTGGAACGTCGCCAACCATCTTTGATTTGCTCCTTGTGTGCAAGCTATCCAAACTCAGGAGAATACATCGGAAGGTTATCAAACTGGTAGATGTGATCATGAAAGTGGGTAATCAGATGCATCTTATTAAAGTTGAAATTAGATTCCGCATGTATCAATTCCATACGTTGGTCGTTCTCTTCTTCATGGTCATCGTCGCGCGCTTGCTGCCTCTTTGATTGGGAAACTGACTGGTTTAACTGGTTTCGATCCTGGCGAAGCTCCCTGGGCAATGCATCTGCCTTTGCCTGCCTCCGTTTAGACACCCAACATTCTAAGAAGATGTCTTTCATTTCATGAAATCTCGTCGCCTATTGTTTCATATAATCTGTGGTCTCGGATGTGTGGCTTCCATATTATGCCATTATAGTGAAGTCCAGCAGCGATCTGACACTGGTGAGCGCACATCTGAATGGTTGTACCTGGGTACTATCAGGCCGTCTTAATGCCACAGCGAGAACTCCCAATAGGAAACGCCCAAGATTTCTCATCTCTTTACCTTGCCACTGTGTGACCTCCCGATAGGCCTTTTTGGGGACATAGAATCCAGAGTAGGAGGGCAACGCTTTCCAGGCATCGTCCAACGCTTGTTGTCGGCCATGTTTCTTGAGAAATCCTTGTATGCAGGCTATCATATGCTTGAAAAGTGCTAAATAAACTGTATGTAGCATATCCGGCTAGTGGAGATCTGGTGGCCACATCAGCAAAAAAACTAGCTTGCGTCCTGTGCGCCTTGTGCGTCTGACACACCTGACGCACACAACGTCAATCGCGAATTAGGACACCACATCGATCTGACGTTGCGTCCTGATTTGCCTTTGTTTCCACCCTGAATCCTGACGCCACCCGGCCACAGCCCTCTTCGCCCTGTGCGTCCTGACAGCGTCTGGTGCCCTGCCGCCGTGTCCTGACAGCGTCTGGTGCTCAGGGCTGTCGTCCTGGCGACCCATGATCACCCCTACGTAATTCCCACGTCGTCTGATACTGTCCTCTTGC
>Ga0307509_10006807_pt1 | contig 15213 bp, 16 predicted proteins | sample 10_EM_MG_FD_202245 | JGI IMG/M metagenome (GOLD analysis project Ga0307509, IMG submission 202245) | Populus trichocarpa ectomycorrhiza microbial communities from riparian zone in the Pacific Northwest, United States - 10_EM | ecosystem: Host-associated > Plants > Roots > Unclassified | place...
AATTGCATGGAAGGACGTCGTTAAGGACGCATAAAAGATTCGGAAAACAGGGGAGACGAAAGGGTAAAATTGAAACGACCAAAAGGGAAGATATAAGTTCCCGTGCACGCCATCGATCCATAATAATTGATAGAGAAAAAGTAGATGCACATACCTTGTGAAGTGCCAGTTGTAGTTTTTCTAGTAAGAGGGGGCGATTGCGTCGACATCGGGAGGAGGGTGCGTAAGCTTGAGGTGGAAGGGAAGGGAAGGGTACAATACGGAGGGGGACGTCGAGAGCAAAAGATAGAACCAAAGAAGCGGCGTCGGACGTGAATTGAAGTACACACGAGAGTGGCAGACTCGCGTTTCCAACGTGGCTTGAGTTACACAAGACAAAATGCGATGGGCCGAAGACAACGAGGTGCATAGACCAGGTAAGGAAATTTGCCTCGAGGCAGATCACAGCATATATCATAACCTGACGCCACGGATTGGTCGGCTCGAGCGCGTGGAAAAAGTGAAAGCGAGCACGGACATGACAGTTGCGAAGGGAAAGAAAATAAAAAGAATAGGACAATGGGGTGGGCTTTGTGAGAACGAGAAAAGTACAAAACAGAACGACGGGTTCGCCAACAATTCAAAGTCGTCGAACGAAACTCTTCCTTTGAGCCCGTTCAGCTTAGTCAGCTTTGGCCACGTTTTTTTGTTTTCGTTACCGCGTGGCTGGAAATGGAATTCATATAAATTCGCTTTGCCGGGAGGCCGAAAGCGCTACCCTCCAACTCTTGTCCGTTATCACACAAACAGAATTCCCATCACCGGCCCTCTTTCGGAACCTGTACAATTATTTTCACCGGGGGGTTGCCAACCGCAGCAGGTGCATGCCGAACTCGGTTTAGGACCGCGCGTTTCTTTGCAGTGCCTCGAACAAAGCGCGTGGACAAATGAATGCCTTGGCACCTGCCTTGCCACTGTGGCACTCAGGGCGGAGGACTGGACTGGCATTTGATCTAGCTATACTCTTTGGAGCACGAATTATCCCCTTGGTGTGTTCCCTTTCCACGAGTCGACGTCAATTCGACGTGAGACGTCGCCTCGCACAGCCAATTCCTCCGCTGAATGAAACAAAATGAATGAAATCTGCGCGCCTCTCAGCACGCGACCACTGGACGACAACTAGTGCGGCAAGCCCATAACACAACTCCTCCGCCCCTTTCTCATTTTCACTATCGATATTGATCCTTCCCTTGATCATGCGAATGCAGGAAAGCTCCAGAATCTCCGTATCATACCGTACATTGTCCATTAGAACACACAGATAGTTTTTGAGCTACAACGTTAAAGACCTCATTGCGACGGCGTTAAGTATGGTCCAATCTCCTCACACCTTCGTCCCCTATTCCCTCTAGCTTCATTAGCCTTTCGTTTAGCCCAGGACGGTAAGTACCACGGGTGTAACATTACAGGAATCCTCATTGATAAACTTTGATCCAAGGGAATTCGAAGAATGCATTGCTGAATGCGCCGGGATTGTTGTTAACGAAGTCTATATAAAAATACCTCTTATCGAAGATCGCCTAAAACCATTCTGGTAGACAACCTACCGGCGCACGTTCCTGGGCATCCTGCCGCGGCGTAGATGCCGTTATCTCCCGCCCAGTCTCCGCCTAGATAACAACGAAGTTGGGCAAGTCAATGTTCGTAAGGAACGATCCTACTCACACAGGGCAATGTTGATAGTAATACTTGCTGGCCCAAAATGCGAGGCAATGTCACAGTTCGTGTTTGGGAAGTACGCAGCGGGTACTCCCTTAGGTATTGCGTTGGTAAACCATTCCAGTGAAAAGGAAGGAACGGACGCACCCAATTATCCGTGTCGATAGAATCAAAGCCATTCACCACCTCGTCCAGAATGGATGGACTATCTCGTCCCCAAAACCACACTGCGACAAAGTCAACCGTGCGTTCTATTGCATACCTACACGTTGCTCCGGTTATTTCTCGTGGTCGTCAACGGAGTTTGAGGGGTGCCGCACCATCCCCCGCCATTCGCATTGAACGCAGACCCATAGCTTCTCCCATCAGGGACACTCGCTCCGCATCCCGCATTACTGTTCACAGCTGAATTGCAATCTAGGCCCGTGTGCGAGCTGTGTTCAGGAGTCAGTGCCGAATTTCTCATTGGTCGCTAATGTCATGGCAACGTACCCCGTCATGGCACGTGATGCGGGCATTGTGCAACCTGGCCCGGTATGTCACCAAAACGCAAGCCTCGCGGTGTGAAGCACTTACCAGGAGAAGTGTGCATTGTAACGAGGTTTGGACCCTGGTCGTTCACACCTTCGAGAATATCAATCTCCCCCTTAAACAGGCATCAGTTAAGCCGATATGCCAGTGTCAAAGAGAAGCCAAAGACCCCTGCTGGCCAATTTGCACCGCACTCCCATATGGCGGGCCAAGTCCTGTGGAGGGTCACGCTGAGCCTCCGGCCATGTGCGAGAATATAGCAGGCGCGTCACGCACCCGCAGCCTTGCGGCATATGTTTGATGTTGAAACTGTGGAGGGGTTCCAAATTGATTAGCCTCTTACACAAAATGAGTGACAATGGTGAGGTGAGCCCCCTTACACCGCAACGTGCGTGTTAAACTGTTTGTTGGATATGATTCTGACTGAATTGCGTCCGGGCCCACTTGGGCTCAGGATTGTGGTATTGTCTGTGCGGATGATGACGTTTCCCTTGGACACGGTGGCCAAGCCCCCTGACTGGGCGACATTCCCCGGAACATAGTTACTTTCGGAGTAATTCCATTACAATGTGGAAGAGAGTAACAAGGAGAAACGTGCATACACTCGTCCGTGCGTCGGGTCCGCCCCAGTGAAGAACTGGAACGCGGAGAAAAAGTTGGCCGCTTGATACGAGTCCGTGAGGGAGTACTGTCGTGCCAAAGAGGGTATCAGTAGAATGAAGAGAGTGACGAATGTAAGAAACCTCATCATCACGGTGGTGTTGTCAAAGTGCGGACTGGTGCTAGTTGTTACAGAAAAGCACAAAAGTTCAACTTGGACGTATTTATGCCGCCGTCATCTGGGGTGACAGAAAAATCAAATAAGGCACAAGAAACCCAACACGAGACGCCCAGTGGTCCCAGAGAAGTGGGAGCCGCGAAATGTCCCCTGACTTTAAATAGAACGTTGACGGCAAGGTGAAATGGGGAGCTCCCAAGGTGATGTTCAGCCAGCCAAAGTTGTCAGATCAGAATCAGAGGTAGAGGAGATTCCTGGAAACTTAAAGAACCGAGAGCGGAATTCCGTGTAAATGTTCCACAGTCTTACTGTAGTTTTGTAAATGGGGAGCCCGTGTCAACTGGGTGTGACCAATCCGCTGCTCACATGCTGGCGAGTGAACAGGAATGCATGGTGGTGTTCGGTATTACCGTATTGGTGCACTTCGAAGCATTCGTATATTGCAAGGGGGTTCGTTTGTGTATTTTTTAAGTATATTTTCCCATGGTCTGCGTCGCTTGGGCCATTGCCGTGTGGTCGCGTGGCGGTTCGCGATCAGGCATTCCCTTTATTTGACAGGAGTTTGGATGACGGTGTCGTCCGTGCCAGGGACTTGTATAATGCCGTTCCATGCACGTGCATGTTGAACTCGCTCCTGCTACGAAAGTTTGACCTGATACTTACGGTGGTATCGGGCACGTTGCCCGCTAGCCAATGTTTGGTGTCATAGTTTGATTATTGGTCTGTTTACGTGTGCGGCTCGTGCCTATGTTCGTGTGTTAATATATACTGATATATACTGTATAGAAACATCGCAACACTGAATCTGAATCCTTACTTTCACCTGTGAACTGTTTGCCAAATACTGCTTCCGGATCGTCATAGAAACAGTCGAAGAATAAATGTTTTTTTGTTAGAGTTGCAACCGCACGGCACACTGGCATGCAGCCAGACGCTAGCCAGCTCCGTTCGCACCTCGTCCCGTTTCCTGGTCCGCGCTTACATCGTTCTCTAGTTCAATCGGCCTCGGATATGCTTCGGACGTCATTTACTATACAGTAGACAGTCGTACAGTTGTGCGATACTCTGATGATGCCTATCCCTTTTCAATTCGTGACCTTGTCTCCTCTCCTAAGGCTGAGGTTAATGCCACACTCCTCGAGTGAAATTTCCTTCGGATGCGCATCATAGTTTTGAGTCCTCACTCGCTACAGGTCATAAGCCTTGATAATCCCTCGCCAAAACGGTGAAACTAATGTTGTATATGAGTTCTCCTAGAGCTATGTCCTCACAGGAAAATGGAAAAGCTTCCCCCGCAAGACTCAAGAGCTGCGAAGTCGAACCTCAGTTCCTCGGATGTCCTCCCGCATCTCTACGATATCCCCTATCTTGAAGACACGGGAGCGACTACATGTATTAGATGTCCAGGTGATCCTTGACCTCCTTGACCTCTGACCCGTGGTTGATGGCGCTGCTGCCGAGCCGGACAAGACGAGTTCACAAGAGGACGCTGAGTGGTCTTGGAAGCACTGGGAAGCACGCATGCTGATCGCACTTGCGTCGAAGGACGAATAACTCAATGTCGTCCTAGGCGCTGCATGGGCCAGAGAGTGCTAGAATAAATTGTCGGTCTCGTATGAAGGCAGAGACAAGGGGCGCACTTCCAGGAGGTATTCCCCGTGCTCTCCTGGACACCGAGCCCCTCGAGCCCCAGATAAACGCCCTGGTACGAGATACACGCATCATATCCCACTTGTCCTACCGCTCGATAACAATTTGGTCATGTTTGCCGTCGCTACTTCACTGCCATCCTCTTTAACGACCTTAAGAACAATTTTTTATGCCATGAACCCTCTGGAACTCACCATAGAGGATGTGAGGTCGCTGACCATACGCGATGAGTGACGCCGCATCCATAAATCGGTTGTCGGGGCTATAACATACTTCGCAAAGGCGGTTAAGAAGAATATTGCTTAGAGCGGAACAAACCCGCGATGTTAGCGCTAGTTAGCCTTCACCTTCACGCGTAGTATTGCGACAGCTGTGCGGCAGACTCGCTTCCACGATGATCAACTTGAGTTACTTGACAAATGTCCCCGTGGTGTCACAGTAATTTACTCATGATTCTTCACGTCTATGGCCTATGCAAAGCTACTCACTGTACCCAGCACCTGCTGGTAGGCTATTTCGCAATGATATGTGGGTTTGCCCTATTCAGTTTCTTTCTTTCAACACGCAGGTGGCGATCCTGGACACCAAAACTTTGATTTTGGCCCACAAGCCACCCGATCTAGTCCACTGAAGGCACAACCGGGAAAAGAAAACGACATACTTGGGTGTTCATGAAGTCTCGGTCCGTGACAAGTCAAACTCTGGGAAGCCACTTGTCCTCATTAATTTAAACACTATTTAAACACAGCAGAAGGAAGGACAAGCGTAAAGTAAGGTGGGGTGCACAGACAGTGTTTACGTTGCACGTGAAGACATTCTGCAGCAATGATGAAGAGGGCTGGTAATCTTGATTGCTGAAATGTTCGGCCAGAAATCGTAGAGGCATTATAGTCGTGAATGGTATGATCTTTGAATATTCATTGGGAACCTTATGGGTATTGTCATCTTAGTCGTCATCTGAAGGGACCCATGTGAACATTTATCACAAAAGAGAGAAAAAGGAGCTTCTCTCGCCTTGCTACGGATTCGGTGAATTATATTCCCAAAGACGAGAACGAATCGCTGGCCGGTACGTCACCGTTGCTGGTCGCCGGAGCTTCCTGCTTGCGCTCCATGCCGGATAAACCAAGTTCATTGGTTAGCGGCTTTTCCTTCTGTCTCATGCTATCGCTGGCCCGGCTCCGTCCGCGATCCCTCGCTCCTTCCTCGCCCTCCCTTGCCAGGGTGCGCGCGTTGTCCCTTTCCCTCTCAGCCTCCCTCGCCCACTCGGCCCTTGTTTCTAACTCAAACTGCGCGTCTGCAAAGCGGCGTACGCCGCGCGCCTTGCGCCCGGTCTCACCATAGTTCCTGAACGTCCGTATAACGAGGGCAAAATACACTAGCCCGAGCAAAAACTGGCACGTAATCCCTATGCGTGGGCCGTACTCTTGACCCCGCGACAGGGCGGGGTGCGACTCGCCTCTGGCGCCAGTGCGCCAGAGAAATGACATGATCGCAACGATGAACGCGAGAACAGACCATGCGAGCCACACCCCGGGCAAAGCGAGTAAGACCCAGACGTTCCAGAAGATGGCGGTTTCTGTCTTTTGCGCCTCCTACATTTGGACGAGATGAGTAAAATCTGGTCAATCCAAGAAGACGAGAGGATACCTCGGCCCAGCGGGATGCACGGTACATGCTGCGCATATTTCCAAAACGTACGATGTACATGATACCGTACGAGAGGCTCATCAACGCGCTAACCAGGGAGCACAGCGCAGCCGTGCGGATCAACGGGTCGCTTGCAGCGTCTTGTATTTGGAACAGAGTTAAAATGGCCCTAATTAGGGGTAGAAGGTCAGCAGACTTCAAGCATGAAGCTGGATGGCTTACGAAAGTAGCAAGGCTGACAACACATTGAGCGTTTTCCACTCCCTTACAAGCGAATCAACAAAATTTTCCCACGAGCCCTTGAATCTTGCTAGGGCAGGGGAAACATTCGGTGGCACCCAGTCCTCAGGGAACGGTAGCACGATCCTAGTCGATAGGTTCTGAACACTTGCCGTCCCCACAGATTCATAGGCGTCGATGATTCGCTGAATCTCAGGGCGCGACACCGCCGCATCCTCAAATATGCGTGCAACGCGTGAAAAGTAAAGTGAAGGAAGCCGCAGCTGCAAATGCAAGTAAAATTGGCGGGGTAGCGTGTCAAACGCGAGCGTGTGCGTATTATGGAAGCGCGCGGAGCCAAAGAGCGGCACGCATACGCATGGACGCGACGACAAGTCAGACTGGGACCCCGGAACCGGTACTTCAACGTCTGGAAGTTGCGGGCGCTTTCCGAAACAACGAGCGAACGGATTGAATGACAGCGGGGCATGCAGCCGGAACGGATCGATGGGAACAAAGGGCTCTTCACGACGATGGCCGCGGCCAGGGGAAAAACGTCCGAGGAGGGAACGCAAAGGTAACACTCCGCGCGAAGGAGAAGGAGAGCGTTGGGGGGAGCCGGTGAGCGAAGGTGTACGTGTATGCGAACCCACACTGTTCCTACGGAGCTGCGAGGCTCTGCGCGAATGTCCTGGTCTATGCTTGTACACGCCGTCGTGGCGAAGACGCTCGTGCACGGTTTCATGTGCACGTGCTACGAAAGAGCTGAGCGTGCCAGCACGAGTGCTGGGAAGGACCGGTTCGCTGGCTGTGGGTAACGGACGATCGCCTGTAGGCTGAGCTTAAGCATATTTCTTATTGTCTTTCAGTCCAAGAGCACGGCAGGCTCCCACGTATGTGGGTATACGCGCCTTCCCGTGACGTTATCACGTCTGAAAATACCGCTCTAGAGCCGCAAGACCATGAGAAATAACTTACCCGGGAGTGGACTGGTCGATGACCCCCTATCACTGTCGTAGGAGATGAGCCCACGCCATTGGTTCCCCCGCTCCGTGACGCTGTCCGACAGGCTGTGCGAGATGGGCGGGGGCACACCCGCGCCGCGCGTGGTAGACGTCGGCGCAGAGCGTGCTTCCAGCGTCGAAGGCGCGTCCTGGAGGTCCGTGTTGCTGCCGCCGTTATTGGCACGGGGGCCGAGGACGGAACGGCCCACAGACGAAGAGCGCAGGTGGGAGGGCAGAGCAGTGAGCTTGTCAGAACTCGTGATTTGAGAGCCGGAAGCCTCGGAGGCTGTTTTGGGCCAATGTCATTAGGCAAGACGGAGACGAGGAGAGACATAGACGACACCAACAAGACGGCATTTCAGCAGGGCCTCTAGTTAGCGCCGGCGAGTCGACAGGGATGGCCCTGACCGAGGCGGCATCGTCTTGCTCTGGTTCTTCAGAGAGCTGACGGAGAGGTGGAAGCGGGGTTAAAAGTCGGGATGAGTTTGCTGGGGAAGTGTCCGAGTCGGCCATGTCGTTGAGGAGGTCGACTGGGGAAAAAGAAAAGGAGGAAAGGGGGAAGACATGCGAGCGCTCTACTTGAGAGTGTTTTGACTTTTGAAAAGCAAAGTTGCCATATTCGTGCAGCAACGCAACACAGAAGCTCGTCTCTTGGTGACACAGCGACGGATTCGCCCAAATGACGTCGATGCCGTTCCGCGAGCCCCGGACAGCGACGAGACGAGACGAACACCAAGTTTTCTCAATCCCAAGACTTTGCTTGCTTCCATCCATCACGAGTCCATATATGGGCATTAGTCCCGCTTTACCTACTGTAGTACATTATATTCACACCCTCCTTAATGGGCTGGTCACAGGTACTAAGGCTAAAGGGTCTGTGCTCAAAAACTGATCGCGACCTCGCTTCCGTTCCTACTGCTCCCGTGAGGGTGTCAATTGTAACCTGGGACCCATTTAGTCCACTCTCGTGCAACACTGCACCATTTCCTTTCGACCGCAACTGGCACCCGGACCTACGCCGAAATTTTGGGCAGCTCCGCAGGCCGGGGTGCCTGCCTGTGACTCCCCGACGAGTCCGCAGAAGAACGCGAGGGAGTGGTGGGAGAGCGGGATGGCGAAGTCGAAACATGCTAGTCATAGTGGAGCTCGGACTCTGAGGGGCTGATTCTCGCGACTTCAAGTTGTGCCTCTTCGAACAGCGGGATGCCACTGGCACAGGCCCCTCTCTTCGAATAGACTGTCAGCGTTTGTATAATGAGAATCTCAATCATCGAGTCCTGCGCCAATGAGCACTGAAGAAGGACAAGGCCCAGCGAGACGCAACGCACCTTGGATCATAATTTGAGAGGATCGCCCTGGGGAATTTCGTCTTCGCCAGAGACGACAAGACCGAACACGGCGAAGTTCTTTAAATCCATTTTGTTTCTTCTTGCATGAGGCAATTTAAGAGAGATGCCTCTGCGTGTATGACATTCGATTGTTGATATCGCTCCATAATACGGGATGTTACTGACTTTAAATGCACCCTCCAACGTCGTGATCCTCTTTAATCGGAGGGTCCCAAGTTGGTGAATGGCCCCTCTATATTCTTTATCTGATACCATTCTAGCGTAAAAAAAAATGAGGATCAGGTTGTGTTCTATCAATATACCTGACTGATCAACTGCCTATCGCAGTGTTGGTACGCGACAGGGCACGTCGAACGGTCAAAAGATCGAAAAGCCCACCTTGAGTTCTTGACATTTTTCAGGTATGAACTTGAGAATTTTTTTTCTCGCAAACTCTGCGTGTACGACGGCGGATTCCTTGAGATCGTCTTTGATCCGCTCTCGCGTGCGACCTTGTGTCCCCTTCTGGACAAGTCAGAAAGGAGCGCATGCACGAAGAGTGGGACGAATTGTGTCGTTAGCCAGCGTATTCGAAAATTCCTATTGGACTTTTTCTATAACTGTATCAATCCGACACGGCATCTGACCCAGGTACGACAAGCACCCACGGACAGTTAGCTGCCATGTCGCCCCAGGTTCCGCACGTTTGCAGACGCGCACGATGATCTGCACAATAGCGCTAAGACGGGGCAGCACAAACAACTTGCTTGAGACGCACCTCTCACCTGTCTCCGCTGACCGACGCGTCCGAGTCAAGGCCACAGTGATATCCAATTCGAATAAAAGAGGAAGGACGCGGCCAAACATGCTAGGGAAGTTGAACTACCTGGCACTGGCAATTCAAGTTCACGGAGCTGTAACAGGGTTTAAAGAGACATGATTTACCGCCCAAGATGGAATCATGTCGTGTCCAGTTGTGATTGCCCTTCGCCCTTGGCTATGGGCCAAGAACGCGACGTTCGGCGCTCGAATTGACGGCACGGTTCAAGCTATTGTCCACATTCCCGGCTCGCACAACCGGGTGAAGAAAGAGAAAAATCACTGGGCGCAGGTCCACAGAGAAACTACACGACGTGCAGAAGCTAAGTTATACAATTCGTGTTGAGGACGTGACTTGGCCGCTGTCGTTGTCGTGGGTCGTGGTTGACTGTCCCGTGGTTACCCCCTGACATTAGTCGGCGTCTGACCCGCATGCTTGACAGGGTAGCCTTGGTCGCCAACGCAAAGTATCCTATCTCTTGCACTTTCTACTTCTACTATCGGCTCATCTCACTGTGTTGTGTGAAAGGTGCCTGCCACCACTACATAACCTTCCCGAATTATAGATGTGGTGTACCCTTAAAATTTGAGGACACGGAGCGCGCAGATCAACCAGTACCAGTAGTTGTTGATGTTAATTTCAGTATGTGTTGGGTTGCTCAATAGTGTAGTTAATTTCATAGTAGTACTCTCAGTTCTCGTACTTACCCGCCCTGGTTCTGCGCGTGCTTCCTCAAACCCACCCATTTACCGACCCTTCGATTGCACCAATACAGGATGGCAGGGGTTTCAACGGAAGTCGTAATGACCATCGTCTCCACTTGTAAGGTGGGCATGCTTCTTCAATGCGTTAGTTTACCCTTTGTTTCGGCACTTCACTCTAGTTCATCTCCGAAACATCGAATCACGCCACCCACGTTGACAACTAACGGATATATAGCGTGAATATAAAATAGGTATAGTATCATTGAGGTAGGCAAAAAGGCAAATACAAAACCCAGAAAGAGGACCCATAGTTGTGACACAAATTGCCTAAGTAGCGTTCGAACATCGCATCACATAGAATAGTGGAGCGTAACAAAGACCAAAGAAGAGGGGTTCGAGTCCACGATCAACGTCTGACAAATTTTTTTCGTAGCGTCACCGGGTCGCCTGCATGCGCTGGCGCATCTCCGCAATTTCGCTGGGTGTCATTCTGGCAAGGGCATCGAGCGCCGCTTCGTGTTCCTTCTCGCAGTGGCCGACCAGCTCGTCATACACTGCACTAATCGGGTACGTTGCTACTTGCGTGCCTTCATCTACTTCACGCTTTCGGAGCCTGACCAACGTCGTTAGTTACCAAGTGGGACGGCGGAGGGGACAGAGGAACCGTACATGCACATCCGACATTGTAGTGTATCGCCAACAGTTTCGTATGCAAGCTGAATATGCTGGATCCCGATTTTGCGAGGAGCAGAGGTGCCATCAGTACTATCGGCAGCCGCTGTTGGCGGATCTTCGGATCGCTCTTGCTCTGAGTTGGACTCAGGTGGCGTGGATTCGGGTGCTGGTGTTGACAGAGGTGTATGTTGCGGACGAAATGCAGCGTTCTCGTCGGTCGGTACAACCGATTCTGCTGCCTTTTGGGCTTCGAAGATCTCGGGTGTGGGTGCAGCCTTAGGCTCTGGCGCAGGCGTGGTTGAAGTTGGTGAAGGTGCTGACTCCGAATTCGGTGTTATCCTGCGACGCTTCGACGCTGTTTCACCATCCACGGTCTCTTCTTCCCTTTCACGTCTCAGCTGGCGAGGCTTGTCCGTATGGTGGAAGGGCGCCGTGGACGTGGCGACTGAATGTGCTGGTGCAGCTCCGGCATCGCCTATGGCAGTAGCTAACGGTGGCACTATCGCTGCCGGGGAGGATGACAAGGGAGAGGAAGTGGACGATGACGATGGAGGAGGCGGTATCGGGTTTACAGCCATCGTTGTGAGTTTCTTGGCTGTTGCCGCATCGCACGTGCACTTCTCGAGGAGAACCGTGGCACAAATTCACGTTAGCTTTTCCTGTTCATGTGTGGTGAGTGATTACGCACCTGCGCCGACATGTCCACAAGTTTCCTCTCCAAGTGTATGCGTGCCTTCCGTTCAATCTGAACCGACATAAGACCTGCACAGTATAACGTTGAAATCTGCCGGAGGATGAAGTAAAACGAAGAGCATACAGTCTCTCACCCGTGCCTTTGCGTCTTGAAGTGCTTGAATAATGTGTGCTCGCTCGTTCTGCATGCGTTGCAGCTCCTCGGAAAGGCGTTGCTGTTCTTGCACAGACTGTACGTGCTCGGAATGGAGCACGACAAGCTCCTGCTGAACCGCGGCAATGGCAGTGGACCACGTCTTCTCAAAGAGTGCCTTTGCCGGCTGGAGCACTCTGAAAGCGGCAATCGCGGGTGAAGCCGTGAGGCGGTCTTGTTGACGTTGTTGCTGTGCCTGTGATTGTGCTTGCGCTTGCGTTGAGGATGGGGAGTGCGCCGGTACAGACGACCGGTTTGTCTGCGGTCGCTCTGGTGCCTGCATGTGGGACTGGATACCCCGTTGAGGCCTCGTCTGCATTCCTAGCACCCCAGGGGCGACTAGTGCCTGCGACCCCCGTGGTGGCGTTTGCCCCGGCACAGGAGGTTGTGCTTGGTGTGGCCCGTGTAAGCGCGCGGCATCGATTGCTTGACTTGACGAGGGTGTCCTGCTTGGACGCGCCTGCGTCGTGACGGGTGTCAGCACAGTAGCCATTGGGTGTGTCATTTCCCGGTATTGCTGCTGCTGTTGCTGCTGGTCTTGCGGAAGAGTTGGAGGTCGTAGCCTAGGTGCTTTAAGTTCCGCGATTTGAGGTGGGGGTGGGGGTGGGGTTGGTGCGAGTTGGGCGTGTGCAACGCCATTCTCCGCGTGCAAAACCTGCTGCTGTTGCCGTTGGTGGTGTTGGTGGTGCTGTGAGTAGTTGGGCGACACGTGTTGGGGGGTCTGCACATGCGTGGCGAACTGATTCGCGTGCTGGTGCTGTAATCGACTGTCGCCTGGAGACATGCGCTCAAACCCATGGGAAGGGAGTGAAAAGGGTTGATGTGAAAGTGAATGAGGGTGAGCTGACGGTGGGGGCGTAGGAATTGATGAGCCACGGGGGTGTGTAACCGCAGGTGGGGGAATGGTAAGTGCGTGAGGCAGAGGATACGGTGATGGTACCGGAGGTGATACTGTCGATGCACAGGGTGTGGGTTGGACATTAACGTGTCTCTGCGCGGTCTGCATTGCGTGGCGAACTAGAGGGACAAGGCGGCTTTGTTATGTTTTTTTTCTTCCAGCACGGGTGTTGAATGGCGGGGAGGTGAAAGGGAGGGAATGTGTGAGAGCGCGTATCTGATTTAGTAGACGGTTATGTAAGGAGATCATCATCAATTACGTCAGAAATACAGATCCATATAAACAAACGAAAACAAAGAGGATCGATATCGATATGCATGTATGCGATGCGATGATGAGAGATGCGACGGGGCAGGAGAAAAGCATAACGAATCGACTACTAAACAGCCTCTCGTAAAAAAGCATTATCATAACCAATCGTGAAAGAAAAGGAACCAGTCTATGCGGGCCTACGCCTTGACACTCTTCTCCTTCTCCTTCTTCTCCTTGTCCCCAAAGATCTCCTTCAGCTTACCCAGGAGACTGTGCCGCTTCTCGCGCTTTTGCTGACTCGAAAACCGTGATGAACCAGTTGGCGAACTGTCCCCGCTTTTGTCCCGTCCAAGGAGCGAGAACTTACGCGACACCTTCCGACTCACCGTCGTCGGCAACGACGGCACGGCGGTGGAGGTGCTGGCCGTGCTCATAGACTTGGTGTGACCATTGATGGCAGGAGCGGTGGGTAAAGGCGACGAACAAGCGTCACATGACTTTGTATCAGGCTCGGGTCCAGGCGCGGCATCGGCGGCAGGCTCGGCTGCAGGAATGGGATTGGTCTTCTCGGCAGGTGCAGAGTCTTGATCCACGGCGGGGGGTGGTGCAAGGAAAGGCGCAGGTTTGGACGACTCGAGTACAGTTGCTGCCTCACGCTCGGGGACCGGTACAACTTCGGATTCTGCAGCAGTGGGAGCCCCCTCGACATTGGAGGGTTCGGGAACAGGTTCGACGACAGGAACAGCTGGCTCTGGCTCGGGTGCGGGCTCCGGTCCCGCAGTAACCTTAGCCCCTTCGCCAGCAGCAAGGGTTTCCTCCTTCGGCGGCTCAGCCCCCGAAGTAGATACCCCATCTTCTACTGCCGTCGGTGTAACCTCCGCTGGTACTTCAACTTGAGCAGTGGGGACGGGTTCCTTGGGAGCTTGGGGCTCAGGTGTGAGCTTTATTTGATCGAAAATGTCTTTATCAAGCTTCGATAAATCGGGGTTTAAACGTACCTCTTCTGAGGCCCTCTCTACCTCTTGTGGGTCTGGAGCGACCTGGGCAACGGCCACGTGAGCTGCTTCAACGGTTGGGGTGATAACCGCCTTGGCTCCCTCAGTAAGGGTCGATGGCGCTTCGGGCGCAGGCTCAGCAGTTGGGGTAGGAACCTCGTGCGGTTCATCGAGGGCGGATCCATTTGCCACTGGTTTGTCAGCGTCTACCGGAACCTTTTCCTCTTCCGCGTGCTCAGACTCCACATCGGACTCAGAGCGGTGGGTCGGTAGGGTGCTATCGAGATGGGGTGCCGGCGATGGGGGCGATGGGGGCGCGGTGTAGACATTGTTGACAAAGCCATGGTCGATCTCTGTGGGTTCTCTGTCGTTGGTCATCCAGCGACCGTCAACGATGAACTTGTACGCGATCTTGTCTTGCCATGGAATTAAGACAGGGGCTTCGAAGCCATCGGGCTTGCGAGTGAGGCGTACAGAGGAAGACCACTGTATGCAGAGATGTGGCGCGGAGGAAAAGATGAATGAAGGGAGACGAAGCGATAAACCGGTGGTTATTGAAGGCATGAGTGAAACAGAATTATAAGAAGAGAGAGAGAAAAAAAAAAAAAAAAGGAACAAGCAGGCGGACTTGCCTGGTCGAAGGTTCCAGTGACGATAACTTCATTGGCATCGGTGTGTGGCCTGTATTTATGTGGTGGAGGTATTAAGGGGGGAAATGCGTCGAACACGCGTGGTAGCGCACCATCGGAGGATGACTTGATGGAGGTCTTGAGAGGACATGATGATGAGATCGAGCTAGCGAGCAGGCCGAGTCAAGAAAAGATATGGGCTTTGAGGGGTGGAGCGGGAGGGAGGGGGCGTTGGGGAAACGTGTAAGGGTGAATGAGAGTCCGCGATCCTCGTGTGTGTGCGAAACGGCCAAGACGGAAGATATGGACGAGCGCAAGTGAAGTTGAATCAAAACCTCGTGAGGCGTATCCGCTCTCTGAGAAGAAGGAGGGAAATCTTGAAGGGGAAGCCCAAGCGGTGGACAGCGAAGAGGAGCTCCAGCTGAGCCCGACTTTGTGCTCCCCCTTCATATTGACCTTCCGCCTTTGCACTTTGACGTAATTCCTTTTTTTTTTT
>Ga0307509_10006808_pt1 | contig 15213 bp, 10 predicted proteins | sample 10_EM_MG_FD_202245 | JGI IMG/M metagenome (GOLD analysis project Ga0307509, IMG submission 202245) | Populus trichocarpa ectomycorrhiza microbial communities from riparian zone in the Pacific Northwest, United States - 10_EM | ecosystem: Host-associated > Plants > Roots > Unclassified | place...
CTGGTGCGGGCGGGACTGCGGCCGCTGCGTACGATCGAGGAGACCGCCACGGCGATCGCCGCCGGCGACCTCACCCACCGGATTCCCGGCGGCGCCCGCTCGGGCGCCGAGATCGAGCGGCTCACCGCGGCGCTCAACGGGATGCTCGCGCAGCTCGAGCGGGCCTTCGCGGCGCGCGGTCAATTCGTCGCGGACGTCAGTCATGAGCTGCGCACGCCGCTGTTCGGGATCAAGGGGTCCACCGAGCTGGCGCTGATGGGCGGGGTCTCCTCGGCGGCGGAGGTCGAGCGCACGCTGCGGCGGATCGACACCGAGGCGGGGCGGCTGGCGGCGCTGGTCGAGGATCTGTTGCTGCTGGCGCGGCTGGATGTGCCGGGGCCGGTGCTCGATCGGGAGCCGATGGACCTGCGGACGCTGGCGGCCTCGGCGCTGGCCGACCTGCGGGCGCTCGATCCCGGCCGGCCGGTGCGGATCACCGGGCCGGGCGGGGTGGGTGCGGGCGCGGCGGCGCCGGTGCTGGGGGATGAGGCGCGATTGCGTCAAGTGGTGGTCAACCTGGTGGGGAACGTGCACGCTCATACGCCGGCCGGGGCGCCGGCCCGGATCGGGGTCGGCCGGGTCGGGTCGGAATCGATCCTGGAGATCGCCGACAGTGGGCCCGGGATCGCGCCCGCCGATGAAGATCGGTTGTTCGAGCGTTTCCGCCGTGGCGACGCCTCCCGCAGTCGACAAAACGGAAATGTCGGTTATGGACTGGGGTTGGCCATCGTGCGGTCGCTGGTGGTGGCCCATGGTGGGCGGGTCGAGGTTCGTAGCGGCGGCGGCGGTGCGGGCGGGACTGGGGCGACATTTCGGATATGTCTGGCGGGTTTAGCGGACTCTCAGAACCTCTGACCCGGCTCGCAGGGTCGGCGGCCACGCTCTCGGCATGATTGAACTGCGCGGACTCACCAAGCGGTACGGCGACACCACCGCGGTCGCCGATCTCACCTGCACGTTCCGGCCGGGCCTGGTCACCGGCTTCCTCGGGCCCAACGGCGCCGGCAAGACCACCACCATGCTGATGACGCTCGGCCTGCAGCGGCCGACCTCCGGGAGCGCGCTGCTCGGCGGTCGCCGCTACCGGGACCTGCCGGTGCCGATGCGGGAGGTGGGTGCGCTGCTCGACGCGCGGGCCGTGCACCACTCCCGATCGGGGCGCAACCACCTGCTGGCTCTGGCGGCCGGCAACGGCCTGCCGCGCCGCCGGGTCGACGAGGTGCTCGAACTGGTCGGCCTCACCGCGGTGGCGGGCAAGGCGGCCGGGACGTACTCGCTCGGCATGAGCCAGCGGCTCGGCATCGCCGGCGCGCTGCTGGGCGACCCGCCGATCCTGCTCTTCGACGAGCCGGTCAACGGCCTCGACCCGAGCGGGATCGCCTGGGCCCGGACGCTGATGCGCGACCTGGCCGCCGAGGGCCGGACCGTGGTCGTCTCCAGCCATTTGATGAGCGAGATGGAGCAGACCGCCGACCACCTCGTGGTGATCGGCAAGGGGCGGCTGATCGCGGACATGTCGCTCGCCGAGTTCCTCGCCTCGCAGGCCGCCGGGGGTGTGCTCGTGCGCGCCGCGGATTCCGGCTTCGCCGGGACGCTGCGCGGGGCCGGAGCCACGGTGGTCGCTCAGGACGACGGCGTCCTGCTGGTCGGCGGCCTTGACGCGTACGCGGTGGGAAAGCTCGCCCTGGTGAGCGGAACCGTCCTGACCGAGCTCAGCCCGCGCCGGAGCTCGTTGGAAGAGGTCTTCATGGCGATGACCTCGGAGAGTGTCGAGTTCAGCGGGGGTGTGCGATGAGCTCTCTCCTTCATTCCGAGTGGATCAAGCTGCGGTCGCTGCGGTCGGTGCTGTGGACGACGGCGGTCGTGCTGGTACTGATGGCCGGGCTGGGGGCGCTGTTCAGCTTCGGCAAGGCGCATGAACTGGCGGTCTCCGGGACGGCGGCCGATCGGGCCGGCTACGATCCGACGGCGTCGAGCCTGTCCGGCATGCTGCTCGCGCAGATCGCGGTCGGCGTGCTCGGGGTGCTGGTGGTGACCAGCGAGTTCGCCAGCGGCAGCATCCGGACCAGCCTGGCGGCGGCGCCGGTGCGCGGGCGATTGCTGGCGGCGAAGGCGGTGACGGCGGCGGCGGTGGCGCTGGTGATCGGCTGGGCCGGCGGGCTGGCGGCGTTCCTGCTCGCCCAGCGGGTCATCGCCGGTCAGGGGCTGGCGGCGGCGTCGCTGAGCTCGGCGCCGGTCGACCGGGCGTTGCTCGGCGCGGGGCTGTATCTCGCGGTTACGGCGCTGTTCGGGCTCGCGGTGGGTGCGATGCTCCGATCCACGGCCGGCGCGTTGACCATCGTGATCGTGGTGCTGCTGATCGCGCCGATCTTCTCGGCGGCGCTGCCGTCGGCGGTGGCCGGTTGGATCGCCAAGTGGTGGCCGTCGATGGCGGGGTTCCGGGTGGTGACCGTCGCGCCGGATCCGTCGGTGCTCGCGCCGTGGGCGGGCTTCGGGGTGCTCGCGGGGTTCGGGGCTGTCGTGCTGGCGGCGGCGTTCGTGGTCTTCGCCCGCCGCGACGTCTAATTGCCGCTGCCGCTGCCGCTGCCGCTGTCGGCGAACGCGTCGAATTCGAACCGGTGCAGCAGGCCCGGGGCGAACATCGCCGCGATCGCCAGCAGCGCCACCAGCGTGAACGCCGTCCGCAGCACGATCGTCTCGGTCTTGCCGCCCACCCGCACGGCCATCCCGTCGGGCACCCCGATCATCCGCCACATGCGGCGCCCGGTCGGGATCGGCCACAGAATCGGCACCCCCGCCGACGTGATGATGTCCCCGAGCAGATGCACGACACACCCGATGCCGACGGCGAGGCCGAGCAACGGATAGCCCCGATCACCCGGCAGGCGGGCCGCGGTGAAGACGGCGATCGACGCCGAGCACAGCGTCACGATCACCCAGCCCGCGCGCTCGGCCCACTCGTCGAACAGCCCGCGCAGCGCCAGCCCGGCCATGAAGAAGATGATGCCGACGACCGCCCACTTGCCGTAGTGCGTGGCCAGCGCCGTCGTGCCCCACCCGACCAGCGCGGCGAACGGCAGCGTGTGGGTGAAGGTCCGGTGCCCGTTGTGCCGGTGCGGGTCGTGGCGCAGCCGGGTCGCGGAGTAGATGCCGAGCGACACCTTCTCGATCACCTCGGCCACGAACAGCGAGAACACGCCGAACGTGCGGGCCACCGTGGCGCCGCCCTGGTTGCGGGTGACCTTGCCGGAGAGGTCGAGGTCGGGCAGCAGCGCGCCGCCCGCGCAGACCGCGGCGCCGAGCCCGACCGCCAGCGGCGACTGGTGATAGCCCACGAACGTGTCCAGCGCCCAACTGCCGGCCAGCCAGGCTGCCGCCCCGGACAGGGCGTGCGACGGACCCATCATCTTTGGTTGACCCTCCCCGCGTAGCCCGATGACTCTCGCAGAGCGGGGAGGGGCGATCAACGACCATCACGTCCATTGTGGAGCGTGGCGGGTCACCTATGTTGCGGAGCGTTCCACGGCGCCACTCGATACGGATAGCCGTAGCGGCTCCAGCGCGCGTGCCGCACCAGACCCATGACCAGGAACACCAGCGGGAGGGCCGGCCAGAAGAAGTGCGCGCCGGAGAGCACCCAAAGGCCGGTCAGGAAGAGCGCGGTCAGCACCACGAAGCTGGTGTGCCGGCGCAGGTGTCGGCGTGTCGCGAGACGCGCCTCCGGCGTGGCGGCAAGTGCACGCCGGCCACCGTCGGGGAGATCGGCCGTCAGCGGGCCGAGCTCGTCGCGATATTTTGCGGCGTACGCGGAGGCCAGGCGCTCCTCGCCCTCCTCCAGATTCAGCCGCCCCTCGGTCATCGCCGCCCGCAGGATCTCGGCGATCTGCTCGCGTTCGACGTCCGAGGTGCGCATCCGGGTCGGGGCGTTCCAGTTCTCGCTCATGTCTCCAGAGTCCGCTCGCCTCGCCCTCCGGGCGTCGGCTCGCCGTCGCATCTTTCTTGCGGCTTTTCGGTGCTTCCACGGCTTTTCCCGTACGTCCGGAGCCCGTCCCGTACGACCTGGGTCGTACTCCGCCCGTCCCGGGGATCAGACCACGCTCCGATGCGGCGGTCTCGCCGGTTGCCGTAGGTTCGGCCGCATGGAAGAGACACGCCCCTGGGGACCGCCGTGGCGGCATGATCGCCGCACCGGGCGGTTCCATCCCCGGGTCGGGGTCGGCGCCGCGGTGGTGGCGGGCTTCTTCCAGGTCGTCGGGGCCAACACCGCCGCCGCCGAGGGCGGCGTGTATCGGTCGATGACCCCGCTGGTCTACGCGTTGTTGCTGATCGGCCCGTTCTCGCTGCTGTGGCGATGGCGGTTCCCGGTCACGGCGTTCGTGGTGTCCGGGGCGGCGTCGCTCGGGTTCGCCACCTTCGCCGCGCCGCGCTGGACGATCGTGGTCGCCCCCGGCATGGCGCTGTTCAACCTCGCCCGGCGCGGCCACGCTCGGGCCGCGATCGTCTGCGCCGGGGTGGGCTACGCGGCCTATCTCGCGGTCTGCTGGGTCTTCGCCGGCCAGTTGGGCGTGCCGGTCGGAGCCCGGGCCGACCTGCGCTCGGCGGTGCTGCTGGCGGTCGGGTTCGCGGTGCTGATCTTCCTGGGCGGGGCGGCCAAGGTCCGCGGCGAGCACATGGCCGAGATGATGAAGGTGCGGGCCGAGCGGGCCCGGGCCAAGGAGGAGCAGGAGCGCCGGCAGGCCTCCGAGGAGCGGCTGCGGATCGCCCGCGAGCTGCACGACGTGCTCGGCCACCACCTGTCGCTGATCAACGTGCAGGCCGGCGTCGGCCTGCACCTGATGGACAGCCGCCCCGAGCAGGCCCGCGAGGCGCTCGCGGCGATCAAGACGGCGAGCGCCGAGGCGTTGCGCGAGGTGCGCTCGGTGCTCGACGTGATGCGCGCCGACGACGAGGCGGCCCCGCGCCAGCCGGCCGTCGGCCTGCGCCTCCTCGGCGACCTGACCGCCGACGCGGGCCTGCCGATCACCACGAAGGTCACCGGCGATGAGCGCCCGCTGCCGGCCGAGGTCGACCGCGCGGCGTACCGGATCGTGCGGGAGGCGCTGACCAACGTGCGCAAGCACGCCGGCCCCGGTGCGACCGCCTCGATCTCGGTCGACTACCTGCCGACCGCCCTGCACCTGGCGATCCGCAACGAGGGACCGGCCGTCGAGGCGGCCGACGCCCCCTCGGGCGAGGGCACCGGCATCGCCGGCATGCGCGAGCGAGCCCAGAGCCTGGGCGGCAGCCTCGAGGCCGGCCCGGTCGACGGCGGCTTCCTGGTGTCCGTGCTGCTCCCCACCCCCGACGGCGCCCCGCCTCGCTCAGCGAACAAGACAGACGCGCCCGACCGCTCCGGGGGCCCGGCCGCGGCGACAGGGCCTGCTGCGGCGCCTTCGGCGGCGGCCGATCGCTCGCAGGGCGCGAGCCCGACGGCGGGTTCGGGCGCGGCGAGTTCGGGCGTGGTGGCGGGTCGCGACTTTGACCACGATCTCGATGGCGGGAGGGCCGGATGATCTCGGTATTGCTGGCGGATGACCAGGCGCTGGTGCGGGCGGGCTTCCGGGCGCTGCTCAACGCCGAGCCGGACATCCAGGTGGTGGCCGAGGCGGCCGACGGGCTCGAGGCGGTCAGGCAGGCGCAGCAGACCCATCCCGACGTCGTGCTGATGGACATCCGGATGCCGGGTGTGGACGGCCTCGAGGCGACCAAGCGGATAGCCGCCGACCCGGCGCTGGCCGAGACGCGGGTGGTCATCCTGACCACGTTCGAGCTGGACGAGTACGTCTTCGAGGCACTGCGGACCGGTGCGTCCGGGTTCCTGGTCAAGGACACCGAGCCGGTCGAGTTGCTGCGCGGGGTGCGCGCGGTCGCGGCGGGGGATGCGCTGCTGTCGCCGAGCGTGACGCGGCGGGTGATCGGTGAGTTCGCGGGCAAGGGCGCGCAGAGCCGGCCGATCGCGCAGCCGGCCCAGCTCGACCTGCTGACCGACCGGGAGCGGGAGGTGCTCGTGCTGGTCGCCGAGGGCCTCTCCAACGACGAGATCGCCGCCCGCCTGGTGATCAGCCCCGCGACCGCGAAGACCCACGTGAGCCGCACGATGATCAAGCTGGGCGCGCGAGACCGGGCGCAGCTGGTGGTCTACGCCTACGAGGCCGGCCTGATTCGTCCCGGCTGGCTCACCTAGCGCTGGGCACCGAGCCGCCGGATTCGGGCCCGGGAAGCGCTGAGCGCTAGTTCACTGAGAGCTGTGGGTCTGGGGGCTGGCGTTCGACGAACGCGTTCGTTACGATCGTGTTTGACAACGGGCGAACACGTTCGTCGGGAACGCGTTCCGGAGTGGTAGGGGGAGATCATGGGGCAGCCGGAGATTGCGATCGTGGGGGCCGGGCTGGGTGGGCTGATGCTTGCGCGGACGCTGCATGTGCACGGCATTCGAGCGACCATCTACGAGCTCGACGGCTCGCCGGCCGCGCGCACGCAGGGCGGGATGTTGGACATCCACGAGGAGGACGGGCAGGTCGCGCTGCGGGAGGCCGGGCTGATCGAGCAGTTCCGGGCGATCATCCACGCCGGTGGGCAGGCGGTGCGGGTGCTCGACCGGCACGGCACCGTGCACGTCGACGAGCCGGATGAGCCCGAGCGGGGGCGGCCCGAGGTCGAGCGGGGGCGGCTGCGGCAGATCCTGCTCGACTCGTTGCCGGCCGGGACGATCCGGTGGGGCAGCGGGGTCACGGCGGCGCGCCGGCGACCGGACGGGCGGCCCGAGATCACCCTGACCGGCGGCGCGACGGTGGCCGCGGACCTGCTCGTGGGGGCGGATGGGGCCTGGTCGCGGGTGCGGTCCCTGCTCACCGGCGCCACGCCGGCGTATCTGGGTGTCTCGTTCGTCGAGGTGGACCACCTCGACGCGGACCGGCGGCACCCGGGGCCGGCCAAGGTGGTCGGCGGCGGGATGCTGTTCGCGCTCGGGGCCGGGCAGGGCTTCCTCGCGCACCGGGAGCCGGACGGCAGCGTGCACATCTACGTCGCGCTGCGGAAGCCGGAGGGCTGGCTCGGCGGCATCGACTGGGCCGACACCTCGCAGGGCAAGGCGGCGCTGCTCGACGAGTTCGCCGGGTGGGCACCGGAGTTGCTCGACCTGATCCGCGAGGGGGACGGCGGCCTGACCCCGCGGGCGATTCACGGCCTGCCGATCGGGCACCGCTGGGCCCGCTCGCCGGGCGTGACCCTGCTCGGCGACGCCGCTCACCTGATGTCGCCGTTCGCCGGCGCGGGTGCGAATCTCGCCCTGATCGACGGCGCCGACCTCGGCCGGGCCATCGCGGCGCACCCGGGCGACCCGGCCGTCGCGCTGGAGGCGTACGAGGCGCCGATGATCGCCCGGGCCGCCGGGATCGCGGCCGAGGCGGTTCAGAGTCTGGATATGTGCTTCCGCGACGACGCTCCGCTGGGTTTGGTCGATTTCTTCGGCCAGATGGCCGAGCAGGCGCCCGAGACGGCGGACCGACAGCGCTGAGGGATTCTCAGGTTCGATCCGCACTCTTAGCATTTGAGGGGTGGTGGGATACGGCCTCGGGATCGACCTCGGGACGACATTCACGGCTGCCGCGGTCAACGTGGACGGTTCGCTGGATGCTGTCCCGCTCGGGTCGCCCGGGCCGCGGATGCCCACCCTCGTCTATCTGCCGGACGACGGCGTGCCGCTGTTCGGCGCGGCGGCGCAGCGGCGCGGCGACTCCGACCCGGCCCGGCTGGCCCGGGAGTTCAAGCGGCGGATCGGCGACCCGGTACACCTCGACGAGTCGCCGCTGGCCGCTCAGGATTTGGCCGCGCACGAGTTGGCCGCCATGCTGCTGCGGCGGGTGGCCGCCACCGCCGCCGAGGGGCGGGACGGCCCGCCCGGCCGGATCGTGCTGACCCACCCGGCCAACTGGGGCTGGTACAAGCGGGACCGGCTGCTCGAGGCGGCCCGGCTGGCCGGCCTGCCGGAGGTGACCCTGCGCTCCGAGCCGGAGGCCGCGGCGATGCGCTACGCGGCCGGCGCCCGGGTCGGGGTGGGGGAGACGATTCTCGTGTACGACCTGGGCGGCGGCACCTTTGACGCGGCGGTGCTGCTCCGGACGCCCGACGGCTTCGAGGTGCTCGGCGAGCCGCAGGGCGTCGAGCAGCTGGGCGGGGCCGACTTCGACGAGGCGGTGCTCGGGCTGGTGCGGTCGACCCTCGGCGACCGGCTCGCCGGGCTCGACCAGGACGATCCGGCCGTGCTCGAGGCGCTGGCCCGGCTGCGTCGCGAGTGCGTGGCGGCCAAGGAGGCGCTGTCGTTCGACACCCGGGCCGAGATCGAGGTGGCGCTGCCGCGGTTGCGGACCCGGGTGAGCATCCGGCGGCACAGCCTCGAGGCGATGATCAGGCCGGCCATCCACGAGACCGTGGCGGCCGTCCGCCGGGCGCTGGACTCGGCGTCGGTGCCGGCCGACACGCTGCGCTGCGTGGTGCTGGCCGGCGGGTCGTCGCGGATCCCGTTGGTCCACCAGATGGTGTCCGGGGCGCTCGGCCGGCCGGTCACCCTCCTCGACCCGACCGAGATGGGGATAGCGCTGGGCGCGGCCCAGCTCAGCGGGACCGAGGAGCCGGCGCCGGCCGAGGAGCCCTTCGCCAACGGGCCGTTGCCCCGGGCGACCGTGGTCGGCCGGGCGGCGATCCCGGGGCGGGTGCCGAACGCGGAGCCGGTGCCGTCGCGCCGGGAACCGGTATCGCCCCAGCATCCGGCCTGGAATGTCGAGCCCACCGCCCCGCACCCGCAGCAACCGCCACCGTCGACCGCGGCGGTGGCGATCCCCATCCCGATTCCGGAGCCGGCAGGCGCCGGGCGCCGGTCGTATCGCTGGCCGGTGATCGGCGGGATCGCGGCGGTGCTGCTGACCGTCACCGCGGTCACCGCCGTCACGGCCTGGCCCTGGGATCGCGACCGCACCGGCGGCTCGCCGGTCGTCGCCGGGAACCAGCCGTCCGCGTCCGCGTCGGTCGCCGCGTCCGGGTCCGCGGCCGGGACCGAGGCGGGCGTGCTGTGGAAGGTGGCGACCGGCTCGGCGGCGACCGGGCCGCCGGCGGTCAGCGCCCAGCGGATCATCGTGGGCGGCCAGGACGGGACGCTGCGAGCCTTCCGGCGCGGGGACGGAACGCTCGACTGGCAGGTCGCCTTGGGTGCGGGCCTGCGGGTGTCGACCCGGATCGTCGGGAACGTCGTGGTCGCGACGACCGGCGACGGCGATGTGGCCGGGATCGACGCGAATGCCGGCGCGGTGCTGTGGCGGCGGAACTTGGGCGCGCCGATCGGGGCGCGGCCGGCGATCAGCGGGCAGCTCACCTATGTGGCCGGGCGGGACGGCGCGGTCGAGGCGTACCAGATCGGGGAAGGGAATCGGCGCTGGCGCCTGCGCACCAAGGGTGAGATAACGCGGCCTCCGCTCGTGGCCGCCGGAACGGTGGTCGTCGCCTCCGGCGACGGGAAGCTGTACGGCGTGACCTCGACCGGCGTGACGCGGTGGACCGCGACGGTGGGGAAGGTGGTCGACGGGCCGCTCGCGGCGGGCGACGCGGCCTGCGCGACGATCGACAACGGAACCGTGAAGTGTGTACGAGCGTCCGACGGCGCCAAACTGAGCGGCATCACGCAGCCGGTCCCGATCGCGCGGATCGCCGGCGGCCGGCTTCTGCTCTACACGGCCGGCGCGGACGGCTCGATCACCGGCTGGAACCCGGACACGGCGAAGGTGCTGTGGCGGTACCCGCGCTCGGGCAAGGCGGGCTTCCCGGCGCTGGGAACGTCCGAGGTCGACGTGGCCTATCCGGACGGCACCCTGGCGGGGTTGGACGCGCGCAGCGGCGAGGAGCTCTGGCGCAACGCGACCGGCGACCGCTTCGGCGTGGGGCCCAGCTCGGACGCGACCGGGGTCTTCGCCGTCGGTACCAAGGGAACGCTGTACGCCCTGCAGCCGCCCGGCTAAAGGCGGCGCGCTCGCAGGGTCTCGGCCACCGACCACGCCTGGAACGGGCAGCCGGTCGCCTCGTGCGGGGCGTCGCCGTCCGCCGTCTCGGAGACCGAGCCCAGGCCGTACTCGCCGAGGTGGTCGTCGGCGTCCGAGATGGTCTGGTCGGCCGAGACGCCGAGCCGGCGCCAGGCGGCCACGAACGGCCCGGTCAGCCAGGGCCAGACGGTGCCGGTGTGGTACGCCGTGTCCCGCGCCGCCGGGCCGCCGCGGTGCACGCCGTGGTACCCGGGTGCGCCGGGGGCGAGGCTTCGCAGCCCGAGCGGGGTCATCAGCGCCGAGCCGATCGCCTGCAGGGTGGCCGGCTCCGGGCGCAGCGGCGCGTACGGCAGCGACCAGGCGAGCAACTGGTTGGGTCGCAGCGTGGCGTCGTCGCCGGCCGGGCCGTCCACCACGTCGTGCAGCCACCCGGCCGGGGCCGGGAAGCGGCGGGCGAACCCGGCCAGCGCCTCGGGATGCGCCCGGACCGCCGCGCCGGCCCCGGTCCGCGCCTGCCAGGCCAGCTTGATCACGGTGGCCAGCCCGTTCACCCAGAGCGCGTTGACCTCGACCGGCTTGCCCATCCGGGGGGTCACCGGCACCCCGTCCACCCGGGCGTCCATCCAGGTCAGCGCCTCGCCGGGGGCGCCCTGGCGGAGCAGGCCGTCGATCGGGTCGACGCCGATGCCGTACCGGGTGCCCTTGAGATGGTGGTCGATCACGTCGAGCAGCGACGGCAGCAACTCGGCGGCGAGGTCGACGTCGCCGGTGGTGGCCACGTGCCGGCCGACCGCGTGCAGGAACCACAGGGTGCCGTCGGCGGTGTTGTACTCGACGCTGCCGGTGTCCGCCGTGTTGGCCAGCATCCCTTCGGAGAGCGTCGCCGCGTACGAGATCAGCAGCTCCCGCCCCTCGGCGGCCCGGTTGGTGGTGAGGAACAGGCCCTCGTAGCTGAGCATGGTGTCCCGCGACCATGCGCCGAACCACGGGTACCCGGCCACCACGTCGACCCCGGCCCGGGTGCGCACGATGAACGCGTCGGCCGCGAGCGCGAGGGTGGCCTGCGCGTCGTCGGCCGGCTGGGCCGCGGCGACCACCGCCCGGTTGCGCTGCCGGGCGGCGTCGACCACCCGCACCGGGCTCGGCGGCTGGTCGTCCAGGTCGCCGGCCCAGGCGCAGACCTCGGCGGTGGCGCCCGGCTGACGCAGTTCGGCGTGGAAGCTTCCGGCGTACCAAAGGTCCTCCTGGGGGTGGAGGCCGCGGGCCGCCTCCGTGCGGTGCCGCACCCCGCGCCACCAGGCACCCGCGCCGCGGAAGTCCGGGCCGCGCAACCGGTACGCCCGCTCGACCACGCACCCGTTCCCGTCCGGCTCGACGGCGAGCGCCGGGCCGGACGCGGTCCGCTCGCCGTGGATGTCGCGCCAGGTGACCAGCGCCTCCAGCGAGAGGCTGACCGGGCCGCCGGTGAGCAGCCGGTGCACGACGGCGACCGCGGGCCGCCCGTGCACCATCGCGATCTCCCGCTCGAGCACCACGTCGCCGATCCGCCAGCGCCATCGGGGCAGCCCGTCCCGCGCGGGGCGATCGTCCCGTCCGCCCATTCGTGCGTGGCCAGCCGTACCGACCTGCCCGAGGGGAGGGTGACGATCGGGTCGAGGGCGGCCAGTCCGAGGCGGCGGGTAGCCGGTCCGGACTCGTGGGCTCCAGCCCCGGCTACGATCAATAGACCGTGGTAGCGGCGGGTCCGCAGCCCGTTGACGGTGCCCATCGCGTAACCGCCGCGTCCGTCGGGCAGCAGCCACTCCCGGGCGGAGCCCTCGTCGAGGTTCCCGCAGACCTGGGGGCCGAAGGCGAGGCGACGCACGGTAGCCACTAGATGACCTCCAGTTCTCGGGCACAATCGGTCGGGACGATGACAATCTCAGTGTGGCCGTTACGGTGACGATGATCGAGGTGTGGGGGTGAGACACGGCGTGGAGCACTTGCGCCTGGCGCAGGCCGACTCCGGTGAGCTGCCGTGGCGCTCGTGGGGCCCCTACCTGGCCGAGCGTGCCTGGGGCACGGTTCGGGAGGACTACAGCGAGCACGGCACGGCGTGGGATTACTTCCCGCACGATCACGCGCGGTCCCGAGCGTACCGGTGGAACGACGACGGCATGGGCGGCATCTGCGACGAACGGCAGACGTTCTGCTTCGCGCTTGCGCTGTGGAACGGCGAGGACCCGATCCTCAAGGAGCGGATGTTCGGGCTCGGCGGCGACGGCGGCAACCACGGCGAGGACGCCAAGGAGTACTGGTGGTACCAGGACTCCACGCCCACCCACTCGTGGATGCGCTGGCGGTACCACTATCCGCAGCGCGAGTTCCCGTACGACCAGCTCGTCCGGGTCAACGGCCAGCGGTCCCGCGAGGAGCCCGAGTACGAATTGGTCGACACCGGAGTCTTCGACGAGGACCGGTACTGGGCCGTCACCGTCGACTACGCCAAGGCCACGCCGAAAGACATGTGCATCGCCGTCACGGTGGCCAATCGCGGCCCCGCCTCGGCCACGCTGCATGTGCTGCCCACGCTCTGGTTCCGCAACACCTGGTCATGGGGCGTGCCCAACCGTCCGAAGCCGTCGCTGACCGGAACGCCGGGGCGTCTCGCGGGCCGGCACCGCACGCTCGGCCACATCGTGCTCGACGGCTCGGAGGCTCCTCCCACGCTCGTGTGCGACAACGAGACCAACGCGCAGCGCCTGTGGGGACAGCCGGGCACCACCATGTACCCCAAGGACGGGATCAACGACCACCTGGTCGCGGACGCTCCCACCGTCAACCCGGCCGGCGTCGGCACCAAAGGATCCCTGCACTACGTGCTCACGCTCGGACCGGGGGAGAGCCGCACTCTCCGGCTGCGGCTCGCCCAGACCGACGACCCGGTCGAGGGGCGGGCCGATCTCGGCGCCGGCTGGGAATCGGTGATGCGCCACCGGGCGGCGGAGGCCGACGATTTCTTCGCCGAGCTGATCCCGGCGGCGGCGACGCCCGACGAGGCGGCCGTCGCCCGGCAGGGCATCGCCGGGCTGATGTGGGGCAAGCAGTTCTACCACTTCGACGTGAAGCAGTGGCTGACCGGCGACCCCGGGTCGGCGCCGCCCCCGCCGGGTCGCCGCTACGGGCGCAACAACGCCTGGCGGCACATGAACAGCTTCGACGTCGTCTCGATGCCCGACCCCTGGGAGTACCCCTGGTACGCGGCGTGGGACCTGGCGTTCCACTGCGTCTCGATCTCCCGCGTCGACCCCGGCTTCGCCAAGCAGCAGCTTCTGCTGCTGCTGCGCGAGTGGTACATGCACCCCAACGGCCAGATTCCCGCGTACGAGTGGGCGTTCGGCGACGTGAACCCGCCGGTGCACGCCTGGGCCGCGCTTCGGGTCTTCGAGATCGACGGCGGGCGCGACTTCGACTTCCTCGGCCGGGTCATGCACAAGCTGCTGCTCAACTTCACCTGGTGGGTCAACCGCAAGGACATCGGCGGCAACAACGTCTTCGAGGGCGGCTTCCTCGGCCTGGACAACGTCGGCCCGTTCGACCGGTCCGCCGCGCTGCCGGTGGCCGGGGTGCTCGAGCAGTCGGACGGCACCGGCTGGATGGCGATGTACGCGCTGAACCTGCTGGACATGGCGATCTGCCTGGCCCTCAACGATCGCACCTATGTGGACATGGCGACGAAGTTCTTCGAGCACTTCGCGTACATCGCCGAGGCCGCGTATCAGCAAGGGCTGTGGGACGAGGAGGACAGCTTCTTCTACGACCAGCTGCGCCTGCCGGACGGGCACAAGCTGCCGCTGAAGGTGCGCTCGATCGTCGGCCTGCTGCCGCTGACCGCCACCACCCGGCTCAGCGCGGCCACCCTCAACCGGCTGCCCGAGCTGGCGAACCGGCTGCGCTGGCTGCGCTACTCCCAGGAGTATGCCGACGTGATCAGCGCCCGGCGGCTGTCGGCCGAGGGCCGCCAGCAGCGCCTGCTGTCCATGGTGGGCCAGGATCAGCTGCTGCGGATTCTCGCGCGCATGCTCGACCCCGAGGAGTTCCTTTCCCCGTACGGGATTAGGACTCTTTCGCGGGCCCACCTGGAGAAACCGTTCACGGTCTCGCTCGGGGGCTCCGAATTCACGGTCGGCTACGAACCGGCGGAAAGCACGAGCGGCCTGTTCGGCGGCAATTCCAACTGGCGCGGCCCGGTCTGGATGCCGGTCAACTATCTGCTGGTCGAGGCCCTCCGCGAGTACGCGGCCTTCTTCGGCGACGACCTCCTGGCCGAGTACCCGACCGGCTCCCAGAAAAAGGTCCCGCTGTCCGCGATCGCCGACGACCTGTCCCGTCGCCTGATCTCCTTGTTCGTCCCGGACGAGGAGGGCCACCGGCCGATCTACGGCGCCAACGAGTTCCTCCAGAAGCACCCCGACTGGAAAGACCTGATCGTCTTCCCGGAGTACTTCCACGGCGACAACGGGGCCGGCCTGGGCGCCTGGCACCAGACCGGCTGGACCGCCCTGATCGTCGACCTGATCCTGACCCTGCCCCGCTGAGGCGTCACCGAGGGCAGGCGCCGAAATGCGTCGGTCCCGTGCCGCGTAGCAGCCGGGTGGCGAGCGTCTCGCCGGCCACACCGCGGCCGATGGCCAGGCCCGCCTGGTTGCTGAACTCGAAGTGCTGGCCGCCGTAGACCCGGGAGCGGCCGGCCTCCGCCGCGGCCGCCGAGAAGCCCGGGTAGCCGCGGGCCGTGCCGCCCGGCGCCGAGTCGGTGGCCAGCGAGAACGGGATCGCGTCGGTGCAGAAGAATCCTTGCAGGACGGCCGCGCCGGCGCCGCTGTACGAGCTGTGCCCGGATACGTACTCGGGCGTGCCGCCCACCGCGCCGGCCCGGGCGGTCCAGGCCGGATCGGCGGTTGTCGACGGGTTGCCGTCCGTGTCGGCCTCGCGGATCGCCGTGGTGGGGCGCCAATGCCGGTACGTGAACTTGGTCGCCACGGTCGTCACCGTCGTGTCGGCCAGTGCCATCGTGAGCAGGGCGGTCAGCCGGGCCTGCTCGCCGAGCGGCAGGTGACGGTCGGCGGCG
>Ga0307509_10006809_pt1 | contig 15212 bp, 10 predicted proteins | sample 10_EM_MG_FD_202245 | JGI IMG/M metagenome (GOLD analysis project Ga0307509, IMG submission 202245) | Populus trichocarpa ectomycorrhiza microbial communities from riparian zone in the Pacific Northwest, United States - 10_EM | ecosystem: Host-associated > Plants > Roots > Unclassified | place...
TCCCGATGAACGGCTGAGCCTTTTGTATCCCCCCCCCCCTCTCCTTACCCCCTGTACTTGTACTTGTACCACCATACGGTACCGCTCCCGCAGTGTAACGCAACAATGGAAAACCAGTTTCGCCCTCCCCAACAAATATCTCTATGAAACCCGTAACCGGCAAGCCCCTCCTCCCTTCGCATATATGATACCGTAGCGTCCGTCTTGCTCGCTCGGTACGGCTGGATATCGTACCGGTGCGGTACCTGCGTCGGGACGCTGGGCGCGGTGCAAGTATTGGCCGGGGTTGTCGTTATTATTAGTAAGTTAGATGCTGGGTCGCTAAGGGTTGTGGATGGGTAACGTGATCGCGCGATGGGCTTGGCGTAAGTTGCATTGAGCTACCCCGTTATTAGCGAGCGAGGTGGAAATGGTATGTAACTTGCCGGGGTATGATATATAATAACTGAACTGACGAAGCAGCACGTTTTGGAAAAATTTCGTCTGCGTCGGAAAACGGCCCGTTATGAACAGTTCTTGCTGGGGATTCTACCGTGGTGTATAATAACGGCGTTATGTTTCGAAACGTGGGGGGGGTTTGGCTCATGTCCAGTGAGTCCTCGCGTACTGGGGGGGGTTGGCGAACGAGTTGGTGGGTGGGTGGGTTGCGGGGTTAGGGGTGGTGTGGGTTGGATGGGATGGATGGAGTCGGGGGTGCTCGGTGATTTTGAAATGGATTGTGGGATTTTTGGGTGGGAATTGGGGTTATGGACGTGGTGGGGATTACCGTAGTGGGGGGATTTATCGTGGTCATGGGGGAGCACTCGGTTGTGGTCTACGACGTGTGATGGAGTCTATTTTGAGGGTGGATTTTTAGTTCAGGGGGGGGGATAAAGAAATCTATCAAGCAACATCCTAAACCGGCTTCGAAAACCTCGAAAACTCAGCCCCAATCCCACCCCCACTCCCCTCCAACGCCCTCTTGACAACATTATCAAACCACAGCGGCGTCCAGACCTCCTCGTCAACAACTTGCATACCATCCTTCCCACTGACAACACTAACACGAACACCCCTCCACTTCTCCCTCCACCTCCTCCCGCCCTTCCCACCCGCGCCCGCCACCTGTCCAGCATGCACCCCCATCCCCTCCAGCATAGCCGCAACCTCCTCCACCCCGGCCCCCTCCCTCCTCCCCCTCCGCTCGCCAAGCCCGCGCGCCCCAACAACCACATTCCTAATCATCCTCCCATCGACCCGTTCCCTCATGGCAAGTTCGCCCAGCGCCGCATTTTCCAGCACCGCAAACGAGCAATTCCCCTCGCGCATGAGCATCGCCTCCCACACCCCGTGCCGCTCGCGCGAGCCCAATTCCGGGTATTCGAGGACCACGTGCGCGCGAGATTTCATCGCCTCGTCGATTGTAGCGACGCGGTTGGTGGTCATGAAGATGATACCTTTGTACCCGTCCAGGAGTTTTAGAAAGGTGGAGAAGAGCATGTTCCTCTGGACTTCTCCCGGGTTCCTGGATTCGAGGAATGTGTCTGCTTCCTCGAGGAGGAGGATTGCTTTCCAGGTTGTTGCTAGGTCCAGGATTGGCTGGAGGGCTGTGGGGAGGTCCTGGGGGCTGCTGCCTAGTTCTCCGGCGGAGAGGGTGAATAGCGGTCGGCGGGTTTGCTCGGCTATTGCTTCCGCTGTTAGTGTTTTGCCTACGCCTGGGGGCCCGTGCAGGATGAATAGGTGGCCGCGGCCTTTTCCGGGGATGATGTCGTCGAAGGGGGTTGTGTTGGGTGCGCTTTTTATGTGTGCTTCTACGAGGGTTGTCATGAGGGCTTTTTTGGACGTTGGGATGGCGAGCGCGTCGAGGGCGGTTTGGTTCCAGCGGATGGGGGCAAGCGTGTCGAGGAAGACTTCCACCCAGGTCTTTTTGCACATGGAGAAGCCGGGGAGGAGGTAGTGGGTTATTAGACATTGCGCGTTTGTCAGACCGCCCCGGTGGGTGGAGGCGGGGAGTGGGGGCTTTTCGGAGGGCTTGTCCGCTGCTGGACAGTCATCTTCGTAGTCGCTCAGGTCCGAAGTGTAGTCCGAGTAATCCGGAGGGTCGTTGGAGGATGTATGAGTAGAGTTCAAGCTCCCGAGAGGCTTCAGGGGACCGAAGCGGGTGGGGTTGTGACGGGAGTACGTATCCGCATCGATGATCACTCGCCCATTGATCTTTTGAAATTAGAATAACGCAAACTACCGGGAGGCTTGGGCGGGGGAGGGGGATAAATACATGATACTCTCTCCGACGCCCATCAACCACTTCTCCCAACGCTAAATCGCTATATTCCGCATAGTGCCTCCCGAAAAAAGTCTCGAATCGTCGCCCTCGCGTTATCAGCGTTCTCCGGATGCCCTTGTGTCGGGGGTGGTATATTAGTGGATACACCGGTAACTCGGTAATCTTCTCTAGTCCCTCGAATGCTTGCAGCGTGACTTTGCTATTCGCAGTGCCGAAGCCCTTGCCGTTGTAGTCGATGTATGCCAGCGTGAGAACGAGCTGCTCTGCGGGTTCGTGGTGGTAGTCCGCGCGGACGAGTAGGAGGGCGTGGTGGTGGCCGTAGGAATTTTGGAGGATGGTGGTCCCGGGTTTGAGGATCGTCCATAGGCTGCGCTTGGAAATTAGCGTTTGGTACTTGTATGCCGTTGGTATAAGAGGGATGTGCGTGGGGGGGTATCCTACTTCTCGTAAGAAATTAAGCCCTCAGGTAAATAATTCCTTGTCTCGAATATCACGTCTTTGAACTCTTCCTCGATAAACTCTAGCAAGAACTCTAGGTGCTCAATACTCTCGGTCTCTACCTCCTGTGCCTTCTCCCCTTTCCTTTCTTCTTCCCCATCGCTCATACCCCCAACTTTCCCTGCCGCAACCCCCATCTCCCCCCCCACCTTCCGCCGACCCCTCCGCCCCTCCAACTCCCCCCGCAACTCCTCGAGGTAGTGAAACAGGCATCGGTACGGAGCCTGCAAGCGCACATTCTCAGTCCGGAAGGCGACGCCCGGGTACTCGCCTATGATCCTGCGCAGGGCGACTTTGAGATGCGCGCTGTTGATGTTGAGGGTGCGGTGGGTGGGGTCCCCTTGGGCGTTGAAGTGGCGGGTTTCGCAGAGGATGTGGTCGGTGGTGCGGTCTGTTGTTTGGAAGGGTTGGTCGGGGCGGTTTTGGGACGTTTTTGTTTTGCTCATTTTGTGGGGCGATGTTGGAGGAGTGGAGGGGGTATATTGAGTTGTTGGGAGGAGGAGGCTAGGTTGGTGGTGTTTGTAATGCGGTTGTTACTCTTTTGAGGGGGGGTAGCGGAGATCCTGCTCCTGGTGGGTGATTAAGGAGAGTGGAGGAAAGAATGGAGGTTTAGAAGGTGGTGGAAGAGTAAGTTAGTAGGCTGGAGATCGTGCTCCCGGAGGACCCCTGAGGTGCTCATAGCGGTTTCTACACTATTTCCTATCACCCGGTCAGTTTGGCCTTTCCGGTGTATGATAGGTTATTACAAGAGGCAAAGTAGATCCTCACCTGTCTCCCCCCCTCCCCCCTTTCCTCCCTCCCTCCCCCTATTCTCTCCCCCGTAGAAAAGATCAAACCCCACTGCTGGCATCTTTCCTCCAAGTACCTGAGAAAACGCACAACCTGCTCGAAAGCCCATGGGAGGGGAATCCTTCTCACGCAAGCCTATAGTAACAACATCCAGCCGTGATTCCTCCGCGACGCAAGTAACATAAAACCCCTCATCCACACGTCGCACTTTATAAAATCCCTCCATCCGAGCGAGGGATTAGGTATGATTTCCACCAGGGTAAACATTTTTAGCCTCCGAGTGCCGGGGCTTCGCCGGAAACAGCCAGACCGGAGCCAACTTGAGATGAAATGTTTTGTCTTTCTTTCAGCTAGGAAGGGTGGCACATATTTCTATATCAGCTCTTGAAGAGGCTCGCTCAAATTCTTTTGATGGTTCCCCGGTGGTTTTTCAGTGTGAGGGGGTCTTCGGGGGTTTATTCTTCACCAAGTATCACTCGCTCTGATACTTAGGCCTTAGCTTTATAAAAAAAAATGATACACCACACTCAAGACTCAGTGAGCTGTCCACAGAATGGAGCGTTTACTGAGCCGCTAATTGGGTATGGGAGGTGCTTGGAGTAGCTTTTCCGAAGAAGTGAAGAGAGATAAGGAAGGCGGAATAAGAGTTGGTAAGACTGGTTTAATTGAGTCTGTTCACTGGCAGAAAAAAAATACTTGTGTGTGTAAGAAGAGAGGAGGCTGAGAAGACGCAAGAGACCCTCTGTCATACCGGCGGCAACCAGGACAGCTCCATGACTAAGGATCCCCTCTTCCGCATATAGTACAACCCATGCTATCCAACACCCGTGACTCCTCGGAGGAAACCTCTCAGTACGACATGCCAAGATTGTGATTTTCCGTGGGGCCTATTTTCCACCGCCTCAAAGGGAATCTTCGAGAGGTTACTTTAGTATATTTTCCAGCCTGCGAGGACCCCGGGATTTTATTCCCTTGGCTAGTATGGAGTCGTCTGGAGTAATATTTCTGGGGTTTCTGCAGTCTTGGCGGGGAGGACTCTTGCTCCTGGGTGAGGTGTTTGGCAAGTCGCGACGAATCTCGCCTAGGTTGCTTTAGATGTTTATACCACCCCCGAGAGATGCCACCGTATGGAAATTCGGGGGGGGACCCGGGTATACAGTGTTGGACTTGGGCTATTTAATCCTTGTAGGCTGGGTCCTGGGTAGGCTATCGATAGCTTGGGTCGTAGATAGTCCATTCTGTTGATCTTTATGATTTTTAATTTAGGTTTGTCTTCATTCTGAAAGCTTATTTGAGGGAACTCGGTTCATGTGTGGTGTTTGTGTACCGGGTGCGGTGGCCTTTAGATATACACCGCCTCCGCTCCAATGGTTGGTACGCTTTTCGGAATATCTACTACCGGCGAATCGAAAGGGTGCTAATTCTTGGCTCGGAGACAAGAGTATCCTTCCCATCTCTACCGAGAATCCGCTATGCTAGGCCTTACGGGTAGCTATCAGAAGCCCAGCTCATAGCACAGGAGGCAAATGGAACCGTAACGCGGTCAGGAAGCTACTACTGCAAGAATCACAATGCAGCGGTCACGGCGAGAACTGGAACAGTCGAGAACGCTTAAAGAAAGATCTCTAGAATCAAACTAATCTATATTTCTAATCCTATCTACTATCCGAGCTAATCCATGTAACCCTCTCAACCAACCAAGCAACAATAGAAATTATGCTCAGTCACTAGTATCAAAAGGCTTCTCCATCGGAGATTAATCTACCAAAAACCCACCCAACCACAATTCTCCGCAGGCAAACCAGGAGGCACGACCACAGTGTAAAGTTCTCAGTGAGGACTTTTCGGTCGTGCCGGATTGGGCGGCTGTCAAGTTGAGACACTGTTTAATGGATTTTCTCGAATCGGGTTCGGTCTAGAGTAAAAAACAAGGTTAGACGGAGCACTGTATGCTAATTTTTTTTGGAGCACTTACTAGATTCTGAGGACGTTGTCATGATGATGCTGAATTGTGCTGCAGTCTTAAATTGCCCTCTGCGGGCTATTCAATTCTGTCTCGGGTGGGAAAGTAATAGGGGTAATCCCCATATGTTAGTTAGTCTGGAGTTGGAGGATTTCGTGATTTGACTGGGTTGAATTGATGTTAGGCCTAAGTTAGCTTGAGCAGCCCTCTGCGGGGCGTTGAGTTCCACATAGAGTAAAAATAAAATAAAAAAGTCAGTTGGATAAAATCCTATACGGCTGCTGGTTTAGAGTCTGTACTAGATTCCATCCGAAGAAAGCTGTTCCGGCCACAAAGGTGGCAGTGTAGATGAGAGTAGCAGGCATCTTTTGTGGAGTGAATGGATTGGAGCTGCAATGGGGTTTAATGCTCGTAAGTGTGAGGAATGAGCTAGTTTAATAACCTGAGAAAAATTAAACGGGTTAGTAAAATGAAATTGTATGGTGGAAAATGTGTTGGAAAAGTTGGTTTTGAGAAGTGATGGTTGAAAGATAGATGAGGAAAGATAGCGGAAAGGTTGTTGTAAAAAGATGGTTGGGAGATGGTTGCGGAAAGATGGTTGAAAAGTGATTGAGAAAAGATGGTTCTCCTAGAAGTTATTAGATGCTGCTCAGCATGTTTGAGTTATTGTTTCATTGTTCGGATAGGTTTTTAGCAATGCGCGTGGGCTTGGGATTGATGCATCCGGCAGAGGGAAGATTAAAGTGAAGAGAGAGAGGTGAAAGAGTTGGATGCATGAAGGCTATTATCAGCTGAAATATTTCTGGCGCTTGTCTTTTCTTTTGTTAGCATGGGTGAAAGCGAATGGAAAAGGAGGCGTGTCTGGAAGAGAATCGATATGTGTGGTGATCGATGGAAGGATAGGGTGATGATTTCGTTTATGATTTATATCTGCTCCTGTCTTTGCCATTTAGATAGTTAGAGAGAGATGAACAAGAAAATTTCCCCGCTCAACCCGAGAGTAATTAGTCTTGTGCCGTGCATCATGTGTTGTGTCATAATCGGGGTCTTATTTCTGTTGCATTAGTTATCGTTGTTAAAGATGTTGAATAATGTGAATAATGGTTGAAGAAAAGAGTGGCTGTTCGGTGTGGATAAGAGCTACAGAAGTGGGTGATTGTTAGTTGGAAGCCGTGTTTGTCGGAGGTGGTATGGTAAAACGCCGGGACCTGGGCGGTATCAGGTTAAGAGACGCGAGGAAAATAAGCGGCCTAGAGACTGTTTGGAAAAAATAATAGAGGAGGCAAAGCAGCCTTTCCGTTTTACCTGTATCATAGAAAAAGTTGTTTTAGAATTTTTGGAACGGAAGGGGAACGGCCGTTTGTATGGGACAGCGGAACGGAACGCTCGTATCCAAACATCTTGTGGAGGAATTGAAGGAAGAAGAAGAGTGGAGGAGGATTGGAGGAGGATTGAGCTACGAAACGCAGGAAGGAACTTTTATATGGAAAAAAAAATCAAAAGTTTGTGGCTACCTGGGTTGAGACCCTAAACAGGAGTGGAGAAAACAATAGTATGGCACTGAGGCGAAAAATGGTCCAGCAAACCCTGAGATTTACCAGTCACGAGAGTCTTCGAAAATTTCTTAAACCCTACATTACCTTGCTTTCGAACTGCATTTCATGGGGGTTGCGGACTCTACCTTTCAAACAATGTATGATACTCTGATATCATACCCAACACCACTAACTTTACAAGTATTGGCATGCTAAACACCTCTTTAGAGAGTTTTGAGTTTTGATTTTGGTGGAGTTCAGCTAACAATGTACCTGGTCGGGGATTGGGGGGGGGAAGTTTTAAGGATGCCCATAGGATGACCGAGAACCGAGCCATCGCTTGCGACTTGCCCAGTACTCACTGCCGCAGTTAGTCCATCAAACTACACTTTTTGGCAACAACGGCGGACTTCCCTTCGGCCATGTTTGCCATCCCCGGATCAGACTTTAAGTCCGCACTTAAATGAAAGTCCAAAAACTCGGAATTCTAGGCGTTGGATTTGGGCACTCTGAGAGGTCCCGGATTTAGATTTAGATTTTTATCGATTACTGATGTTTTAGATATCAGACGTAAACCCCATCGATCATTAGTCTAGAAAGCTAAGAGCCTGTTTTGCTACACCGGTTCTATTTCGTTCTCCTATACAAATGATCCTTTTTCTTCAGTTTCAAAACGGAGAGGGGGTCATTTTCACAGCAGAAACGGTCGCCCGACGGAACGGAACCGTTGTAGCCAACAGGCTCTAAGCAATATGTAATATTGTGGAGCAAAAGGGCACTAGGGTTAGGTGATGGTGGCGATATTTTTTCAAGGTCTGGACTCGAAATCCTAATGAAATCAACAATACAAAGCCTAGCCCAAGTCTAGACCTATGAAGCTCAAAGATGCCCGAAATCTAGACTTAATGGACAATCTGGATATTATCAAGTCCAAGTACTGGCGTACCAAACAGAGGGGGGAGAGCCTAGGAGATTCGGAAGGGGTCAGAGTTTGGAAGGAGATACTGGATCATGGACTATTCCCATAGCGAACTGATTTTCTAAATTTCTGGGTTATTGTGATTGCACCAATATTGAAGCGCCCATTATGTCTGATATGTGCAGGTAGGGAAGGATCTCTTATTGCGTTGATGGCGATTATATCATGACCATTAGAGGAGTAGGCGAACCCACCATAGGCTTAGATTTAAGTTTCTAATTTTTAACCCTTAACTCTAAGCTTGTAAACCCATCATGACCAATTCAGGTTAGCTACTCAGCAAACGTCCAAATCTCCAAATCTCGAACTTCCAGGCGGAGGCTAGCTACAGGGGACTGCAGTAGCATTCCGAAACTAGAAACTCCAATGCTGCAATTGCCTTAGCAGAAGAGGAAGAAAGATAGAAAAGGGAGGAGAAAAATGAATGTGTTGGTTTCCAAGTTAGTAGGAGTGGGTCACTCCGCCAACATCCTTTACAACAACTCTTAGAGAGGATCCACAAAGACAGGGGGAAGCCCGGCCTACTTCCCAATTCCTTTTTTTGGTCTCCACGCAAGTGGAGAAGAAGTGCGAGTGATGGTAAATGAGGTAATCCTCCTCAGGCCAGCAACAGCCTGGACTGGGATTGTTTGTTACGAGTGATAACATATGAATAGAGCAGTGATCGACAATCACCAGAAAAAGGCACTGAACAAGACGAGCTACCCTCACTCAAGAAGCAAAATCCCCAAAAGAGCAGCACTGGTATCCTGTAAGAATAGTTCAGTATCATACCAAACCATATGAATCTGTGATATTGAAGCCCTTCCTCCCCTCTTTTTTGCGAAGGGGGGGACCGGGTATCGCAAGAAAAATGCGGAATACAGAAATTTCGTACAAATACAAAGCCCAGCTCAATCCACCCCACTTCCTAGCAGCCCTAACACTAAACCAAGAAGTCCCATCAACCATCATCCGAGTCCTCCCAACTAGATTGGTCAAAAAGGGAACCAAGACACCTATAGTAATTATCCGCCTCCTCATCGGACTCGGCATATCCGCGACTCTGGAGCAGCTTCACAATCCCCTCATGCCCACTCTCGGCGGCGCATCGGAGTGGTGTTCGGCAACGAATGTCTGTAAGCCGGGGGTTGACCTCTTTCCGGTCAAGAAGCAGCTTGGCAATCTCCTCAAAGCCACGCTTGGCGGCGCACCAGAGTGGTGTTCGGTCAAGGCGGTCTTTCGAGTCGGGGCTGACATCTTTCCGGTTAAGAAGTAGTCTCACAATCCCCTCATGCCCACGCTTGGCAGCCCACCAGAGTGGTGTTCGGTGGTCGCTGTCTTTCGAATCGGGGTTGACATCTTTCCTGTTAAGGAGCTGCTTCACAATCCCCTCATGCCCACGTTCGGCAGCACACAGGAGTGGTGTTCGGCCATAATTGTCCCTCGAGTTGGGGTTGACATCTTCCCGGTCAAGGAGTAGCTTCACAATCCCCTCATGCCCACGTTCGGCAGCGCACAGGAGCGGTTTTCGGCCAAGGAAGCCAGTGTTGGGGTTGACCTCTTTCCGGTTGAGGAGCTGCTTCACAATCCACGCATGCCCACAATTGGAAGCATACCAGAGTGGCGTTTGGCCATAATAGTCCCTCGGGTCGGGGTTGACCTCTTCCAGATCAAGGAGCAGCGCCACAATCGCCCCATGGCCACCCCAGGCAGCACACAAGAGTGGAGTTTGGCCATTATTGTCCCTCGAGTCGGGGTTGACCTCTTCCCGGTCGAGGAGCAGCTTCACAATCGCCTCATGCCCACCCCAGGCAGCTACGCAGAGCGCCGTTCGGCCATATTCGTCAACATTACCAGAATTGACATCGCTCCGCTCGAGCAGTGCCCTCACAACTTCCGCATGTCCATTCTCGGCAGCCCAGAAGAGTGGTGTTCGGCCACACATGGTGTTAGTGATGGAGGTTCGCTAACAATCGTGTGCTCGGATGTGTTGTCGGGTGGGTTCAATATCTCTTTATTACTATGTAAAAGGAGCGTGCCAATCCAGGCCTTGATCCGGGTGGGGAGGTTGTGTTGTCTATTCTCTATGGAGGTTGCTAGCTACGGTTTACCTTAAGTAGTGAATGATGGATTTCTGGTTCATGCGCAGGGAAATATGCCGTCGTACAAGCACTGCAATGATGCAGCTATGATCCGAACTGTCGTCAGGAGAAAGACCCGGGTCACTGGCTGTTCGATGTATATGACAAGTGTGTTCGCAAAGGAGTATCCGTGAGAAGTCAAGGTGTGCGATGTACAGAGAAAGGAACGCAGCTCAGACTATATACAGTTTGCGGTGGCTCGCACATTGGGCTCCCCACCACACAACACCAGTCACAACACCAGTCACAACACCAGTCACCGTCATGCGATCTGGCCATAGCCCAGCTCACATCCACTAGTGTACCCTAACCTAACATACCACGATGGGGTTACTCCATCAGTGAAAACTCTGCTCGTACATAGCCCTATGTCTCCGCATATGCCCTATTTCTCCGCATATGCCCTATGCATCCGTTCATGCCCTAGAACGTTCCTGATGTCCACCCTCCGGTGTTTCTTTATACATGTGAGCGCTCCCCGTGCCTCCGCTATCTCCGCTCTCAGCCAGTCCTCCACTACTGGGATTATTATGCCATCAGTTAGCTGAATCTAGATTAGCGTCGCTTCACCCCACAAAAACCTTACAACCTCCGAATACAACCTCCTAGTAACTCAAGCTATTACTCAGCCCACACATCCAATTTACCCATCTTCAATAAAGAAACCGCTACCCCACTCACCCGGAGTACTGAAGGAACAATGTGGGGTTGGGGAGCGAAGGATCTGCTGACTAGGATTCACTTACCGGCAGGTACTAACAGGGAAGGTAGATGATCGGAGCCTTCGTACGCGATTAGATGATATATGCGAACTCGCTTTCAGTCTAATATCCACGATCAGGATGTATTCGCAAAAGTTGCAAGGTTCATGTGGGGTGAAGAGTGGGAAGGATAGAAGGAAAAGCAGTCAATTAGCCAAGTGGCCGCGTTCGCTGTCCTCTTTCTTGTCGATGAGGATCTCGCTGTCGTCTTCGTTTTCAGCTCTCCTCTATTCCTATCTTCAGAGAAGCCAGGTGCTGGAGAACAACCCTTTTATACGGTCTTGGGAAACTTTCTCTCGCACATACTCTCGATGACAGTCACCTAATCTAACTCTATAAAATGCTAACTGCCTCTAAAATACACAAATGAGGGTATCGACAAAAACCTAAAGACCGTTTAACGGTTTGGTGACCCAGGATACGCAGTACCATCAAGCCCTATAAACATCTTTGCAGTATCCCCAATCAAAGAGTTAGACCTCCTGTTATTTCACACTATATTATCCAATTCGGAATAGCTTCTTACGCTAGAATTTAAACAAGATTCCGTTTTTGGCATAGAACCCGATTCCCACTTCCATAGCCCACTTTCATATATTTAGCTACGATACGAGATTTATCTCTCCCAATCGGGAGCCACTATAAATTCCTGCCGTCTTAATTCGTGATAAGGTTGCCGTCTAAACAGCTCCCCAGAGTTCCGAATGGTCCGACCGGTCAAGTCCTGGAGACAGGGCCGTTGGGTCGGTCCTGGTTGAGATCAACGACCGGACCTGACTACGAGTAGATTAAGTAGTCCGGACTGGCCAGGACCAGTCCCCGACCGGTCTGTGTGAAAATATTGCATACGCAAGGCCATGTTATGCTGGGAAAAGAAAACCGGCAAAGACGCCCCCCCCCCCCAGACCAAGACGGGACAAATGGAGCTATGATCGTAATTAATGTGGGGGGTTTGGTGATGTTTTAAGTTAGAATCGGTGGGGTAGAGCAAAGTGAGTATCTAGTGAGTGTCCTGAATAATCCATGAAGATAATGATTTCTAATTAAGAGAATATTTATTTAGATGCAACAGACGAGGAGGGGGTCAATGAACTTGGGGTTGATCAGAGACTGCTCTAGCACACGAAAAGTGACTTTGTCAGCAACGATTTTGTTCGCTTAGCCCCAGGTTCTCTGACCCCCCTGCTATATCAGTGCAATGAATTTTGTATGGTGGGAACATAGCGAGCCATCCACCCAAATACCAGCCACTATTTAAATCTCGGCTGGGTTCAGCCAATCACATTGCCTAAACTTGCAAATGGCTCTCTATTCCGGGCACTTGCTATGGCGTGGAAGACATTAAGCAACCATCAAAGTTTTGAGACACTCCAAGGAAGTACCTAACAGCTCAACACAAGTATCATAACGTGTCCCACGGTGAGTCGAAACGCACGGTGACACGAAACAAACATAAGATAGGCTAGAGTGGTATTCAGAAAACCGGTTCACGCTCTCTACTAGTGTATCGGTAACTGGTTGTTTCTTTCACCGTGTGTTTCGACTCCCCGTGGAGTATCATACGTTAACAACACAACGCAACTTTCAATTTGTATGTGAATTTAAGAATTAGGAAACCACTAATTACTAGACATTCTCTGATGCTTTAAATGTCCTTCTGAATCACACATTGTTTTAAGTCTTTGCAAATACGTTTTCCTTTTTTCCATCTGTTTTACAACTTTTATTTTCATATGGTGGGACTTTGGTTTGGATTAGTTCAATCATATTTCATTATCAGAGGTGAAAGTTGCCTTGAGCTGTTAGGCACTCCCATGGAGTGCCACAAAACTTTGATGGTCGCTTAGCGTCTTTCAAAGTGGTTGGAATCTTGGCACGGTTAAGGATCAGTTCAAGATAAGGTAATAGGGAGGTTTTGCTAAGCCAGTTCTCTACTGAACTTATCTTATCACCACAGCAACGGCGCCATCCTTTCCGCCTCTAGTAAAGCACGAAGTGGCTCAGCTTTGCACAGTATTATTTTTGTTGACATCATTGCTTTTGTAAAAGACGGAGGGATTTTGCGTCTATGGACAACAGATACCGGCACTTCATACATGAGGCTGGCGATAGATTAGTTGCACAGTTCGATACAGCAAAACTCCCGGAAAAATTCTTCACGTCACCCTGCTCTACTTTGTTTAAATTAAGCAAAGTTCAGTAGCGAACTGACTTAGCAAAACCTGGGCATTGCCACCTTAAGTGTCAGGCCTCAATTCGCCTGCGCCAGCGCTAGAAGAGTACTGTCGGTCACGTGGATGACCATGGCGAAAAATACGGTGGAACACAGAAACTATCGTGAATATTTGGTACCGTTGTTTTGTAGGCTTAGCTACATAGGAAAAGGGGCATTTGAGGAGGGAAAGCGAAGCAGACAGCACCGTCAGTCAGCATCCATCCGCAACCATCCCTCATCCTCCCATTTCGCCCACTTTCCATTGTAGTTTTTCTTTGATTTTTATCTCGCTTGACCTTGGCTGTCGAATTGTGAAGAAAAGTAAAGTGAATTAGCTTTCCTTCGGAAGTTCCTATCTCCCACCCAAAGAACGCCTCCGTCGGAAGTGATCCGATAGTACACATTTTACAAGGGGGGGAGTTGTCTACTTAATCACTATTTGAATGCAAACGCCCCTACCCCTGGACCGTTACCTCCATATATTGCTTTTTTACACGACACTTGCATTTCCTTGTCTTATATTGCTTGAATAAGGGTTCGGGACAAACATTTAGTTTTGGCGAAAGGCTGTCCCATGGACGGAAGAGACACGCAGATTCTCCACCTCGCGTATACGCCAACTCTGTGCCGTGACTCAGCGACTTTTCCACAAAAATAATGCTTAGAATGTCATGAATTTTTGTCAGTCCAAGTCACTGGGACACAGCCGGATTACAAGTAGGAAGGCGGGGGATCTGCGTGTCCCATCCATCCGGATAGAGTGTTGTCGCCTCCCCCCTCTCACTACAGGCGTTCTTTGGGTGGGAAATTGAAACTTCCGAAGCCAAGTAAATCCTCTTCTCCTATCACGATTTCACACCCAAGAAAGAGCGAGATCAGAATCAATGAAAACAATGATGGAAATTAGATAGAAAGGGGGTTGTCGATGGTGGCGTTTCTCTCCCTCCGTTTTCCTCTTCTTAAACCCCCTCGTGCTATGGAACTAAGCTAAAGAAATGCCGGTACCAAACATTCACGATGTTTCCTGTGCTCCTGCGTAGTTTCTGCCATGTCCATTCACGTGACTGGTAGTGTTGTGGATTTTTACCGAAGCTAGCTAGGGTAGTCAAGCAGATTATGACTTGGCTAGACCGGTCAGATCAAGCCCGGTCTAGTCTGTTCCAGCAATCATGACTGTTCGGTCGGTCTAATCTCGACAATTGGACTAGACTGGTTTTGACCGGGACTAGCTGGTCCGGTCTGGTCCTAGACCGGCCATTCGGAACCCTGGTATTACCCAGATGGGTATCATATAATCCGTTTTTGTGATAACCACACCTCACGGCCTCGACACTTTCGTCCAAAACCCCATTGTCATTTCACCATAGACTAAAAGATATTAAGGGATGAAAATTTGTAATCCCAGAAGTGCTCCTCAATTCCCCAGAGATCTTTGATATGAGCCCATGATACGATCGGTATGAAATTCACTACCTCATTCCCTAGCCCAGCAAGTATTGTAATGCACCCGGGACTACCAAACCACTATCATCCGGCAACTGTTGGAGCGCCCACAGATTTATTCACCTGCCGGCAAGCCGGCAGAGATGCTCCACCCCTGCTCGTCGGAGGTCCCAGGCAAAAACACCAAAAAAAAGCAAAGAGAAAATACAGGCATGTTGGAAACAGCTCAGCCACTTCCACATGAACTATCGACAAGACGAAAGCAAAACAACCAGCAACTCACGTATCACCATCCCAGATAGCCGAGTACGGCACAACTCCTCCAGATTTCAGACCCACCCCGGGAGTAGCTCCTTTTCCCATCTAGTAAGCGAGAGCGTGAGAAGGATGAGTCCGCCATGTCACTCCCCCTCCCACATTATCGAAATTCATTCCCACACGCTAGCTACTCAAATTCATAATGCTTATCCCAGTGAAAGTGCCCAGGAATATGTTTTCGTGCAAGATAGGGTTATCAGTATTGCATTACTACAACTCAGCTAATGCTAAACCCGCGCCGAATCGGCATTGAGTTACGGCGTGTCAAACTCCCGACAGCCCTCACCAAAACAACAAATAAAACAACCACAAAATCACTACTCGG
>Ga0307509_10006810_pt1 | contig 15210 bp, 15 predicted proteins | sample 10_EM_MG_FD_202245 | JGI IMG/M metagenome (GOLD analysis project Ga0307509, IMG submission 202245) | Populus trichocarpa ectomycorrhiza microbial communities from riparian zone in the Pacific Northwest, United States - 10_EM | ecosystem: Host-associated > Plants > Roots > Unclassified | place...
CCTCCACGCGTTTTTTTTTTAAATAAAAAACAAAAAATTAAAAAAAAAAAAAAAAAAAAAAAAAAAAAAAAAAAAAAAAAAAAAAAAAAAAAAGATCCTCAAGGTTCTTTGAAAGAATAATCAATTCTGTTCATGATGTAAAGAAACTCAAATCTGACACGGTATGGCAGCACTACCATTTTCTGATTCAACTTGAATAAATCTAACATGAAACACATGTGGGCAGGAACATAATATTTACCCTCTCAGATTTTGAAAGAAACCATAGCTGATATCACGTGACGCCTAGGCTAAACTCTAATGACTAGATCATGATAATGGCATGAAGGCCCCTTGGGCCTACATGTGATCCACATGCATTCAAGGGGTCAAGACTCGACATACTTGTACGCACGAATCTACACAGAGCCCATGGGATCAACTGAGCAAAGTCCATCCATGCCTAGCAAATGTCCATTCTGCCGCCGAAAATACACCCGCTCTGGTGCATATGAGAAGCACCTGCGAACCCCCAATGGGGTCTGGACATTGTTCCTGCATCCACCGTACAATATATCAACAACATGGAAACTAGCGGATTGCGCAACCCACACACCAGTGAGCGCCAGGATTCCGACTGTGAATCCGATCTGGGCCCACCTAGATCAGATCCTAACGCATTTTAGCGAGACATTTCATATGAGTCTGATACTTAAGTACTCGATAATGCTACGTCTCCCACTGCTGGCGAGCACATTCGTTATGAAGGGGTTGGAGAAGCTACCGGAGAAATCCCCTAGTTTGAGCAAGCATGCAGCAACCTGTGTGAGCACCCATGGGCACTATTCCATAGCGCCCAAGGTTTGAAACTACCATCCTGGTTCATGGAGGGTAAAGTATCCAAATCACGAATAAATCAATACTTCTCAAGTGGCCTAGGCGATGCAGAATCAGTCGGGTATAGCTCCATGTACACGGTGGAGAACTACCTCCAGTTACTGGACCCATACAGTCAATATCTGCAATGGTTGGAAGTAGTATTCGTTACGGGGCCTCCGGGGCCCCAGAAACGCGGACCCCTGGCCCAATTCCCCGCCCCGCCCCGCTGAACGGCCCGGGGCGGGGCGTGATATTTTACTGTTCCCTGCCCCTGCCCCCGGCCCCGCCCGTTCCCCGGAGGGGTCCCGGTTAAAACAGGCGGGGAGAAATGGGGCCCCATCCAGGGAATGAGCAGGGACTCGCCCCGGACTGGGGCGGGGCGGGGATCACCCTCAAAATAACCCCCACGGCCCGTTGTAAGGTCGTGGCCTGGCAAGTGAAAACCCGCCCGGCCCCGCCGCGTAACGAACTCTAGTTGGAAGGACAGGTCAACGATGCCCAGAGACCTTTGCCACTATGTATACCACAACGTACTAGGTAGTGTTAGATATCTCATTCGCCAGATCCCATACTGAGAGGGCTTGGTCCATCCGCCATGAGATAAATATGACTCCACCGGGCAGATAATATATGCAGTAATGATGTTAGGCGTACGGACTCCCAGAAAGGATTTACAGGGTAAAGCTATCCTACCTTGACACGCACGAACTCCGAAGGAAAAAGATAACACCCACCTCCAGTCCCGGAGTTGGGACGGCGTGTCATCGCTGGCTGCCTGGCTTGTCGCGTCCCAACACCAAAGACGACAATTGATGGAACACATCCTATAACACCATATACATGGCGGGCGTCCGTCCGACCGGATCCTCCTCGCAGGGAATATGAGGGGAGACCTTCAGGCACCCTATGCAAGTGGAGGCAGGTCAATCGGACGACAGCGCATCAGGTTACAGACACTTGAGGACAGGCAGTCAGACTAGTGGATTGAAGGTAACGGGACGTTTTGCACGAAAGTTAGTTCCCTCGTGCCTACAAAGTCGTGTAGAGTACGAAGGAGGTAACTATGCCCAGTAAGTGGATCGGGTTCATCCACAGTGGACAAGGTGGTAAAAGATGGAGCCTGAGGGAAAAAGCCTATGGGTACGATCCCGAGAACACGTTGTGTAATGCCGGCATACCAGAATACAACATGCAGTTGCAGGTTGAATTCACAACTGAACCAACCAAAGAAGATTGGCCAGCTTCTTTTCAGCGAGTTAGACTACCCTCGACGAACACGAGGGCCAGATAATTCGTAAACCATCGTTGTCAACGGATAAGCCGCTGAGCTGACATCTGACCTAGTCTCCACACCATCAGGAATAACAGAAGCACAAAAAGATAAGTTGGCCATGGGAGCAAAAGGTGTGGTAGAGAGTTTTCAGGGTCTACAAGTGTTCGCACTCAGGTGAAGTTACCAGAGTTGTTGGCAAGAGACTTAATTAGTATAGAGTTAGCATGTATACCGCGATTGCTCAGACGCGGAATATAAATATCGCAGCATCTTCTCTGCTATTAGAAACAACAAGCACGGAGAAGAGATCTTATTAATATAATATGTTATCTACACTCTTATATCGTTACCAATACTTCGACTATCTATGCCGAAGTGAATCGTTATATCTAGCTTACATTACTCGTGTCTTTCTAACGAGTTCTCCGATATAATCAAGATTAAGGTCCTAGCTGTCGGAATACCTCACGCGGAAGCTACCACCTAACAGTATATTGATAGTTCTCATCGTTACCGAGACGAATGTTTGGCAGTGACACGCATACTCCCAAACCCAAAAAACCTTTCCAACGAAGACCATTAAGGACCATCTCAATAGACGAAGTCCTCACCCCTATACCCGAGTTAGGTACACAAGAGCCCTACTCGGAATCTTATTTCTGGTGGATAAACCCAGAAAACACTATCACACTCAAAGGCCTCACCGCACTACACCAATACCAGTTCGGTGAAAACTTTACCTACAAAACCCCCTCGGAGAAATCAAACTCCATTTGGTACACCGCGTACCCAGAAAGTGATCAAAGCTCAAGTCAGTGTTTTGAGATACCAGAAGTGTGGGGAGGAAACAAAAGATAAGTTTTCCATTAAGAAGTCGAAGAGATGGCTGCTGACCACAAAGCGCCTCAGGTTATGAAATGGAAAGCAAGCCAGGACGACGGAGAAGAAGGAGGAGATGACCTATCGCAAACCTCGGCGGCTAGTGTGGTGACCACCGTCACCCACCTGGCCCGGTCGCATTCCGCAGACCGGACACCTCGATCCTCTGTCGGACTAGGTTTCCTAGCCAAATATGGGAAGACTCCAAGAGTAGGTCGCCAAACCCCCGAACCTACCAGTGGGTCCTTTATGGCCGTTCGGATTCTAAGATTAGAACAGATTCTGGGCTGATTTGACCCAAAGCTTACCGTCAGCCAAGATAGGCAGCATATTGCATTCAGTTTCCTCCCCACTGACATACTATTGATGGCCCAAGAACTGGTAACCGTAAAAAATCAGTTAAAAGCAGGGGTCCAGATAGTCGGTAGAGAACTCGGTCGAATCGACGAGAAAGTTCAACTTCTGCACTTGGAATCTCAGAAGGTACAAGAGAGCTTCGCAACTCAAGTCACTGAACGACTTGGCCAAACCGATGAATGACAGAGCAGACACGAGGCTGTCAGATCCCAGCTCCATGAGGTGGTGCAAGGAACGGGCGAACAGTCCATGCACCGAGACCTACTCTTGGACCAGGAAATCCCTCGAATAAACGAGCAACACAAAGGGCATCAGATGAGCATTAATCTCATGCAAGATGAGCTTAGACAAAACCAGGAGTCCCAAGATGGTGAGATCGCGGTGCTTAAGGCCCGGGTAGAGCAGTTAATTGGGCTGGTGAAGGGTAAGGGAGAGACGTCGGATCCGACACCAGAGGTGTCAGGAGCCGGAGGGAGAAACCCACCGCCGACAGCACGAGGAGGGGCTGCAGGACCTCCAGGCAGAGGAGGAGACCCTGATGATGAGGGTGAAGGAGTTGGAAGGAAACCAGATCAGAGTAGGAAAGGAAGATGGGACGAGAGACTGGCACCCCAGCTAGAAGAAGATGAGTATGACGGCGAGAACGACGAACAGTTTAACCTGTTCTCACGGGTCATGGCCAACGCCTTGGGACAATGGACAAGAGTCCCAGCCGAACCCCCTGCCATGTTTACAAACGAGAAACACCAAGATAGAGGTATGTGGCAATTGACGTGCGCAGATCTTTTGGCCCAAACAGTTGGCAGTGGGAAAACAAGGGACAACGAATGCGATACGCCATAAGCGGAATGGACGGGAAGGAAGTTGCACCGTTGGCGTTAACCTACCGACGACAAATGATCGGAGAGATAGGTTATACCAGAGAAGAAGGATACGACTTCTGGCACCTCTTTGGCAAACAAGCCCTGCTACGCTTCGGACCCACCCATGAAGCGGAAAAATCCTGACGAGAAATGGGATTGGTCAAATATCACGGTGATGTTGCCAAATTCTTGATCGAGATGGAAAATTTAAATATCCATGCACTAGTCACCCGGATAGCATGGAGGAAAATTATTGAAGACGAACACCCTGTCCAAGTATTACGACGACTCGCACACAGAGAATATGTCGACGATGGGGAATTGTTGGAACCAGTCAGGACCGTAACCCGAGCAGAAGAAGATTTCAAAGAAGGCAAGGATCTTCGAGGGGGCGGCCCCTCTGGTGCCCTACGAAGCGAGAAAAGAAAGTTCCAGGATACGAAGTGAACGGTACACGCAAAGCGTGTAAAAAAGCGATACAAGGCTAAGGAAAAGGCGGACTACCAGAAGAAAAAGGCGGAGAAAGAAAGGTGAAGAAAGAAGGGTCGGTGGCACCGGCGGGGGAGATTAAACACAAGGTGTGGGCAGAGGCCCACCAGGGTGTCGATCAAAAGGTTGTCGATAAACGGCAATCTGACAACGAATGTACGCGATAGTAAATGAAAAACCACGCTTGGAAATTCTGTCGAAAACCGATACAAGTGTCGGCTGTATGTCAAGGGCAATCCAAGCCCAAACGACAGTCCGCATTCGCGCCAAAACGACACCCCCAGGTAGACACTGTGGTCGTAGATGGCCATGGAGAAAGCTCAAGATGAGCGGTTCAAAGGCCCTAAGCTTGGGCCTTTGAAGATGACGACATTTTATAAAATGTCATCCAGGTACAGACAACATCGGTGTTCGGGTAGTAAGGTTGCAGCCACGAATTGAAAGACCTGCGGCGTAGTTGGCGACGATATCCCACCAGAAGGCTAAAAGAAAGATAGCCGATGCCATTTTACGTGCAAAAATGGGTAGTCCGTGCTTACCACGGGAGCCATAAAAAATCACTAGTGAAGAAAGCGGTCGACAAGACTAAAAAGGGAAAGAGAAGACTATCATTCATCAGAACGGGGCTTGAGTTGTACAACACGCGAAGGGGAGTTGAAATCCAGGGCAACCTGACATTCCCTCGGGGTAAAATAGCCGGGCAAATTGAAGCTGGGGGCACCTCTATTGTGCACAAGGTTCATGCGTGACGAATGATGTCGGAGAGGGTCTCGGGAGTGAGACCAAACTCGAAGGCGAAGGTACAGTGGACTCGTCACAGGGGACAGTCTCATATGGGGGATAAGTCGACGATAAAGGACCGTGCATTCTAGTCGCAAACTCACGAGGTACTCTAGGGAACCACCACTCCTGTGAGATGGGAACTCCTCGGCAGGCGGTCAAAACCGCTAGTCGTGAGCTGCCCGATATCAGGAAATTAGACCTTTAGTATACGAATCTTGTCTGAGGTGGCTTTTAGAGCCGAAACGGCGCTTGCACGGTAACAAACCCCTAGGCTATTTGTAACCGCGACGATGAAGAGAGTTCATTAAGACCAGAGCGAAAGCTCAAGACCCGTTAACAAACCTAAGCATTACGCCTGCCCAGAAGGAATGGATATTATTGAAGTAAAAGAACGAAAACACGGGATAAACTTACTTGTAGATTCTCGTTCAAACATCTTTCTCATGAACCAAGATACCGCACGACGGCTAGAGATCCCAACTGAAGCTAGCGTCTCGCCATTAAAAATCACAACCTTCGATGGCGAAACCGCGCCAACTGGGGGAATATTCTATATCCATCCTATTCTATTGGAAATCGGTGCCAATGGTCACAGAAGCATGATATCCTGCGAATTGGCGTATGCAGGAAGGTCCGATCTAATCATACCCTTCAAGTGGTGGCATGATGAACACCCCCTAAAACATATCGCAGACCCAAGTAAATGGGGTTTTGAGGAAACCAAGTGCCACGCACATATAGAAGATAAGAGGTGGTGGATCTGTTTGAGTAGGATGAAATAGTGGAATACGATGAGGAAGCACAGTATGTGGGACGGATAGAACGAGAGGAAGAAGGAGCAGTACAGTTGGAAACGCTGCCAAAACCATATTGGCAGTATAAGGAGCATTTTGAAGAGGAAAAAGCTAAGATGTTGGCACCTCTGAGAACCTTCGATCACGGCATCAACCTTAAAGACGGGGCTGAACTCCCCTGGGGCCCAATTTACCGGATGTCGGCAGACCAGTTGAACGAGCCCGATAAATACCTCAAGAGAATGCTGGCAGAGGGTAAAATAGCCGACATCGAATCCCCTTACGGTGCTCCAATCCTCTTCGTTCCAAAACCCGATGGCAGTCTACGGCTATGCGTAGATTATAGGAACCTGAATAAATTGACGATCCTGAATAAATACCCCCTACCGCTTATGGATGCACTCCGAGAACGTGTTGCTGGAGCACAGGTGTTTACGAAACTCGACCTAAAAGATGGTTATCATCTTATTCGAATCAGGAAGGGCGACGAACACAAAACAGCCTTTGGTACACGATACGGACAGTACGAATACAAGGTTATCCCTTTCGGGCTTATTAACGCTCCCACAACGTTTCAGACAATGATGAACAACATCCTAAGGGAATTCTTGAACCGGAAAGTAGTCGTCTATTTAGACGATATCCTGATATACTCCGAAAATAGGGAGGACCATATTCAGTTAGTCCAAAAAGTCCTTGACCGGCTAGAACAACATGACTTGGCAGTCTGGTTGAAGAAGTCAGTGTTTCATCAGGCAGAAGTCGAATTCCTGGGATACATTGTCAAAACGCGCGGCATCACCATAAGTGATAGAAAAGTGAAAAGAGTTTAAAACTGGGCACACCCGAGATCGGTTAAAGGAGTACAAATTTTCATTGGATTTGCAAACTTTTACCGACGATTCATCAAAGATTTCTCAAAAGTATGCAAGCCAATAACCGTGACGTTGAAAGGAAACGCAAAGGATTTTCACTTGGGAAGACAGCAGGAAGAGGCATTTGAGGAGTTGAAAAAGAGGTTTACAACGGCACCAATTGTATCGCATTTCTACCCTGGAAGAAGAACGGTAGTAGAGACAGACGCAAGCGACTTTGCGCTTGAATGCGTACCATCTCAGTACCAGGGCAGACGGCTTCACCATGTAGCTTTCCATTCTCGAAAACTAAACAGCGCTGAGAGAAATTACAAGATAGATGACAAAGAACTACTCACGATAATGGAGGCGTTTAAAGAATGGACAAGATACCGCGGAGGTGAAGAGGAGCCAGTGACGGTATATACCGACCACCAAAATCTACAGTCCTTTTTGACCAAAAAAGTCTGGAACTATCAGCAGATTCAATAGGCAGAGGAGTTGACGACTTATAACTTCAAAATAGTCTATCGACCAGGAAGGAGGGGCATGAAACCCGACGCATTAAGTAGACGGCCGGAGTTCCGTCCTGAGGAGGGAGCTCGTCATAGCGAACTCTGAATTTTGAAAAGCGAACATTTTCAAATTTCGATAATTCATCAAAAGCGAAGCCCGGAGACGGCCCTCACCCCAGCAAAACGCGAATCAACAAGCCTACGAATAATGAAGCTTTCTGACAAGGCAATAATCACAACAAAAGGATCAAGGTTTGCGGCAGGTGATGAAATCAAGGCCCTGACCGACGGACTGGTACCGGCAAAAGGACACATAACCGTTGAGACGGGTATTGCGATAGGATTGCTGCAGGGAACCTACGGAAGGCTTGCCGCGGGAAGTGGTATCGCCAGCAAAATGGGAATAGCAGTGGGCGGTGGTGTGATGGATGTGGATTACACAGGAGAAGTTAAGATGATACTTCGTAATTAGGGCGAGGCAGACTGGGTATTCAAGGCAGGAGATCGGATAGCGCAACTCATAATAGAAAAGGTTGCCAACGCCGACGCCATGGAGTTAGACGATCTAGAGACATCCAAGCGAGGGAAATTGAGTTTTGGGTCAAGTGATCTAAACCCCAAGCGATCAATTACGGCTAAAGAAGAAGGAGTCACAATATGTTTCCTTTACGCAGACACAGACAATAACGAATTCTTTAGCGCGGCGGATATCGGCTATCGCCCTCGGTTGACGAAAGAAAGAGAAATGTTATCAAGCGCTCACGTCAATGCAGCCCTGACGAGAACAATCAACACTGGATTTGAAGACAAGATTACAGTGGCTGGACCGGAGGACGAGAGGGGGCAGAACCGACGCCGTGAACTGGTTAAGTTAAGAGAAGGCGGAAAAAAGATGCTGGAGGAATGGATAGAAAAAGACGGGTTACTATGTTAGAAAAATCGTTTCTATATGCCCATGGACGAAGCCCTTCAAACCGAGATAGCCCAAGGCTGTCACGACTTATTAGTCGCAGCGTACTTCGGACAGGCAAAGACGATTGAGATAGTAACAAGGGTGTAATACTGGAAAGGACTCGCAGATTGGAACAGGGATTATGTACGATCCTGCGATGAATGTCAACGCAGTAAATCCCCGCGGCATGCTCAGTACGGGTTACTTCCACCTTTAGAAGTACCCTATGCCCCCTGGTCCTCAATGTCGACAGACTTCATCATACAACTACGGGAATCGCAGGGCAAGACCCAGATCATGGTAGTAGTAGACTTGTTCACCAAGATGGCTCATTTTATCGGCCGCCATGAAAGTGCGACCGCAAAGGATGTTGCGGATACCTTCCTTCGAAAAGTCTGGAAAGTGCACCGATTACCAACCGAGATTATATCGGATATGGACGCGAAGATTTCTGCCCAATTTTGGGAATCATTGTCCAAAATCCTTGGAGTTAAGAGACACATGTCAACAGCGTACCATCCTCAAACTTACGGACAAACGGAGAGAATCAACCATGTACTGAAAGGTTACTTACGGACATTTGTCAATTACGATCACAACGACTGGTATCAACTATTGCCGTTAGCAGAACATGCCTAGAGCAACTCGGCTACCAACGCACACAAGATGACCCCATTCTTCACCAACTACGGCATTCATCCACAGACGGAATGGGTGAAAGAAAGAGAAGGTCATAACCCCGGGGGGACAATGTATGCTCACTGGATGCAGAACATACATCAACAGGCGAAAGAAACCCTAGAGAATACAGGAGAATCGATGAAGAAATATTATGACCGAAAAGCGACGAGACTACCTAGCATCGAGGTCGGCGACTTGGTAGTGTTGAATGCGAAAAACATACGTACCAACCCACGATCGAAGAAGCTAAGTCCAAAACTGTATGGCCCTTTCAAAGTCTTGGAAAGAAAAGGAAGCAGGGCATACATGTTAGAAATATCGCTGCGGTGGAAAGTTCGGCGTGTGTTTCACTTTTCGCTGTTGGAATCTTACCGGGCCTCGAACTGACCAAATGGTGAACAACCCAGATGAGACGCGGAAAACATCGAGGGAGATTTAGAATGGGAGGTGGAAAGGATTGTCAGGAGAGAGATCATTTCATACACGCGAAAGGTTCGAGGAAGGAATGAAGTGATGAAAGAGCTTCGGTATTTTGCCAAATTGAAAGGCTGTGCGGAGGATGAAAATACGTGGGAACCAGACGAAGGTAGGAAGAACGCCCAGGAAGAGGTGGAAGGGTTTCATAGAGAACACCCGGAGATGCCGGGCCCGAGAGAGGTCGACTAACATAACAAAGTATTAACGTAGGCAGGTTAGGTTTGGCACAGTGGTAGACGGTAGAAAGAGAATTCACACGGAACTTAGACACCTCGCTCAGCTCCTAGAATTCGCTCTAACTAAAACAAAAAACTCATGACCGAAACAAGTGTATAAGTAAAACATAAGTACCACTTCATGATCCTTGCATCGATCACCACACCTATCTCTCAATCCTGCCATGCCTTTATTCCTCCGTACACTCCCGTGACAAACAAAGGAAAGACATGGCTATCTAATCTCTTTCAAATCATTAACCATTCTATCTCAATCTCCCAAATCATCCACAAGCATCTATCTAATCTTTCAGACTCCCGTATCTTCCAAAGTCAACCACATCCCTTCAACACTCCTCCTGAAACTTGCCGTTCTCAATCCCCTGAGGTTAGGCCCAGTTTCTCCACCAATTCAGCTTGCTTGACTTTGCCATAGATTTTCGTGAATCCATCGGCGATCATTTCGGTGGTCGGTATGTAGGTGATCGTAATCGTCCCATCGCGAACTTGATCCTTAATCCAATGAAACTTAACCCCCACAGTCTTGCTTAGTGTTTGGTGTTCGCTGAGGTTTGCGTTCTTAATGTTCGCCTGGTTGTCGCTATAGACGGGTAGTGACTTGCGGTTCTTGTGTTGTTGATCGGGAAAGGGTTGAGTGACCGGTAATGACTGATGCAGTTCATGATCGAGTTTGTGAACCCAAACACCCTCATCGATACTCGTTGCAGTAGTGATGTATTCTGCATCTGCAGTGCTCTTCGCGGTAATCGATTGTTTCTTGGATTGCCAGGCAATCATTGATCCATACCGATCGCGAATAACCATCCCGGTCGTTGACTTCATCGAGTTGGGATCGCCGGCGAAATCAGAATCAGTATACAAAGCAACAGTGCTGTATGGTTCCTTCAGGCCTTCTCGTACTCCCAAATTTAGCTGATATCCCACAGTCTTTGACAGGTACCTCATGACTCGTTTGGCCATTATCATATGCCTTCTTGCGGGATCAGAGGCATATCTTCCCAATACTCCGACGGCAAATGATAGGTCTGGACGAGTAGCAATAGCCGCGTAGTTGAGACTTCCAACAATCTCCTGATACTCCTTTTGATCCACCTGTTCCTCAATCTGATCATCTCTCATATGATTTTCCTCTTTCCTCATAGCTCCTTCTTCCTTCACAACCGTAGTCATCCTCCCATTTCTCTTTAACAAAGACATTCCCGGATCCAGTGGAGCACTAACACCACTCGCCCCATCCATCTGAAACCTCCGTAGAACTTGAGAAATGTAGGCTGACTGGTCAAGGGATATCACCTTCGTCCTCAAATCGCGGGTAACTCGCATCCCCAGCAAATGAGCGATAGGACCCATATCCCGAATCCTGAATCTGTTTTCGAGAATTTTTCTTGTTGCCTGTACCGCGCTTCTCCCCCCAACAAGCAAAATGTCATCCACCCATACAAGAAGAACCAACTCCCCCGATAGTAGATACCAGCCTCCCAGTCACTCTTTCTAAATCCATTCCTAATCAACTCACTATCCAGCTTACCATACCAATTCAGTGCTGATTGGCGGAGACCATAAAGACTTTTCAAAATGCGAACACATACTGGCTCAGGCTTGCCAGTGTATGAAACCCTACAAAGACTTGCGTCCTGTATAGTCCCACCTACTATCCCGAAACCTAATGGCAACTGGGGATAGATCTCCTCCTTGATCTTACTCTCCAGGAATGCAGCAACGACATCGAGTTGATGAATTTCGTAGTGATGGGCAGCAGCGAACGACAACACTAACCGAACAGTACTAAGAGAAACCAGAGGGGCATAGGTATGCAAGAAATCGATCCCAGGTTTCTGTTTAAATCCGTGGGCAACTAAACGTGCCTTATATCGTTCGTGGTCTCCCCCGGAATTCAACTTTCGCTGCAAAACCAACCGTGATGTAATAGCCTTTCTGCCTTCAGGTATGTTTTCCACCACGACCCAAGTCTTAAGCCGCTCTAGATTCTGTATCTCTTCGTCAACTGCCCTCATCCAGAAATCTTTTTCCGGTGACTGGATTGCCTCCTCCACGGACTGTGGACCGGCCTCCACCATTCCAAGAAAATCAGATTCTACCGCACCCTCTTCATTGCCTCCCGCTCTTTCATCTTGAAAAATGTGTCTTCGCGGTTCCCATGCTTTTCCCAAGTTCGATGGCAAAGCTTTCATCTCCCGGGAAAGCTTAGGCCCCAGATTTGACTTCGTACTTACTCTACCAGATCTTGGGACTCGTCCCCGATGCCTACGAACAGGTTCCTCAATCGTTTCTGAACCGGCGGGTAATATTTCTTCTTCTGCTTGGACGACCTCCTCTTCCTCTGTCTCCAAGCCTTTCCCAAACAAATCTTCCAATCCATACTCCTGCACATGCTTTTCCTCGTTACTCGCACTCTTCTCTGATGGAATCTCCACTGCTGACCTCCAATGTCCGCAATCTTCGTAGAAAATTACCTCGCGACTTGTGATTAACCGGCGGCTTTTGGGATCGTAAATCTTGTAGTGCTTCGACGTTAAGCAATATCCAACGAATACCCCTCCCGTAGCCTTGTAGTCTAACTTCTTCCGATGCTCTTTTGGTAACCGGTACATGACCTTACATCCCCAGACTCGTAGATGACTGATGTCCGGCATTTTCCCAAACCAGAGCTCGTATGGAGTTTTACCCATGAGTGGGCTGCAAGGCGAACCATTACGGAGGTAGATTGCGGTTTCACAGGCGAGAACCCAAAACACCTTGGGTGCACTCACACTAGACATCATGCTTAAGACCTTATTCATGAGTGTGCGGTTTTGACGCTCGGCAATTCCATTTTCTTGAGGGGTGTATGGGGTAGTACACTCACTCCGAATTCCGTGTATGCGCAGGTAGTCAAGAAATTTCTTCGATTGGTATTCGCCTCCGCCATCACTTCTCAGTGATTGGAGCTTCTCGCCAGTACCCTTCTCCGCATCTGCCTTAAATTCAAGAAAGTAATCGAAGGCTTCGGACTTGTGTTGCATAAAATATCCGGTTGTATATCTTGTATACTCATCAGTGAAGAGAAGAAAATAGCGTCGCTTGCCTAGAGAGGCGGTTTCGACAGGTCCGCAAACATCGCTGTGAATACGTTCTAAAACCTTCGTTGCTGTGTGTTGTGGGTGGGCAAAAGGTTTGCGGCTCAAACTTCCCCGCACACAGTTCTCACATCTTTCCTTTCTTTCTTTCGCACTATACCTTTCAACCCGCATACCTACAACCACCTCCTTCATAGTCCTGATCGAATCATAACTAATATGACCCAATCGTCGATGCCATAGCTCCTGACTCCATCTCTTATCCTTATTATCCGTCTCTGCTTTAAAGAAGATACTTTCGTTGCGACGGGATCTTTCATTCTGGCTATTTCTTGATTGCGTATCGAGAAGGAATAGGCGATTCTGCATTTTTGCAGTTCCCATAAGAACTCCGGCCTTGAATAGGTGACATCCCATTCCGGGTTCAATCTTGACCTCCAGCCCGCGTTCCATCAATTGACCGAGCGATAGGAGATTTCGGCAGTCCTCTACATGTAGAACATTCTCAATAGCTACCTTACGGCTCGTCCCTTGTGGTAGGCATACGATAACCTCAACGGTTCCGATTCCCTGACATACAAGGTTGCGCTTATCAGCAACATTGACGGTTCTTTCCCCTGGTGGATACGATTGGTAGTTTGTAAAGTAGGATCGAATTCCGGAAACATGGTTCGAGCAGCCACTATCGATCCACCATCTCTCATCCAACTCTGGCTGGCCAGGGCTTTCCATATAGTCAGTGCCAATGCTTCCATTGAAGCTCCAAATGGCCGATGCAGATTGGTTTCCATCTCCGGTTCCATTACCGGTATTACGTCTTCTGCTTGTAGTTCGGCTTCTTCCTCTCTGTCCTCTGTTACCCGAGTCTGACCCGGCTACTCCAACTCTTGACCAGCATTCCTTCTTTTTATGACCTTTCTTACCGCAATTGTGGCATATGATCGTCATATCACGCCCACCTCTTTCCCGAAAATTGCCTCTTCTTGTCTTTTTGTTCAGGGAACTCGTCGTCGCAATACCAGACTGGGAATACATTACTTCTCCCCCGGATGGTGCTCCTCCACTTTTTCTTTCAGACTTTAGGCGGCTTTCCTGCTTTACCATTTCGTCCATCAGTTGTTGTGGCTTGTTGGCGTTACAGTGAATATGGCGGAAGGTCCTCCATGCTTCATCATCTGTTGGCAATGCTCGCAGGACGATATATGCTGCCTCCATATCACTCATCCCATTACCGGCACTATCACAAAGTGCTAGATCGCAGAGGAGGGATTTGAACTTCTCATTGAATGCGAGAACGGTCGGGAAATCGGCAACCTTCAATGATCGGATATCATCATTGATCCGGTGAAAGTGTTCCGCACCAGTCTGTTTCTGTTCCTTCCTTAATGCCGACCACATCTTTTTGGACGACTCTGAACTCCAGTATTTTCGGCGAAAGTGGGGTTCCATATGGCTGGCCAATAATGCTTTTGCCATTACGTCGCGCGATTTCCATTTGAGTTGCTCTTTCGTAAGTGTCGGGGTGGAGGCACTCGCAGTGCTGGTCTCTGCCGTAGTACTGGGAGGCTCAGACTCTCCCACTGGGTATTTCTCCGTTCCGTGCACGATAAACGTTAATCCTTTCCCGGCGATCAAGATCATCATATCCCGGGCCCACCGCTCATAGTTGGTGTCGTTCAACAACTCGACAGTCAACTTCAGGTTCATACCTGACGACTCTAAACCAGATTCGCTCATGGCTATGGTTTGGTCGGAGATCGTGGGTACACTTTCGTTGGTTGTGAAAATCTTTCTAGGGCGTCGATTCGCCCGGGCTCATAACCTATTAACGTAGGCAGGTTATGTTTGGCACAGTTGTAGACGGTAGAAAGAGAATTCACACGGAACTTAGACACCTCGCTCAGCTCTTAGAATTCGCTGTAACTAAAACAAAAAACTCATGACCGAAACAAGTGTATAAGTAAAACATAAGTACCACTTCATGATCCTTGCATCGATCACCACACCTATCTCTCACTCCTGCCATGCCTTTATTCCTCCGTACACTCCCGTGACAAACAAAGGAAAGACATGGCTATCTAATCTCTTTCAAATCATTAACCATTCTATCTCAATCTCCCAA
>Ga0307509_10006811_pt1 | contig 15209 bp, 16 predicted proteins | sample 10_EM_MG_FD_202245 | JGI IMG/M metagenome (GOLD analysis project Ga0307509, IMG submission 202245) | Populus trichocarpa ectomycorrhiza microbial communities from riparian zone in the Pacific Northwest, United States - 10_EM | ecosystem: Host-associated > Plants > Roots > Unclassified | place...
GGTCAACCTCAAAGTCTCACGCGTGGAGCTCGTCGCCCTTGACAACGGCCCAAATTAAAATACCTCAGAAGCTGATCCCGGTCTTCCAGGGGCCGGCAGACGTGCGTGGCGCGTATGGCGGCAGGGGCAGTGCGAAAACACGATCCTTCGCCAAAATGGTGGCCGTTAAGGGCTACATCTACGGCCAAGCTGGGCTGTCAGGGCTCCTCCTTTGCGCCAGGCAGTTCATGAACTCCCTGGAAGACTCTTCCCTGGCAGAATGCAAGTGGGCCATCGAGGAGGAGCCGTTTCTCGCCGATTATTACGAGGTGGGTGACAAGTACATCCGTAGCAAAGACGGCCGGATCTCGTTCTCGTTCTCCGGCCTCGATCGCAACATTGCCAGCGTGAAATCCAAGGGGCGGATCCTACTCTGTTGGGTGGACGAGGCCGAGCCGGTCACTGAATCAGCCTGGAGCGTCTTGATACCGACGTTGCGCGAGGAAGGGGAGGATTGGAACGCCGAGCTATGGATCACGTGGAACCCGAAGAGCAAGAACGCCGCGGTGGAAAAGCGGTTCAGGCTGTCCAAAGACCCGCGCATCAAGATCGTTGAGCTCAACTGGCGGGACAATGCCAAGTTCCCGGCGAAACTTGAGCGCGAACGGCAACGCGATTTCGATGAACGGCCTGACCAGTATGAGCACATTTGGGAGGGTGGCTACGTCACGGTGATCGAGGGTGCCTATTATGCCAAGTCATTGACCACGGCCCGGCTCGAGAAGCGCATAGGCCGCGTCGGTCCCGATCCGCTCATGACGATCAGGATTTTCTGTGACATCGGCGGCACCGGCGCCCGTGCGGACGCGTTCACCATGTGGGCGGCTCAGTTCGTCGGTCGTGAGATCAGGGTACTGGATTACTACGAGGCAATCGGGCAGCCAGCTGCCACTCACCTGGAGTGGTTGCGGACGCGAGGTTATCAACCGTGGCGGGCTCAGATCTGGCTGCCGCACGATGGCGACTCACAGGACAAGGTTTACGACGTGTCGTACAAGAAATTCTTCGAGGACGCAGGATATGAGGCTACGGTGGTACCGAACCAGGGCAAGGGCGCTGCCAAAGCACGTATCGAGGCCGCCCGACGGCTCTTTCCCGTTATGTGGTTCAATGCTCCGGAAGGGGCAGATTACGAAACAATGCCGACATGCGAGGCAGGGATTGAGGCTATCGGCTGGTACCACGAGAAGAAGGACGAGGAGCGCAATATCGGGCTAGGGCCAGACCATAATTGGGCGAGCCATGGAGCAGACAGCTTCGGGCTTATGTGTGTAGCCTACGAGCTCCCCCGGCCCGACAGCAAAACGCCGGAGAACTGGCGCGAGAAACAACCACCATCGTCATGGAGAGGTAGATAATGGAAGAGCGGCTCAACCTGACCGTTGATAGTATCCGCGACGTTGTGGGTTTGTTGTCTAAATATAAAGATCCATTGGAAGAATACATGATCGAACATGGATTTTCTCCAAAACTTGGTGGACGATTGTATTGGCCTGCAAGCGTTTCAGTGGAATGGGGGCCGTTTGGCCCTCCTTATTACGTACGAATTACAAAATTAGTAGAACATCCAACAATGAGCTCTTACTGATATCCGGAGGGGCGTGATGGCAAAGCGGAAGCTCGACAGCTGTATGGAGGCAGGCAAGAAGCGGCATCGTACACGAAAATCAGCTCTCAATTCCGCAGCGGTCACTCAGAAGCATGTTCCCGAGGGGGTCACGATCAGGACGTATAAATGCCCCCATTGCCGGGACTTTCATTTGACCCATCACCCGCAGCACATTTTCCAACAACAGGAGGCGTAACGCATGGCCCATATTAATTTCCTTGGAGGATTAAAACGAGAGTACCACCACCTGATGGTACTCGTGGAAGACCGCGAAGAATACGAGCCGGCTATGGTCTTGATTCGCCCTACACTGATGGGCCGCTCGTTCTGGATACCGCTCTCGTGCATGTGGAAGTACCTGGAGCCCAAGAGCAACCGCGACGTCATGAGGTGGGACCACCAGGAGTTCGACCAGCTGGCGCGCAGCATCGAGTATCGGCTGGCGACCACATTTGGCCGGGTCCGCCAGGAGGCCGCCAACGACGCGGCGGGTATCGTGTTTGCCGAGGCGCTCAACGAAGGCAGTGGCGTGCTGCTCACCACGGCGTTCAGTTTGTTCAAGGCTTGTCAGCTCCTGGAGCTCACCATTGGACAACAAACGCTCGTGCAGCTCTTGATGTTCATCCAGGACGGGCTTGACCAGCTCAAGAACATGCCGCCGGCCGAGCCGGAGGACAAGATCCAGGTGGGCGAGGGGACAGTCAGGATCGATGGCGTGGCTCACCACTTCCCGGTGGAGACCACGGCCAGCGACCTGGCGAGGGATATTCAGGAGAACGAGGGATGAATAGTGTCCTTGAGTATCTCAAAGACAAAGAATGGAGCATGGGCAATGGGCAGTGCCCTGATTGTTGCGGTGCGCCACCTATGTGGCTTGGTCACCCCTGCCATTTGACCACCAACACCATCGGGCACAAGCAAGATTGCCCTCTGGCCGCTGCCTTGCTGGCCGCTGGCGGATCTCCTCTCATGATCGGCGAATACAAGGGGGGTGTCGTAAACCCAAGATACCTGCCAGGGTCCATACTGTCACAACGACGGGAGGCCGGATCGTGGTAGATCAAGCCAAACACATACGTCGGCCAGCTCGCACTGAACCCGACTGGAAGAAACTTCTTGACATCCTTTATGAACAAGAGATAATTTGCACTAATTTTTCAGGCCGTCTCGTTCTGGATTTCCACCGCGGCGGCGTTTCAGGGTGTGAGTTGAATCGGAAGTTGAAGTAGTTTGCCGGCGTAGACCGCTAAAGAGACGGGCCAGACTGTAAATCTGGCGGCAACGCCCCGCCTGGCGCAGTACCAGGAGCCGGCACCACAAATCTCGATACACCAGAAGGGGTCAGTACAAAACGTAAAGTCATGGATGGTCCGGCGCAGTGTTGGGGAAGACGCCGGATGCTCAATATCTCGCCCCAACTTACGCGCCCCGCCCGATAGGGGGCTGGTTCAGTACCCGGCCAGCCCCAAATAAAACCCAGCAGCACCGGCAGCCGCACCGTTCCCGGAAGGCCCGGCACAACGGAAAGGCCCCATTCTCGCATCAAGCGACATGGGGCCTTTTTCTTTTTCACCCTCTGTTTAAGGACTCAATGGATAACCTGCCCGCAAAACATACCGGCATGCACCCGCTCGACACCGACGAGGCGCAGGACCGGCTTAAGAACCTCCAAGGCTACCGGCACCAGGCGCGCATTGCCCAAGCCCCTAACCGGGATGAGATGGCGATCGATGAAGACTTTTACGACGGTATTCAACTCCGGGACGAGGATATCACAGCACTCGACAGCCGCGGGCAGGATCCGCTCGTCTTCAACCTCACGAAGAACACCGTCAACTGGGTCCTCGGCACCGAGCGTAAATCCCGTATCGATTTCTCAGTAAAACCCCGCCGCAAGCAGGACATCCAAGAAGCCAAGACCAAGACTAAGGGCATTAAATACATCCAGGACTTGAACCACGGCGAGTATGTACGATCTGAGGCGTTCGCTGACGCCGTTCGTGCCGGTATCGGCTGGGTGGAGATCGGCGCCCGCGAACAGGACGACCCGGTTTACTACTCCAAGGAGAACTGGCGCTACATGTGGTTCGACCACCTGGGCGGCGATGACATCAACACCTGGCGCTACGTCCTGCGTGAGAAATGGACCGATCTTGATATTGCCCTGGCCATGTTCCCTGACCGCGAGGAGGCCCTCGAAGTCCTGGCCACTGGCGTAAACAGCCTCTATCCCTACATCTCCGACGACTCCGAGACCCCCGACGACGCCAGCGAATTTGACCTAGAGAACGACGCATTCCTCGGCGGTGCTTATGATGGACTCCGCGAGCGGGTCAAGCTCTGCGAAATGTGGTACCGCACGCCGGCACAGGTGAAGGTCCTCAAGCTCAATGACCACGGAACGCCCTACGGCACCCGGCACGGCATCATCTACCGGCCCGAAGACGACGAGCACAAGTATCTGGTCAAGGGCAAGTACGCCAGCCTGATGGACCAGCGCAAGATGACCACCCGCGTGGGTCTCTGGGCTGGCTCGACGTTCTTGTACGACACACTGAGCCCCTACGACCACGATCTGTTCCCGTTCTTCCCGATCTTCTGCTATCGCCGCAAGCGAGACGGCATGCCCTACGGCATCATCCGTGATATCCGCGACCCGCAGTCTGACATGAACAAGCGCAAGTCGAAGTCGCTGTTCATGCTCTCCGCGCACCGGGTAATCATCGAGGAGGGCGCCGTTAACGACCCGGCAACCTTCCGCGCTGAAATGGACCGCCCCGACGGGTGCGCAGTAGTTCGCAATGGTGCACTCTCCGCCGGCAAGATCCACGTCGTCAATGAGCAGGCCCTGGCCGTGGCCCACCTGGAGCTCGCCCGCGATGACGCCAAATTCATTCAGGACATCGCTGGCATCACTGACGAAAACCTGGGTAAGCGTTCCAATGCCACCAGCGGCAAAGCAATCGAGGCGCGCCAGCTCCAGGGACAGACCACCAGCGGCATCGTGTTCGACAATTTCTACCACTCGTTCCAGATGCAGGGTGAATGTCTCCTCCGACTGATAGAGCAATATTGGGACGCCGAGAAGGAATTTCGGATCACCGGCGACGAGCGCCAAGATGAATTTGTGGCCGTGAACCAGATGGACGAGAACGGACAACTGACCAATAGCATGACCCGGCACCCGGCCGATTTCATCGTCAGCAAACAGGACTTCCGCGAGACGATCCGGATTGCCATGGGTGAGATGATCATGGACCTGATCAAGTCACTCATTCAGGGTGGCATGCACGAAGTGGCTCTGGCACTCCTCGACATGGCCGTGGACATGATGGACGAGCTCCCCGGCAAAGACGAGGTGGTAGCGCGCATCCGTAAGATCAACGGCCAGGAAGGCCCGGACGAGGGTATGAGCCCGCAGGAGAAGCAGAAGCGCCAGGCCGAGATGGAGCAGCGGCAGGCCGAGCAACAGAAGCAATCGATGCTCAAGGAAAAGATGATCGAGCTTGAAATCCGGCTCAAGACGGCCGAAATCACCGCCAAGGAGGCCGAGGCGTCAGGCAAGCAGGCCAAGGCCGCACTTGATACCGTGGCGGCCGCAGCTGTCAAAATCGAGAGCTTCATGAAAGCGCTGGAGACGGCCGGAGCGATCCACATTGCCCCCCAGCTGGTAGGCGCGGCCGACACACTCATTGATGAGGCAGGGCAGGCCATAGGCGGGCGGCAGATGCAAGCCGCACCGGCACCAGTGGAACAACAGGCGACGCCGGTACCCGAGCAGCAGGTACCACCAGACCAACAGCAGATGATACCGGGAGGTATGCAATGATACAGGGCGAGCGGAAGCGGAAGAAGAAAAAATCCACCAACGATTATCCGGTTCCGTCATGCGATGATAGTTGGAGCAAGCGGTATGAGATTGAACAAGACCTCAACGCCTTGTGCCGGGCAGATGCTGTCAAAGCGGATCCTGCCCGGATGGATCTTTGCCGTAAGATGGCAAAAGAAAAGCTCGACGAGTCCAAACGCAAGAAGGAAGAAGCCCAAGCTATGATCGAGATGGCGGCCGGGGCATAACAGCACCAGACAAGGAGGAGTAAAGCGATGATGAGAGGATCGATTTTGAGGCTGTTGAGCATGATGCTGATACTTCGGGACAATGCCGAGGGTGGTGGCGGTGGAGGGGCTACAATAGAGCGCCCCGAGCACATCACCGAGGAGGAGTGGTCTGATCTCTCCCAGGCCGAGCGCGAGTCTCAGGTGGAGACCGACGAGGGCGAAGGAGCACATAGTTTCCTGGATGGTGAAGAGGGCGAAGAAGGGGAGGAGGACGACCTGCCCGAAGACGTACTGAAGGCGATCGCGGGGCAAGAGGAGCCCGGCGAGAAGACCGCCGAAGAGCTGGCCGCCGAGGCTGCAGCAGCCTCAGACGACACGGCAGGAGATGTTGGTACAGCCGCCGGTACCGAAGAGGAAACCCCCGAAGTCACCGACGAGGATCTGCTCGCCTGGCGCGCTCAAGTCTCTGACGCTGAAGTGCCGATTCCGAAAGTCATCACCCCCGAGCTCCAAGCCAAATTGGACGAGCTCGACGCCAAACTGACCGAGGCTGATGAGTGGTTCGAGAAGGGCGAAAAACCGGACGAGACGCCATTCACAAAGGCCGATCTCCGAGCACTGGAACGCCAGATCAATAAGGATCGCCAGGACATCAACGACGACATCCTCCAGCACCGCCTGACCCTGCGCGAGACTGCCAAGGTTGATGTCGTCTGGCAAAAAGAACAAGCCGCTTTCCGGGCCGCACGCCCCGATCTGTTTAAATCGGCTGCTCTAGAAGGGGCGGTTGTCGCGGTGACCAACGGTCTACTCAAAGACCCAAAGAACAACGCCAAGTCCGGCATGCAGATCATGATCGAGGCCGAGCGGATTGTCAGGAAAGACCTGGGCCTGCCGGCGAAGGGTAAACCTGCAGCCAAAGAGACGCAAGCCGAGCCCGAAAAGAAACCAGCCGCTGCAAAACGGACGGCGCCAAACCTGTCAAAGGTCCCCGTGGCCGACCAGGAAGCCACCAACAACCCGTTCAGCGCAATCCTGCGGCTGTCCGGGGAGAAGTACGAGAAAGCAATCGAGTCGATGAGCGCCACAAAGCGGGCCGAGTTCGAGGCCTGGGCGAACAGGCAGGCGTAACCATGGCACTGACCAAGATCATAAACGATGGCGATGAGCTGGTTTTCGATATCTCCCAGGTGGCACACGGCGCCCGCAAGCAGATATCGGTAATACTCGTGCGGCGGGCCCGGCCGGCGAACATCCTGGTAATCCGGGCAGACAGGTCAATACCGATCTCGCATATCCGGCAGCAGGTAGTGGGGCAGGATGATAACGAGACGGCGCAGTTGCCGACTTACCAGCACTTTAGCCAAGTTCAAGCGGCAAAAATCACCGCGATAAAAGAGAGTGGACCCGAAGACGTCAGTATCATGTTTTGCCCCAAATACCTTCTTTTCCTTGAGGGAGTAGATAAGCCGGTTGAAGTAGACGATGCCTGGGTGAACCACTTCAAGCCTGAAACCGGTGGATACTACGTCCAATACGAAGGCATAACGCTTTTTAACAAGGCCAAGGAGTTTGAATCGGCCTACAGCAGAATTTAACCGCGGCCATGCCGCATAACCCAAACCACCGGTCGACGATCGCCGAGTAAAAGGAGTACCAAATGGGACAGACCATCATTGGTCTCAACAACCCCATGGCCGTAAAGATTTACTCCGGTAATCTGGCCGTGGACATTCCTCGCAAAGGGTATTGGACCCGTAAGTTTATGGGCAAGGGCGAAACCCCTACCAAACCCCTCTGGCAGCTCACCAACCTGGAAGCTGATTCTGGGGAACAAATCACCTACGATTTGAACATGCAGCTCAAGCAGGTTCCGACCCAGGGTGACAACCTGATCGAAGGTAAGGAAGAGGGGCTGGTCTTCTACTCCGACGTAGTTTACATCGATCAGTTGCGCGGTGGTATCGACTGCGGCGGGCGTATGACCCGCAAGCGCACGCTGCACGACCTGCGCAAGATCGGCAAGGCCCGCGGTACTGACTGGTGGGCACGTCTCTTCGACGAGACGATCTTTATGTACCTGTCCGGCAGCCGCGGTACCAACGCTGAGTACATCGAGCCCACCACGTTCAGCGGCTACGCCAATAACTCCTTCACCGCTCCGGACAGCCAGCACATCGTCTATGGTGGAACGGCAACCAGCCAGGCCACCGTGGCCACAACCGATAAGTTCGGAGTCGACGCGATCGATCGTTGCGTGGCCATTGCCGGCATGATGGGCGGCGGCACAGCTGGCATCCCCCAGATCACCCCCGCCAACATCGAGGGGGAAGATCAGTTCCTGTGCGTCATCGACGAGTGGCAGGCGTTCGATATGCGGACCGGCGCGGGTACCAATGGCTGGGCCGAGATACAGAAAGCACTGGCCACCGCCCTGGGCAACAAGTCCCCGTTCATCACCGGCGCCCTGGGAATTCATAACGGGGTCGTCATCCACAAGCATCAGAACGTGGTCCGGTTCACCAACTACGGCGCCAACTCGGACGTAGCCGCTAGCAGGGCTCTGTTCCTCGGTGTCCAGGCTGGTACCATCGCGTTCGGTTCCCCCGGCAAGGATCTCCGCTTCGGCTGGACCGAGGAGAGCAAGGACGCCGGCAACAAGGTGGCGATCTACACCAACACCATCGTCGGCATCAAGAAGGTCACGTTTAACGGCCTCGACTTCGGTGTGATGTGCATCGATACGGCGGCCAAACGTCCCGGCACCTGATAACCCTGTAACGACCTATTAACCCACACAACAAGGGGCGGCAACGCCCCCTTCGGAGGACACAATGTCTCAGTTTATTTCTTACATGGATAAGGCCAAGGGGGTCACCCCTTACACGGCCCACGCCACAACCGACCCTTACCCCAAAGAGGGCAGTTGCCCAGCGCTGCAGGCTTTCGGTGCTGGCATTACCGTAACTGTAGAATCAAAGGTTGCCCTCACAGCAGCAGCAAACCAGATGGCGACCAACGACATTATTGTAGCGCTCCCTATTCCGCCCATGCACGTCCCGGTTGATTGTTATATCGCTTCTGACGACCTCGACACGGGTACCGCCGTTACCCTGACCGTTGCCGAGCTCAACCAGGATTTCACGGACATCGTGGCCAGCACCAACTTTATCACCGCTTCGACCGTTGGTCAGGCCGGCGGCATTGCACGGGCATCAGTTGCTGACGGTCTCCGTCTCCCCCCTGTTGATCGTATCCGCTGGATCGGGATCAAGGTGGCGGCCGGAGTAACCGGGCTGAATGCCAATGCTGTTCTCTCCCTGACCTTCTCCTACCGGGCCGCCAACGCCGATTAACCGGCAGGGCTGACGGGCATCCCGTCGGCCCTGTTTTTTAAACCCTCAACGAAAGGAGATATCAGTCATGAAAAAACTTACCTGCCTTATCACCATGTTTGCCGTGCTGTTTATGGTGTCTATGGCTTTTGCCGAACCAGTTCATTCAGTCGCCAACGTAGCCCGCTTGTGGAACAACTACGCTGGCACCGCTTCGACCGCGACATACAGCACCGTCGTCAAAGCGGATCGCAATACCAAGAAATCCTTTATCCTTGTCGGTTATTCCAGCGCTGGTGTTGACCAACTTACCACTCTGCCCGGCACGGCCGTCATTCAGACCGGCCCTACATCAACCGGCCCGTGGGTGACAGCCAAAGACGTCAACGGAAACTCTATGAGTGTCACAGCAACGGCCCCTTACCTGATCGATACTCTCAACCAGTGGTACAGGATCATGTTCACCAAAACGGCTACCAACACCAAAGGCATAAGCGCCTGGGTACTCACGGCCGAGTAGTAACCGGGCAAAACTAACACCATCCAGGAGGAACCGAATGAGCAACATCATCGAAACGACAATCAGCAGGATTGACCCGCTCACCCGCAAGCCGGCGGCCACCATTTTCCACCTCGGCAAGATTCAGTACACCTTTGTGCCGAGACCCGAACTGACCGGCGATGAAGAAACCAGTGTTTGTATCGTCATCAGCCAGGAACACCGGGATTATCTGTTGAACGATCCCATGTGCCGGAATCATTACCGGGAGTATGTCCCTCGTGTGAAAGTTGTCGGTGCCGAAGAAGCTCTTGATCGCGCCATGTTCGAGGAGTGGAAGAAGTTGCGCGAAACCCTCTCCCAAGAGGAGATCATGGCGATGATGACGCCGAAACCGGCCGCGCAGCCCGAGAATAAGGAACCGGAAACCCCGGTCGTCACCGCCACTCCCAACGCCAATGCGCAAAACTCCGGATCAACTGCTATCACGGGCAACACAGGGTCTGTGTCAAAGAAAAAGACTGAGACAACGGCTGCCAAAACAGAGGATATTTCACGCGGCGGTATTTTCTAAACCCTGGGCCGCGAGGTTCCGGCGCCCTTGGCCGGCCTCGCATAAGTCCCCACCTCGGAGACACCATGAAATCAACAATACTGACAATAATGATAGTCCTGGCGGCGGTAATGGCTGTCTCCGCTCAATCGATCACGTTTAGGCAGATGTCATCTGCCTACCCTTCTACTCCCAACCTGCGGATCGGGTTCATGTACGGCCCACTCCAGGTGGCACCAGGGACTCAGAATCCACCGATTCAGGCCGGAGTCGTAGATGCGATCAAGGGTTATTACTTCACCAAGACCATCACCGTCAACATATCCTCTTTAAAACAACCCGCTTGGATACTCGTTCAACCAACCAACGACGTTTATTGGAACTGGGGAACCACCGCCGATCTTGTCAATAACCTGCTGATTACTGGCGGTGACAAAGGCGAAGGGATCGTCCCGAGGTATTAATTATGAGCTACACAGCCAGCAATCTCGTGATGGATGTCCTCCCTCGTGCGGGCAAGTTGCCTCCGAGCGGGATAACGATCTATGGAGCAGCGAATTCCATAACGTCGATCATCTTCAAGGTTCTCTTGGAGCGGCAATCTGACTTGCTGGCCAGCGGAAACCTTAAATCAATCCTTCCTGCAAACGGGTATATCGTACCCCTCCCCTCAGATTGGTTATCCTCTGCCGAAAAACCCGGCTCCATAGAGACCGTTGGACTTGTGGACAACCTGACAGTTGCATTAATTGCCGCAGGTCTCTCAGCGCCAAACCAGGCGACCCTGGAGAGCATGTTAGCAACCGGCGCCGGCGTCAATGTCTCAGACATTCAACTACTCATTCCAGGCACTAACGTACAATCCATCGTGGATACGCTTTCGTCCACCAGTCAAGCCCACCGCTTTCAACCCTCATATCTCAACGAGGATGATAACGATGATTTGGGCTGGTGGAACTGGTATGGGGCATCAAGTCAGACATTCGAGCCGCCTGCACACTCTCCACGCAAGATGAAGATCTTTGGTTTTACGATGTTCACCAGGCCCAAAGTCATCAACGATTCAATTGTCTCCTGCAGGTACAACCAGAAACCCGCGTCAATCACCGGCCCGACAAGTGTAGTCCCTTTCAGCGGTTTTTTCGATGAGGTTTACCGGGAAGGGGCTATCAAGATCCTCTCGGCAGGGCTCGCTTATCCTGATAGTGATCCAGCGTTTGCTGGGTTCATCCACCGGGAAGTCGAGACGGTGGTGAATTCAAGGGCGAGGCTGATTAAAACAGAAGGTAGGACGAAGCGAAGCATATTCATGTAATGGCAAGGAGTGGATATGAACGAACATCAGCACATTCCGAGGCAACGCACACTGACAGATGCTGATATGGTGGCGCTTGCTGAACTACTGCAAAGACAACATCCCTGCCGATTTGACAACGTTTCAAGGGAAGACATGGATTTTGTCAAAGACCTGCTAAGGCTTTACAAAGAAACACGGTCAGAGGTATTGAAATGGATCATTCGCGGCGTGGTATATGGGGTGCTGTTGGTAGCAGCCATAGGACTATACGTAAAAATGAATCTGAAATAAGGAGCAACCATGAAGCGAATATTTCTGACAATCGCGGCGCTCTGCCTGATGGCGGGGCAGGCGATGGCTTTTAACTTTAATTTCGGCTTCAACTTCGGCGGCAAGAAAGGCGTGAAATATGTGGACCTCGCCCCGGTCATGGTGTGGCAGAACTACACGCCAACGCCGGGATCTTACGCGTTTGGTAACCACTCAACCGGCACAACGACCGACAAGGTTTTAACCCTCTCAAACACTGGTAATGACGTGCTCGAATCTGCGTCACTGGCCGTTGCTGGTACTGGCTTCACCCTTCAATCCACAACCTGCGGGGCAAATCCTTTTAACCTCGCCCTATTGACTACCTGCACAGCAACGGTACGTTTTTCGCCGGTTGCGGTAACGAGTTATACAGGAACCATTACGGCTTCAGCGCCGAATCTGACGGATCAGGTGGTTAATTTGAGCGGTGCTGGGACGGCGTCCGTTACAAATAATACATACACCATTAGCAATACAGATAACGGTGGGTATACAATGTCCAATACCCGTACCCTGGGCCAAACATTTACAGTTCTCTCTGGGCAAGGAGGACCACTGCAATCAATAACCATAAAGCGGGCGGCTGGCGGTACTAATATAACATTTACTGCGAGGATAGGCATTGCTGGCAGTTTGGACATGACAAGCAGCTATGTAGAGGGCACTGTCGTATCTACAACGGCGTCAGTTGAAGTGTCAATACCTATTACGGGTATAACTCTCGCAGAAGGAAGCACATACGCATTGGCTGTGCAATCTTCGGGTTCCTGTGGGCTAACATATGCTACCACTAGCGTATATTCGGGGGGTTATCAGTACGAAAACACCACTGGTGCTTCATGGGATCTAACAAGTCATCAGGCGACAACGCATGAACTTTACTTAAAATACACGGTGGCACAATGAAAAATATTGTTCGCTCAATTACGTCTTTAGTATTTCTCTGTATTACAGCATTTTCTTCGAATTGTTGGGCTGCAACTATAACTTCCTTCCAAGCGGGGTCTGCATCGATAACGACAACGTGGGTGGGTGGAGTTGTTCCTGGGGATGGGGATATTATAGTTTTAGACCATGCGGTCATTTTCGATAGAGATACAACTGTCGGGACATCCCCATCAGACACTACGACCATGGCAATCACCGTGAATCAAAATGGTAGATTTATAATTGCGCCCGGCGTTGAAGTGACTTGCAGGGGTAGCCTCTACAACAACGCTGGAAACATCGGTAGCATACAAGACGGAGTACAATTTGGGGCCGGCTCCATACTAACATTTGATCCATCACAATCAACAAACCCCCAACAATCATATGTAATTAAAAGCGGATATTATGCTCGTTATTATCTTAAGGGCAGCGCAAACAACTACGCAAAAATTCAGTCTAAAGAAGGCTACGGCAACGCCTTTTTCACGCAAGTCGGGTCCGAATATGGTAATACATTTAATGCTGATTATAGTTATTTTTCAAGACTAGGTTCAAACGGAGTTATCGGATTAGCGACTTTCCCAAATTCAAGCAGGGACTCTGTGTCCAGCATCACCAATTCGATTATCGATAATTGTGGAAAGGTGGTTTTAAAAGTTACAAGCCCAAATGCAAAAATAATTTATACTAATAACACTGTAAAAAATCATACATCTAATGAGACTTACGCTTTTAGAATTTATGGGAGTATTGATAATACGTGGGTGTCTGAAATAGAAAATAACACATTTTCTCAGTCAGTCCAAATGATTACCCCAGTTAAGTTACGTGTCACCAAAAATTATTTCGGTGGTGGGGTAGGTACTTCAGGATCAGACCCTACGAAAGAATTTTCATGGGACTTATTTAGTAATAATTTAATTGTTAGGTTTGATGGAGTGCCGAATGTTCGCTTTAATGATAACATCCAAGACAACTATTTTTGCGGGGATCGCAAAACACCAAACATTAGTTTTTTTACTATAGATGCCACCACTTTTTCTCGGGATGTAAGTGGGAACATATTTGAACATATTGCAGACAGCAATCTAGGGGATATGGTATTCCCCACTAGCACAAATGACACATCGAAAATAACATTTAAAAACAATATTTTGCTTCCAAACCCCAAAAATGAAAGTCCAGGCAAACTGATTTCATTTTTCACACCGGGAGGCCATACGCATCTTTATGTCGATATTTTAAATAATACATACGTAACTACAGGAATAGCAAACGAGCCGTTCGAAACCGGAATAGGAACAGGTGAGTTAGAGCCCGGTAAAGACGATGCTTATTATGGCAATCATGTGGGGATGATATCGGCATTTAAAAATAATATTGCTTGGACCCCAGTTGATTTCCCCTACAAAGGAGCAAAACTTGTAAGAGAACATAGTCATATGCAGGACATGATGCTATCTGCAAATACAGATTATAATTGGGGTTATAATCTATACACTGGTAGCGAAGGTTACGGGTATCATTCGTGGAACGCTTTTCGAATCAACTCTATGTTTTCGTCCGGCACGCCTGATTTACATGGAGGTACGGACAATCCATTATTTGTAGACACAAGTAGGAATTTTGCCAGTTATCACAGGGACAAGCTTAATAATACATCTGTACCAGCTTGGATCAATGGTCATGCGTATGCTATCGGGGATACAGTAAGTTCATCTGTAGGTGGCTATTATAAAGGTAAAATTATAAACTATAGATGCGTGTCGCCGCATACAAGTGTAGCCGGAGATAATGTGTTAGGTCAGCCCGGTGGCACCGTTAATGATTGGCGAACAAGTTGGGAATTTGCGAGCCACCAAAGCTTTAGAGACGACCCCGCCAAAATATCAGATCTAATAGATTGGGTCAAGGTGGGGCAAACCCCCACGAATTCGGCTTTTAGAGGTTCCGGCGAGGGTGGGGTAGATGTAGGAGCTGTCCCATTAGCTAATGCCCAAAAATACGCCATTCTAGACTATACGAATGCTTCCACTGCGCAAATGGCATGGATTAATCATAACTTCACAGCCAAAATATCGGGCAACAACCCAAACAATGCCGGTATGTTTTGGGCGGGTTATTATGACATTCTCGGGCCTGGAAGCGTTTCTGAATTATTAAATCTCAAAGATTGGGCGGTAGCAAATAGCGCAAATTCCGAAAAAGCGTTGATCCACGCGAAGCAGGATTTTATATCAACAATTAATCCCGCTTGGAGTCAGATGGATAAATTTGACAATTTTGAGGGTGCCAAAGGGGTTATATTTTACAACGGTTCGGCCTATACAGACGCTACCACAACGGCTTATAGCGGTTCAACAACTTGGCAGGACATAAACTATATCGGGTATGAGGAGCCCTTTGATATTATCAAAATCACTCGTTCCGCTGGTTCAGGAATAACCGGAGTGTGGGAATACTGGGATGGCTCGTCATGGACATCACTGACCGTCACTGACGGCACAACTGCGTTTGCTCAAAGTGGTAACGTGGCATTCGGTCCTCCAGCGAACTGGGCGAGAACGGTTGTAAAC
>Ga0307509_10006812_pt1 | contig 15208 bp, 12 predicted proteins | sample 10_EM_MG_FD_202245 | JGI IMG/M metagenome (GOLD analysis project Ga0307509, IMG submission 202245) | Populus trichocarpa ectomycorrhiza microbial communities from riparian zone in the Pacific Northwest, United States - 10_EM | ecosystem: Host-associated > Plants > Roots > Unclassified | place...
TTTTGAAAATATAAATTAAATAAATTAAAGCCTTTAATTAATTATGAAAATCTAAAACATAGATTGTTTTACTGACATAAAATTGTATTTTCTTGAATCACTCTCATTTTCATTTTGCGTTCACAAGTTTAATTATGTTGTAAAAATCTTCAAAAGACCAACAACAAAAATAATAATAATAATTGCCTTAACAGGAGATTAACCATGGACATGTTGATATATATCATTCTGGAACAATTTGTGATGAGGATAGCACGATGGTCGGAGGACCCCCTTCCTCCTCCCATGTATTGGGCAATGGGAGGACCACCGTCCCATCCACACAGGAGACGGGGAGCCAACCCCATGCAATCAACTTGAATAATAATGTGTTGAACCCTGCCGCTGCTGATCAAAATACTAGCTCCATACTAGAAGTCGGTGGCTACTTCAACACCGATTTGCTTCCACCAGCTACCTTGAACAATTACATCCTCTTGGATTCCTCATCCAGGGACGCTGAGAGTGGAAAATCTCCAGGAACACACAGGTGCCGATGTGAAATATGTCGCAGCCATCCTCGCAAAACATGCCTCAATCCTCTCTGCAGAACAAAGAACACTCCTATGTGGCGCGGAGGTCCCCTCGGACCCAGGGTGACTCCTTTAATTTCCAAAAATTTACATTGCAAGCAATAATATTTTTTTTATTATCTGGTTATATGTGTGTGTGTGTGTGTGTGTTCGAGTGGCAGTGCTGATGTTTTTTTTTTTTTTTTTCATTATTTAAGACTTTATGTAATGCTTGCGGCATAAGGTATAAGAGAGAAAAGGTTCGACGGAGGGCTTGAGAAGAAGCTGGTAAAGGGTGGGAGAAGCGGAGTAGCTGTTCTATAAAAAGGCCTTTTGTTTTCGTATTTTCTATGTAATAAAAGCCTCACGGCTCTTTTTATTAATTTTCCAAAGCAAGCGCATGGTAGAATTAATATTAATAAATATATGAGTGATTTTTACCTTTTTCTTGTCTTAATAACATAAGAAATTAGTCGGAACATAGATAATATTCAAAAAGTACAATATCATGACAATACAGCAGCATCAATTTTCTCATTAGAATAAATATAATTTCTTCCACATTGTTTTAACGAAAATCATTTTCATCAAATAACAAATATCCCCTGTTTATTTTTCACATTCTTTTATGAATATATATTATTGGTAGAGAATTACACGTTAACTATCCTCAAGTTTCATTTTCACAAATTTAAAAGATTTTATATATATATATATATATATATATATATATATATATATATATATATATATATAATTTGTCTAAAAAAAATTAAAACAAAAATATATTTTTTTAGCATTTTTTGTCAAACATTGTTAAGTGTTATAGAATTGGGGAAAGACATAAAAGCTGAAAGGAAGAAGATGAAAAAATTGAGAATTTATTCACTAGATTCATTTTAATTTTTGTCAAAGAATCATCTCAATTTAAAAAATTAAATTATTGAATGGTTTTATAACATCCACTTGTGCTTAGTTTTATTAATTTATTTTAATAAAATAAAAATAATAAAATTTAAATTCATGACCACTTGATTATTAAAGTTTTGATATCATATTAAATAATAATCTCAATACAAGTACAAAAACGTAAATTATTGTATGAAACTTCAAGAATGACTGCATAAACACATTTAATTCCTAGGGATTAGACTGGAATCTCTTTGAATCATTGAAGTTAATATTGAGAAAATTTAAACTAAAATAGCCAAAGCAAATTATTGATAACTTGCAGAACATCAATATATAAATGTTCAAAGACTGGAATCTATATATATATATATATATATATATATATGAAATATTATACCACTTTAGTTTTTTTTGCCATAAATTAATTTCAAAACCTAATGCCATTCTCAGCTATATATATAATATAAAGAAACGCACTAGTACTTTGGATCAAAATAAAATAAAAATCATTTGTTAAATTTTCAATTCGATAAGTTCCATGATTTACATTTTATTATAAAAAAATGGTTTATAATTAAGAGAAAGTTAATTAAGATAATTAAATAAGTTAAATTATATTTACGTAAAAGTTGATTAACTCAAAAGTAGCATGTATTAACTGACCAAAATTCCCTCCCGTACAATTTTTTTGCGAATCCACAAAATTGGCTTGTGAAGAAAGAAAAATGAGAAAACATGTTTTGTAAAACTGCCTTGAATACAACAAATCAAACCATATCATTTCCTATGTTTCATCAATTACTTATCTTCCTCTTCTTGGACTTCTTTGCATGGGATGGTAAATCCATTTTTGATAGGTTTGCGGGTGCGTTTTGCTTCTTTCTATGCTGTTTAGAAGGCGTGGGTTTTGCACTGTCAACATTACCTTTGGAAGCGGAGTCACTTGCTGAAGATTTCGTCTTCGACTTCTTCAGAAGAGACTTCTTCTTGGACAAGTCTGTAGGACGTTTCTGCTTATTACTCTGAGGTTTACTAGGCAGTGGTTTCGGGCTCTCATCTTCATCAGAAGAAGAGTCATCCAATGATTCATCTTCGTCAGAACTGAGTATGAGATCCTCCACAACATCTTCATCTGAAGCTAGCTCTTCTTGGTGCTCTGCCTTTCTCTTCTTTTTCTTCTTCTCCTTCTTGGAAGGTTTAGCCCTGTAAACCAAGGTCGAGTGGGTCAGGGTCAGATTGATAACTTAGATTGCCAGGGGTGTAAATAAAGGCATCAGACTGTTAAAATTGATTGATGTCAATCACTGTAGATGATGATTTTGTTGAGAATTTCAGTAACCGTAGATGATCTTCAAAATAACAAATATGATACAATAACTCAAAATTGAGGGAGAGGCAGATGGGATCACTTACTCGGGTGTACCTCCTGGTAACCAGGAGGAACTAAAGACAACAGCTCCTTTCTCATTAGCAGCATCATCATCATCATCATCTTCGTCACTTTCTGGTATCTTGTTTCGGAAGACAGATGAATGCTCACCCACAAGAACACTGAAAATTTTGGCACATAAGTTGCACAAATCAGCTGTCTAAAACAATTGAAGATTTGTTTCATAAAGCATGAGAACACTAATTGGTAACCTGGATTCTGTCAATGAATCACTTCTTTGTCGTGCTACTTCACGCAAGGTTGCAACATACTGTGACAAAGGACTGGCCCCTGACTTCTTTTCATCCTGTAACGAATTAATTTAAGCACATCAGAAATCCTGATTTAACAATATGGAGACAGCAATCTGAAAAAAGGCCAAAACAAATCCTTGATGAACAAAGCATGGCTCTGTGTACAAAAGCAACGGCTATTTGTTTATGGAAAAACTTCAACACAGTGAAAAGGAAGCAACAATGATATGAAATAGCAATACCTCAAGAAAGGATGCTGCAGCAGGATCGTTTGGCAGAAAAGTGACTGACATGCGCTTTTCATTTGTAAACTTGGAATTAGCCTCAATCTGGGACATGGATGGGCTAAAAAATCAGTACTGCTCAAGCCCTTTTTGTTACATGTGATGTATTTATTTGTACACATAACAGTCATAAAAATGAATGATACAACAATCTTCCAACCCTAATACAGACAAATCTATCTAAAGAAGAGCACATATGAATTATGCATAATACATACCCAACGAATAAGCTCCCTCATTTGTTTCCGGAACCTTTCAACTTTGGTAGTCTTGCAAAAACTCCTCAATCGTGCAGCTGGAATGAAAGACAACTCAAAGAAAGCAACAGAATAGCTCCATTGAGCTAGATGTTCAGCAAGTTCCTCTACCACGGAAAACACACATGCCTCCTGAAATGCTCGTGTCTTCAGGGTAGACTTGTTCACCTAACAGAAAAATTCGCAAAAGTCAATATATTGAAAAGGCATACTTTAGGGGATTTTTGCCCAACATGAGAACAAAAACAATGTAAATTAACACTAAAAAAGAAAATGTCAAACATACCTTTAGTTCAGCACGCAAATCAATAGCTTTGCCAACACCTCCAGTGGGTGGCCTATCCAGTTCTTTCATCTCCAACATGTCTAAAAGCAGCATGGAAACTGGTATAAAAGTACCAGTAGAAGCAGCAATCCGATTAAGCATTCTAACACATCTCAATCTAAGGGGAATGTATCGAGCAGTAGGAACTAGACGGGCAACCCCTGAAATTATTTGGGTGAGTGGATAAGCAAGAGGCCTGAGATCAGCTTCTGAGCTATAGGTACAGATAGCTCCAGTCCAAAGTTCAAGGCAATTCATGAACTTCCATTCATAAACCTTGCGAAATGAATCCTATAGAAACAGTGAAAGGCAAGGAGAAGAATAAGTAAGCGAAATTTTAGCATCACTTCCAAGATAATTGAGAACTGCATAAATAATAATTTAAATCAATACAAAGAAAAGAAGAAAGACTAGCATATTTCAAATTGCTTGATAGTACAGATGCATAGAATACAGGAAGATTGAATTCACACTTCAATACAACAGCCAAGCCTCAACCCCAAACTAGTTGGGGTCAGCTATATTGATCCTTTAATGCCATTCAGCTAGATGAATTCACAAATCAATATTAAGAGAAAATCTACAACCACATCAAATTGAATATTCTGTAACTTTATTGACAGGCACCTAATCCACTACCACATCAAATCAATTAGATGAACTAAATTCACCAATAGATTGAATAATTAAACAAGTACTCTTTATTTGAAAAGGAAAATTTTCAAAATACCTTTGTTTTCATAGTAATTGCATCTCGTAAAATCATTCCCAACTGGCGGATGAAAACAAAGGCATGTTGATATGCAGTTGGCAGGTCTACCCCAAGAAGTTCTATGACACAATTTGCACGAAATTGAATATATTGTAACTTTACTGCATTTACAAAATGACAGTTCAAAACATAGGCTTTGTATATCCCTTTGAAGCAATCATCCAAACAATCAGATCCAATCCGAATGCATATGTCCCTTAAAAAGAAAAAGGCCACCAAAGGGAGGACACCTTCTCCAGTACTCCAAAAATGAAGGGCAACCTGAAACAAATCAAGGGGAAAAAATTATCACCTGCTCCAAAATGATGCCCATAAGACTTTGGTATTAAACTGATTGACAGTAACTCAAACCAATCCAACATCAACAAAGAATCAAAAGAACTCGTGCCTCTTAAACACCAAAAGTCACAGTCTAGTGTCTCAGGTACTATCATCTAAAGTAAAAGAGTTAAGAAGCATTCCATTACTAGATATACACAATGAAAAGAGCGAGCATTGAAGATGATCAAAATCAAATGATCTCAGCTGACTAGGGGTATTAAAGTGCACCAACTCCAAGACCACTCATCAGAACTGACACATTCCAGTGCAACTGATCGAGTGGTAATCAGAATAATCACATAGAAAAATCTGAAAAATAAGAAAATGATGAGACAAGTTGTTCGTACCTTAATGTACTTCCTTAAGAGAGCTGGAAAGGCAACTAAAAGCACAGATGAAAATTTGAGACGGCGTAAAGTAAATGATATCATCTGTGTATCAGTCATTTGGTTCAAAACATATAGGGCATTCCCAAGATAAGACTTCGCCAGGTGGTGATAGTTCATCCATTTTTTTGTGTGCAGAAGATCATTTACAGTCTCTTTCTTCCCACCATAAGCAGGGAGGCCCAACACATTACGAAGAATTCCATCCATTTCACTTAATACAAATAACATCACTTTATTGAATACACTGCTAGACATAATAGTATACTTTGCTGAAGCATCACCACCTCCATCATCACCATAGTGGCATGCAATTCTGAAAGCTTTCAAAAGAGAACGAACAGCACTTATTTTTCCATTTTCTCGAACTGAATTACACCAGGACTCAACCAATGCAGTAGTAATAACATTGTCAGATGGTTTCTGGTTTTTCTTTGCAATATCACGGTCCCTAATTTCCTCATCGACGAGCATATCCGCATCCTCCACATCTGTATCACCATCTTCCTGCAAAAATTTTAACAGCATGATTGGGTCAGTTGATAGTGATTATCACATAAAAAATCTACGTAAGAGAATATTATGCATACTTACCTCAAAATCCTCATCATCAAATTCTAGAAGCTCCTTATCATGCTCTTCCAGGTACTTGAAAAAATCAGGATCCTGTTAAGAATTAATTTGTTAGCAAATTGTTCACAATCAACAAGGCATTAAGAAAAACAGAAGGTTCATTTCATTTTTTCCAATCGCTAAGCATTAACAATCTCCCAAATCCTTCAAATGCCAACATTCCACGTGAAATTGAGAACCTCAAGTGCTCAAACATGAAGCATTGCAACCTAGTCTGCAATCAAGAGAATCTACTTCTCTCGATATTCAGCTCCTAAAAACCCCCATGCAAAAAGTCATCCAAGCACCCAGCATGACATTTCAGCTCAGCTATCCATTTATTTAACAAAACATATCATCCTTGGAGAGTAAAGCATATCTAACCTTTTCCTTGAGCCTTTGCAACTGGTCTTTATGCTCTCTAGCTACCACTTTACCTGACTTCTTCGACTTCCTTCGACTTCTTTTCTCTTCTTCATCCACATCCTCTTCATCACTGGCCACATGCTCTAAATCCCTAACTGAAATCATCAATCACCAATAAAGAATAGGAAAAAACCCATCAGCAAATACTCAAAACCCCTTCAACCGAATTGAAAAAACAAACAGAATAGCACCATCAGCCCATCCAAAAAATGAAAAAAAAAAGCACAGAAAGCTTCAATCTTTTTTAATAATTCTATATATAATCAAGAAAAAAACATGGGTTTTTAAATTAGTAAATAATTCGATAATCTTAACCATGAAAAACCCATATCAAATTAAGATTAAAAGCAATAAACTTAACCATAAAAAAAACAAAAAAAATACATTGAGAGAAAGCAAACCTGGGTATTCAACTTCCATGTTGAAACTGAATATAGAAAGCTGCTCCTGTTGTTATCAGAAGAGAAAATGTTTATAAAAAGGTCAACAATTCGAAGAAAAACAGGATTTTTCAAGCTGTCTTCACTGAGCTGCTAAAACCCTAATTTTTCTTTTTGGAGGGGTTTATTCTTATTTACCTTTCTTTATTTTCTCTTGGATCATGAAAGCCCATCAAGAGAAAGTGGGCTTTGGAATGTATGTGTTTTTATGGGTTATTTTAAAATAAAGGATAAACTTGATTAATAAAGATCGCAAACTGATGTGGTAAAAGATAGTTGTTGATATTAATAAATAATTAATTAATTAAGAAAACAATATTATAATTTTGCAAATATATTGTGGGAAAAATAAGTGTCATATTTCCATAAATGATTCCGAAAAAATGTTCGAAAGTCGATCGAAATTCAGATATCGATTTAAAATTCAAATCTTTTATATCCAGATCAAAACAATATTGTTTCAAAAATTCTAAAAAATCATAGTTAAAATTAACCTGTTGATTTCTAATTAATTCATTCAATCCATTGTTGTATTAAGTCAATTTCAGATTAATTCTTATAACCCTCCAATTTTGCCTAACTCATGCACCCTTAATTCAAGGGGAAATAACTTACTTAGAGATACGCCTTAGGATGTTAATGAATGAGTAATTAATTAATAAAATCCATCCAACTCTCTCAAATATTATATTTGTCAATTTTGATCTTTTTCCGTTGACAAATTCTTCGTTAAAAAATTGAACATAAGTATTATTATCTTTGTAAATTATTTTGTATAGTAAATTTTTTTTTCTACCCTCAAGAAAATTTAAACCCGCTCATTAAAATTATTTTTTTACTTTGCACAAACTTTAAAATAAATAACATAATTATTTGCCCTCAGATAAGATAAAATAGCTTCTATGCATTCAAGGGTGTTTTGGTACTTTTATATTGGTTTATTTGTTATTTTCAGGGTTATGAGGGGGCTTTTTAATAATTTAACATTTGTTTTTAATATTAAATTCCAAAAAGCTGTTGGTGCGTATTTTTCATGCCCCGGCATGTTGGTGGCGTTTGCGCTCCTTCGATGGCATATGTGATGCCCACTGTTTGTCCAAGAATATCCTTCTGCCATGTCATGTGCTCTTCCTCCTAGTGAAGAGCATGTTGGTGGTGGTCTAGTAATTTGTTGTTGGTGGTCATTTCTTCTTCCTACTTTTCTCTCTCTTCCCGTTAAAATTCACGTTTGTCTTTTTTTTTTTGGTTTTTCAATTTCAATCCTTTATGTTTTTTATTGCTTATTTTCGTTCTTGATCATTTTAGAAAAAAAAAATTTATGTTTTCAATTCAGTCCTTAAATTACAATTTCTCATATATTATTTTTCACCACCTTATTTTTTTGATTTGTCATTTTTACCCTTGAATTTTTGTTAAAATTTTATTAGTATTCAATGTTATCCTTCAATCAAAGTTTATGTTGGTTTTTTTTTTCAATTTAAACTTCATTCTTTTGATTTCTCTTTTCTTTTTGTTAATTTTTTTCTTTTCAATTTAACCCTGCAATTTAATTTTTAAATGCTCTCAAAATAATTTTTTTATTTTGGTTTCCACCCTTAATTTTTAATTAAATTTTTTATGCGATTGATTGTTTTCTCGGATACATCCTTCGGTGTTTGATTTATTTGGGATTGGGTTTCATGGTTTTTTCATTTGTAATGCTTTCAATTTAATGACATGGGTCAAGTTTTAAGTGTTAATATGGTTAGAAATTTTTTTTTCCTCATTATATTTTGTTATTTTATCATTCTACATTATTTAAAAAAAATATTTTATGGTTACCTTCATATTCGTTTCTTCAGTTTGTCTCCGTCTCATTACTTAAACCACGGGTTTTTTAAGTTGTTTTTGGATAAATATTTTTTTCTAAAAGCTATTTTGTTTTGTGTTTAATTTTTGCTGATTTTTTGTTTTACTTTATACAAAAAAATACTTATTTTAAAATAATATTTCTTATATATTCGGCCATGCATAATTTTTTTTCCTTTTATTTTATTCACTCTGTTTCATATGTGTTTTTATTTTTATTATCTTTTATTGAGTTTAATGAACAAAATTAGTGGACACAAACATGTAAATATTTTATTTTACGAAATCAAATATCTTTTGAACTATGTCCATCTCTCATTTTTCCAGTTTCTTTTTTAGTTATTATTAACAATTTTTATTTATTTATTTACATAGATGATTATTAGATGCTTGGATAATTTTTTTTGATTTACACTTATAATTTATATTATGTAAAAAAAAATCATATCAAAATAGTCTGTAAACTCAATTTTTAAAAACAAAACAATTACAACCCGCTACGAAACGCATATCAAATGAAATTTTTAGTTGCCCTCTAATTAGTGTTTTTTTTACCCTTATTTTTAGATCATTTTGTGTAATTGATTTTTTTCCCTTGATTTCATCTTTCGACATTTGATTTGTAAGAGATTCGACTTCATACAATCTTATTGCTCCGCATTTGTTTTTTTAATATTTTTTTTATTTGTTTAATTTATTTATTTTCCAAGATGTTAAGCTAATTCATTTAGATTTTTTTTTGGGGTTTTTACAAATGAAGTTTATTTTTTAAAATAAAAAAAAAATTTATTTTTAAATAATATTACTGATGTGTTTGGCCTTGCATAATATATTTTTTGGCCATGAGTTTATTTAGTCAGTTTCATTTGTATTTATCTTTTAAGTCAAGAGTTTTTTGGGTTGTAGATTTATCTTTTATTGATTTTAATAACCAAGTTCAGTAAATACAATCAGGTGAATGTCTTATTTTGTATGGTTTAATATCTTTATTTACATTCATCTCTTAATTTTATCAATTTTTTTTTTAGTTATTGTTAATGATTTTTTTTGTTTATTTATATAAATAATTATTAATTTATTTAATAAGATATTTGAATAGATTTTTTAATTTATATTTTTAATTTTTTTATATTAAAAAATACATTAAAGTAATCTAAATAATATGTGGTGAAGCACTGGTCAAACTACTGGGAAATTATATAACTTGAAGTCCTTATCCTTGACATTGAAATGATGCTTTAATGCATGATTGGACTTTAAGGACAGGATTAGATTCTGGTTAAAGAATGGTGGAGGCCTTTCACGATGTACTTTAAATAATTATATACGTATATAGTCACACACGCCCCACGTGGATACCATAAAGATATTTAAATTTTATAATGATATGGAAATAAATGAGGATATTTTATTAGTTATTTTTTATTTATTAAAAAAATATAAATATAATTTTTTTAAGTGAATGTATTTTTATTATTTTTAGTGGCTTATAAGTTTTATTTATTCTCTTTTTTTCTTTAAAATAAATATATAAAATAACTGATTAAGTAATAGAAAATCACTAATTACTCTCAAGTTTCATAAAAATCCATCACATTCTAAGAAGGGTTTTTTTTTTTTTAATTTCCATTTTAAAGTAGCATGTATTAGAGGTGTTATTGTCTTACAATGAAAAATCACAAGTAGTGTTCGGTTACCGTATCAATAAAAAAAATAAAAATAAGATATCTTTTTATAAAAATTTACTTTAAAATTATTCTAAAAACATATATTTTTTATTTTTTTTATCTTTAACTAAATACATTTCTCTCCTTCACACACGTGTGTAAAAGTTGCCAATCTTTTGTCTCATATTGTTAAAAAAAAAAGGGGCAGTTTGATATTTTGTTGTTATTACTGATTCATATTCAAAGTCTAAATAATGACTTTACCCTCATCTAATCCACTAAATCATAATAGTAAAAATATATATATATATTTTTTAGAATTCCATTATGTTAAATTTCTACAATTTGTGTATTTTTTTTTATTATTTCAAGTTAATAAACAAGTTTAGTATATAATAAAATCAGGTGAATGTTTTATTTTGTACTATTTAATATCTTGATTTACATTTATTTTTTAATTTTATTAATTTTTTTTGTTATTGTTAATGATTATTAATTTATTTAATAAGATATTTGAACAGTTTTTTAATTTGTATTTAAAATTTTTTTATATTAAAATAATTTAAATAATATGCGGTAAAGCAACAGTCAAACAAATGGTAGATTATATAACTTGAAATCCCTGTCCTTGACAGTGAATATGATGCTTTAATGCATGGTGTGACTTTAAGGACAGGATTAGATTCTGGTTAAAGAATGGTGGCCTTTCACGACATTTATAGTCACACACACCCCACGTGGATACCATAAAGCTTGATTTTTGACAAGTTAATATTTTAATATATTCTGGATTCTGCTTTTGCATGCCAATCTCTCACTTTTTGTATCATATTTAAATTTTATAATGATATGGAAATAAATATAAATATATTTTTTTTTTGTATCTGTTTGTTTTTTTATGATTAACTTAGAAAATAATTAAGTAACACTGATTATTTTCTAGTACCATAAAACTCCCTCACATTTTAAGAAGATTTTTTTTTTAAATAGCATATATTATGGGTATTATTAAATGAGATATCTCTTTATAAAAATTTACTTTAAAATTATCCTAAAACATATTTATTTTATCTTTAACTATATACATTTCTCTATCACACACGTGTGAAAAAATTGCCAATCTTTTGTCTCATATTGTAAAAAAAGAAAAAGAAAAAGGGCAGTTTGATATTTTGTTGTTATTACTAATTCATATTCAAAGTCTAAATAATGATTTTACCCTCATCTAATCCACTAAATCATAATAGTAAAAAATAAAAAAAAATCTTTTCTAGAATTCCATTATGTTAATTTTCTACAATTCGTGTATTTTTTTATTGTTATTTCAAGTTAATATTCAGTGTCGAAAACTAATTAAGTTTGATATTATTTATAATTAAATAGTATCCAAATATTTTAAATTTAAATTTATCAAAGTTTAATATTAGTGTTGCTGTTCGGTAACGTTTCACTAGATCGACCTTAATCTCCCACAAATCAAAAATGGATGGAGAGTAGATATTGAAATTGTCATAGGAAAACTAACAATATTCTCCGTTTAAGTTTTTGCCATGAATTTCTTTCCATTTAAATGAAAAATAAATAAATGAATAAATAAAATAAAATAATTGATTGCTAAGCTGAGCTTCTATAAAAGTTGAAGGTATAATAATCTCATGGGTTCTTATTCTTATTCTTTTTTCTTTTATTCTTATTCTTATTCTGTTTATCAAAAATCCATTTATTAATTTTCTCATTCATCTGCTAGTATATATTCCAGTACTATATATATATATGTATTCTTTATGACAGAAGCTTACTTCTGTAGTTACGTACGTACAACGTCAGCAACTTAATTTTGAGCTTGCATCTACGTAGTTATATAGAATTAGATTCAGATCAGAATACTAAAGCTAGACCAAAAAATTTATATCTCAAATGATCATGTTTTCAGGATTTGCAAGGAAGCTTAAGTTTAACAGAACTATGGGAGCCAATGGAGTGTTTAACCCTAATATCAAGGGTGAAGAAAAAGAAAGCTTAAGCCATATCAAGAAAGTGCCAGGCACGAAGCCTCCATTCACACTTGGCCAAATCAAGAAGGCCATCCCACCCCATTGCTTTGAAAGATCCCTTCTCCGTTCATTCTCCTATGTGGTTTATGACCTGTTGATAAGCTCTCTTTTGGGCTATATTGCCATCACTTACTTCCACCTCCTACCATCTCATCTTGCCTATATTGCATGGCCAATCTACTGGATTCTCCAAGGCTGCATTCTCACTGGTCTGTGGGTCATTGCTCATGAATGTGGTCACCATGCCTTCAGTGACTACCGGTGGGTCGATGACACAGTTGGCTTAATCCTCCACTCTGCACTTTTTGTCCCATACTTTTCATGGAAATACAGCCACCGCCGCCATCACTCAAATATAGGGTGCCTCGACCGCGACGAAGTGTTCGTCCCGAAGCCCAAGTCCCAAATCCCATGGTATTCCATGTACCTAAACAATCCACCAGGCCGAGCTTTAGGTCTTGCTGTCAAACTTCTGCTTGGCTGGCCCTTATACCTAACCTTCAACGCCTCCGGGCGACCTTATGATCGCTTTGCTTGTCACTACGATCCCTACAGCCCCATATATTCTGATCGTGAAAGGCTTCATATTTACATCTCTGATCTAGGCATCTTTGCTACAACATTTGTGCTCTACCGCATTGCTATAACACAAGGACTAGCATTTGTGATGAGCATTTATGGGGTACCATTAATTTTTGTTAATGGATTCCTTGTCACTATCACATACTTGCAGCACACTCATCCTTCATTGCCACATTATGATTCCACTGAATGGGAATGGCTTAGAGGAGCTTTGGTAACTGTGGACAGAGACTATGGGATTCTGAACAAGGTCTTCCATAACATTGCAGACACACATGTAGCCCACCATCTTGTAGCTACAATACCTCATTATCATGCAATGGAGGCTACTATAGCAATCAAGCAAATACTGGGTGAGTACTACCAGTTTGATTCTACTCCATTTTACAAGGCTTTATGGAGGGAGGCAGGAGAGTGTTTGTATGTTGAGCCAGATGAAAAGGGTGTTTTCTGGTTCAGGAACAAGTTTTAATGTTTCTGCCATTAATATCAAGATAGCTAGGCTAGCTAGGTAAGCCTGAAAAAGGAGGAATATGCCGTGTTGTGTTTAATGTTTATCCATGATGAAGGGAAAACGGGTAGCCTTCTTATGGTGTTGTTTGAGCTATAAATTAATGAAGAAAAAAATTTCAACTTTTCAGCAGTTCTTGTCTTCTTACTTGAGTGGATAAAGCTTTGTCTTTAGAGTTTAGACTAGACAGAAGCAATTTAGATTACAAAATCAAGGTTGACATGTCACGGAATATATAATATAAATTTGGATTATAAACTTGAATAAAATCATTAAATTACAAGAAAAATATTTTAACTAATTATATATTGATAATTTCAGTCAAATAGTAAATAATGATATAAAACAATTAAAATAAAAGTGAAATAAACAATAAAAATGTCCAAACACCCTAAAATACATAATTCATACATGATTTAAATAACTTAAAATACAATATAATACAATTATGTCCATAGAATTTCATTAACTAAAAATTAATAAACCTAAAACAAACAATCTATTCAAGAATCAATATATGCATTAACAAGGATGTATAGTGTAGAGAGTTGGATAAAATACAAAAAAAAAAGCATACATATATAAGGTTAAATTCCTAATTGAATCTAGTTGAGTGGAGTTAAATAAGCTACTAAAACTCTGATTGAATCAACTTGATTTTATTGTGTTAATATTTTATATGGTTAAATTAGAAATTCAATTTTAAATTAAACTTTCAAGTCATCACATAATGAAAGTAAAATTAAACTTTCAATCACAGACAAAAAGAAAAAAAATAAGATTGAACAACTATGTTTTATTGATAAAGTTTAAGAATATTTTTTAGAAGGCAGGTCTTGAAACACACTGCAGACAACTAGTGAGATGATACAACTTTCTAAGGTATATCACCAACTTCAAAAAAAAAAAAAAAACAGAGACCAATACAGTGAACCCGTGACAACGAGAACAAAAACCTACCAAAATGACATTAATTTTGTCTCATGCCACCTCGTCTTCCACCTTTTTTTTATGTTAGTGACAAGTCCTAGAAATAATGTTCAAATATCCCACCAAGCAAGACATGTATTTCGAGTTCTCTCTAAGTCTCTGTCGTCTCTCTTTGTAGTTAACAATGGTTAGTTTAAAACACAATATTCCTCTCTCTCTCTCTCTATAAATATTCATATCTCTTATTTTACTCCTTTGATTCTTCACCATCTACCTTTGTCTTCCCATGGTTTCGATCCTCCGATCATGCCTTCCCAACCTAAAATACAGTATAAGGCTTCCCCATACCCAAGATCCTCCGATGGTAGTGTTAGTTTGCTAAGGTTGAAAATTTAAGATTTGGGCAACGGGGAAAGGGGAGACTAAGGAGTGGGGACTGTGGAGTGGAGTGGAGTGTCGGGGGACTTGGATAGGAAGACAATAAATTTTTTAACTTTAGTCAAACTCGTAAAATCGGTCCGATTTTACCGAGTTTGACTGATTTTAATCGATTTTGACCGAATTTGACCGATTTCGAGTTTTTAACCCGATTTTAAACATTATATACATGTTGACTCGTAAAATCGTACGATTTTACGAGTCAACTC
>Ga0307509_10006813_pt1 | contig 15207 bp, 10 predicted proteins | sample 10_EM_MG_FD_202245 | JGI IMG/M metagenome (GOLD analysis project Ga0307509, IMG submission 202245) | Populus trichocarpa ectomycorrhiza microbial communities from riparian zone in the Pacific Northwest, United States - 10_EM | ecosystem: Host-associated > Plants > Roots > Unclassified | place...
TACCAACTCATGTCTACCGGTAGTATACTAAGTATACTGGCCTATCCTCAATATGGTTACCACTTGGTATGCCATACGGGCTTGAGTCTAGTCCACTGTAGCTACCTATCTGTAGGGTCGTTACAACCTCAATGCCCAAACCGACTGGTGGAACCAAGACTGAGACCCAAAGTACCAACAGTGCAAGGAGGAGTCAGAAACAATGTCCCACATCATCTGGTGCCTTGTATTAGAAACCGCAAAGACGAACATGAACACTAAGGCACTCGATCTTACTCCAGAGTCACCACTATAGAAAAGCAATAAGAAGGTGATATGGTTGGTGAAAAGTCTTTCTTCTTATGTAATACAAAATATGATAAATTTTCCAGTTGGGATGAAGGATTTTCCGTTTACGTGAAATGCCATGTTGGCATCATAAATTATAATTGTTTTCAATTAAGTGTTTTGATTGTTTTGATATTTATATCCTTTATTTGTTTTGGAGGAGATATTTTCTTTTGTTATAAGGGTTTTTAGGCTATAACTTAGGTTGCTTGCCATGGATTTTCCTGTAGATAGTTACTAATAAACCGTGGATTTAACGAAAAAATCCCACCCAGCGGGATTATTGACTTGGCTCAACATACCTTGTTTAAGATGTCTAGTTACATAGAGTTACAGGGTTTAATTTTCTACACATTCTTATCTTCAGATACCTCTAAATCCTGTTTTGCCATCCTTGGTTTCCGATTTTTACTGCCACCCCTGAGTACGGCAGCAATATCCCACTTTTTTTTCACTAACAGAGCCAGTCAAACCACAGCCCCACCAGTTCAAGGGATCTAAAAAGGGAGTGCTTTCTCAAGCGAAGAAACCCTCAGGAGCGGCGCTAACAACTTTCATCATGTCTTCTTGTGCGAACTGACTATCGATAAGGTTGCCGGCCGTGTCAGGGGGACCTGGTCCCGTGTCGGAGATCCCACGAGTATCCCGCCCCATCAGCACTGCACTTATTACGATATGTCTCTGAGGGGAATTATCTGCGTTCGCCTGGCTTTTTCCACCGCCCAGATCTACCGGCAGTAATTTCCCAATTAGTTATCAAGCCCTAACTCGAGGGAAGGCCAAGATAGGCTTTTCCCGTGGTGACGCTCACCGGGGTTGTCCAAATTCGGTTTATTTCTACTCCTATCCCGGGTGCTTACTATCATGCGTAGGGACTACAACGCTGCTGATGGTCAACAAGATTCTCAACAAGAGAGTAGAGAGCCAAGACACGGTCAAATTTATTTCTGTTGCACCCAACTATAGATATACAAGGGAGTAGTTATCTCTGATAATTAGAGCGGGAGAACCATTAGAAAAAAGGAAGAAAGGGTGATAATAACTATTACATATAAGCAAAGGGAATAAATCATGATAAGCACCGTACTAGTAGTTGTTATGAAGTGCAGTAAAAACTCTCGAGATCAGCCTAGATTGTCAGCATCGCTCATCCTGTTAGCCTTCCAAATCGTAGGGATAAAGTATCCAATCAGTTAATTTCGGTTAACCCGCAAAATAAACCCTGCCGTGTACGAAAACTTTTTAAACTTTTTCCATTTCATCTATATATGCTACTCTAAAGCGTTTAGATGTTTCAAAACTTCGCCTACAGTCCTAAATCTGTACGAAAACATCACACCTGGCACTTGCACCAAAGCTTTCAAGTACTTGTTATAAATTCGAAGCAGACTATGCCAACTTATTATTTTCTTTCTACTATTCAAGTCTACTGAATTGCAATTGTATATAGATCTAGATTATCCTGCAAACTCTTTTCTGCCTAGTGCAAAAATATCCTTCACGTAAGTTGTATCACTATTCCTTGTGTATCTCCTATCCCTCCTTATTTTTCTTTTTCTTCTTGAAATTTGAACACAAAAGTCATATTATCCTTAGAGGAGCTGTACTGTGGTTTCTTGCTTCTTCCGTGTTCCAAGATAGGAACTTATTGTTGAACAGTCTAAGGCAGTGCTAAAATCAACATGTAGTACACTTTCATCCCAGCTCTTGGAATCAACCTTCAGGTTCTTGGCCTGCCAGCACATGATAGGGTTAGTTTGGTAGGCTAAGAGAATCTAAACAGCGAGAGACGGTTCCGAGAATTTTTGTGATATTATAATATGGCTCCCGAAGACTCAAGGTGGACTTACTTTTTCTACGAAAAGTGACAGTTCTAAATATAATGGTTGCTATCCTTGTACTCGAGTACCGTACCCCTTGTGCCCTACTAGCCAAATACAAAAGTATTAGGAAAAGGGGCCGACCCTAGCCCTTGATTTCTTAAGTGGTTTGGGGGTTGCGTTCTTGCGGTGGGAGAACAGGCCCGTGCACAAACGGCCCCCTTTTCCCAATACTTTTGCATTTTAGCGAGTAGCTAAGTATCAACTACTAGTGACGACGAGATACTACCCCAACCCGTTAAAATATAATTTTGCTCGCGTGTGCAAATAAATCTTCCTTAGCACCCTCCCAAGCACCCTAATGGGTAGGGTAACCGTGACTGAGGAGTTTTTTCTTTTTCTTTTGACTTTCCTTTTTTCTCTTGGCATAAAAAAATAAGTCAAGCTAAGCCCAAATTCAAACATCTGGGTAACCGTGAGAAAAATGGTCCCACCTCGAGTCTTCAGGAATCATAACTCAACAATCAAAATTAATACTGAACACAACCCTCTCTGGGCAAGAAACCATTGCGCGAGAAAATACTTTACGACACTCATTCAAGCAGGACCAGTTCGGATCTTCCCTGGTCAATTGGCTCCCGAGCTTAGATCTTCCGATTAATTTGCCATGTACCGGTATTATCCGGGGAGTTATTGTTATATTTATCTCCCCCAACCTCTTCTAGGAAAGCTTTACTTGGCCAAGTCATGAATGTTTTGGTAATAGAAATCAGCTATGTACTCGAGCACACTACTCGTACGAGCAACAGGTTAGAGGTACCCGAACCTCGAAGTACCGATTTACTTTAGTATGGGGGCTCAGATACGCACAGATAGTTACCCATTTATTTTTCTAATCCCTGTGTTCGAGGACTCCTTACCTGTTACTTGTACAAGTACAACACCTCGCGCTAGGAGGTACTCGTATCTCTCTACTCCTGCCGAGACTTCGCACGGCAGGAATGCTCTTTCTTGGTTGGATGAGCAGATGTCCTTGCTTGAGTAGTCCCCGAGTGGGTACATCGTGTTGTACCGTACTCAATTGTCACTTGTTTTGTAATGAGTTGGTACTCGAGTGCCGACACTGTGCTTCAGCTTGTCTTGGATGATTGGACACTAGCTTGAGCCTGTAAAGATGGGGGTTTTATTGAATATTGTGGAATAAGCGGTGAGATATTGATACTTACCCAGGAAGGGTATGGCTCAATGGGGCAGCCGACCGACTAAACCCTATTCTGCCCCACTAGTATCAAATAGATGGCATGAATCTCCGGGGGTTCCGAAGGGGCAGGGAGAACCCATCACTCCCCTTGCACTGACTCGCACCATTACGGTAGTGCTACATGTATGGATCAGGGTGAGCATAACGACCCGATATCTAAAATAACTTCGCTAGATGAATAGGATTGCATTGCAGTCGCTACTACGGTAGATTGGGAGAGTTGGTGGGTGGAAGCAACGGGTCAGTATTATCCCGCCTTTTCCCTTGGCCCGATAGGCTAGACCCAAGAAAAGATCTTCGGGATAGTAGGCGAACCCTATACCCTATTGTACACGTAGATGCTCTGCTATGAAGTCTGTTTTGGAGCCCCATAAGTTGCCCCAGCGCATTTTACCTTGGGTTTTATCATAGTTGATCATGCTTCAAGGCGACATTTTGGCAGAGCACAATTCTGGCGTTAATCACGCTGTTATGGGTCAGGAGGAAAATTGTTGAAAGCGCACAGCTCACTTGGGCAAGGGAAATGTCCTTCGCACATATTGTGTCTCTGGGGTGAGAGACCCGGGAATGGTAGGTTCGCCATCAACCCAGCTCCACCCGCGGGCTGGAAAACTAATTCGGAAGGCGGGACTTCTGTCTAAAACAGGCATGCTTTGCCCAACTTGGGGACCCACATGGTGTCGTACAGGTGCAACGCAGCGTGTCATGGCAATCAATCTCCTGTCCCTCCTGTCCCTCCTGTCCCTCCTGACTACCGTTATCAAGTGCTGAGTGACATGAGTCAAAAGCTCCCTGCCAAGAAAGTACAGCATTGGTGCGCGGCAGAGCGATACCATTAGTTGGCTACCGTAGGGTAGTAGCTTAGTTGTGCACCTAATTGTAATCAATAATTCTCCAAATACTTAGCCGGCCAATGGCTTTATTATATTGTTTAATATGGTACTATCTTGGATATAATGTGTGCCGACCCGAATTCAATTGTTTCCATCACCAGTGCTCCTTCTCAGAGAACGGCGGTATGGTGATTTTGGAGTTCCGGCCATTTTCCCGGAAAGCACGACCAGCCACGCCATTCAATGTCTTCAACTAGAGAGGATGCCGCTAATCTTACTGCGCGAACAGTACAACACAGTGCTCGCACGTCTGACATACACATCGGTGAAATAGCCCGTCTGCTGCGATGCTTTCGGGTGCAGCTTTGTCACAAATGATAATTAAATGATTAATATCTCCCGCCTGCCAAGAGACAAGTCTTCATGTTACACTCAGATAACCTGGTAAAGCCAGGCTCTTTAAAAGGTGAGCTCCATCTTCCTCGTACCCCCTTCATCACTTTCGTTCTAGAGCCTCTATCTCTACATTCACTCGTTACAATGATTTCTCCCATTTCTTCTGTCGGTCTTCTCTGCCTCAGCACTTACTTGGGCGCACTCGTTGAGTCCACCGCAGTTCCGTCAAGGATTTTTGCCAGACAGGAGGGTACCTGTGGAGGTTCGGGTGGCCTCAAATGCCCAACTGATTCCGAGAAGTGTTGTTCTCAGTGGGGATGGTGTGGAGATACTGCGGAATATTGTGGTATGTTGCCCTTGCATGAGGCTCTAATGTTTGTGATGTTTGCTTACCCTATATAGGAACTGGTTGCCAACCTAGCTTCGGGGTATACCTAATCTGAACCTTTAATTCTCTCTGCTCTTAGCTAATGTCGTGGATAGAGTTGTACTGGTGGAGGGAGCGGAGGAGGGGGAGGAACAGGAGGAGGAGGGGGAGGAACCACCGACCCAACGCCCGGAGGACGTTCGAAGCCTGGCAATGTTCCTTACGGTTCGCCATCACTTCTTGAATTGTGGGAGACACGTTTAGGTGTAATGGCTCTAACTTTTTGCTAGGGTCGATAATAACTAGTTGCACTGCCGGAGGCGTTGTAGCTCTAACATTTGATGATGGCCCTCACATGTAAATCATCCTCCACCCTCCAATCGTTGCTTCGCATCTCGCTGACACTCGTGCAGCTATACCTCGCGTTTAATGGATATGCTCGCGCAGCGTGGGGCCAAAGCGACCTTCTTTGTTAAGTAAGTATTCATATTTTACTTAAAAAATTGGTAAAAAGATTTGCTAACAAATATACACCAAAGCGGCCAAAATTGGGGAGAACTGATTACCGACCCATCGAAGCAAGATTTACTTAGGAGAATGGTCAACGACGGGCATCAAATTGGCTCTCACACGTATGTAGCCTTCGAAACAAGCTCCTCCTTAGACCGTAGCTGAACAGGTAATTCTTCATTAGATGGTCGCATCCTTCGTTGAGCTCTCTGTCTGCCGCCGACGTAACATCACAAATGACCACCCTCGAGAGTGCGATCAGCAGTGCGATTGGAAAATACCCCACGTAGGAACATCCGGATTCTTTCCTGATTGTGTAATCCTGCTCACACTTGAATAGATACATGCGCCCTCCTTACTTTGATTGCGGTGGTAGTTGCGCACCCGTTATGGATACACTTGGCTATCACATAATCAACGCAAACCTGGATACTCTCGACTGGGCCAACACAGGAAATATCCAGGTATCGAGGGACATATATAGCCAGAATGTAGCTTCCAACAGCCTCGTTTTGGCGCATGATGTGCATCCGACCACGGTCGATGGCTTAGCGGAATTCATGATGACGGAAGCACTGAACCGCGGGCTAAGACGTAAGTTTACCAACCTTCGAACCTTCGAACCGCCACGGCTAACAAAAACCAAGTTGTCACTGTTGGCGAGTGCCTCGGAGACCCAGCGGAAAACTGGTACCGAACTTAGGGAGTTCCATGGAGCGTGCCAAACCTCCAGCCTCCGGCGGGCGAGGGCGTTAATGTTTATGCGTAATATGGTGGCTTCTGTCAAGCGGGGGAACGGATCTCTTTTCCTGAGTTAAGATTATACCCATACATGGGCGTTGTGATCATGGAGCGTTAATATTTGTTTTTTCTTTATTCCGGCTGTTCATAGCTACATATGCTCGTGCCTTTACTAGTACATCATAACTTATGATGATAATTGAAAAATTGAATTTGGGCGATAATCTGAAGACTTTTGCTACCGAGTGATCTAAGCCTCCCGATGTTGGGATATTGTCAAGCGATTCATTTCACCTTCCTCAGGACAACCAATCGAGTAGCTAAAGTTGCCGCCAGACATGTCAACAGCTCGCTAGCCCCAAGACCAGCCAAGGCTGTACTAGTACTCTGCTCGAGTAGAGTACAGCCTCCATGGTACCCACGATGAAACTAGGGAGGGTGACGAACACGGATCAATTACAAGTAGTTTTTTGGAGCTCTACAGCGCCCGGCAGAAAAAATCGGGAAACGGCGATCGGGTTTCTGAGGTTTTGATTGGAGGGTTCAGTGTGCTCGGGCCAAACGAGCAACCGTGTTTCTGACTTTTAATCTCCACATTTCCCGATTTTTTCGACCAGAGGCTGTGCCTTAACCTTGACTGTTTCCTCTTTTGCCCACCCAAATACCCCTGTTCATTACCCGCCCAGTTTCGTTGTGGATACGGTTAAGACTGTACAAGTACTGTACGTAACCAGCCAAATATATCCCTGCTTGTTCCGGTTAATTGCTCCCTACCCTTGTACCCAGGAATATGTTTTCGAGCATTTAATTTAGGTTAACCCGCAAAAATAATTCCTGCGGATGTGTGTGTGAAAGCACCTCCCCTGGCACTTGTGGAGTGCAAAGAATAGATCCGCATTACAGCAAGTCCAAGTACGATACTCGAATAATCACCGGTGATCTCCGCCTCCAGCTCCAACACAGCAGCCGAGCGAAAGGCCAGTGCTCTCAACCAGAAGCCGAGCAAGGAGTTGCGTGAATCGCCATGCGAGACTTCCAATGTGTGCGTCTGCGACTCCAGTGCATTGTGTTACTCAAGTACTTTCCTGCACTCGTATCCCGTCTCAACCTCACCGAATTGTGGGGCAGATCTAGGGGCAGAGCTGACCAGTGAGATCATTTCAAGCGAATTTTCGATATCAGCACTCGCACAACACCGCAACTAAGGAGGTGGAGAGTTGCTTTTTAAACCCCCTCACCTTGGCACACGATAACTGCATTGGGAGGCCTCTCGAATAGTCACTCAGCTACAAAGCAAAATGCGAGAAAAATTAGGGAAAAGGGGAGAGCTTCTAGCGAAACCCATCGCACTGGGCGCTTGCCAGGCTCGACCTTTCCCTGCCACCATAGGAAAATCGAATGGGAGATAACTGACGAGACACTGCAGTTGCCTCTCCCACGGCGTTATGTGTGTTGCTTTTGTTTTGGCCCCACCGAAGGCTACTTCTACGGAGTTTCCCCTCCCGGAGCCGATGGCTGGAATTCCAACGTCCTATGATAATGCACTTATCTTCTACTCGGGTGTCCGGATCCTTACGATGCATGGTTTCGACCCTAGAAACGGGATATCGCATGGAACCGAGATCCTGTCATATTCGTTGGACGCCGCGAGGTGGAACGCCTCGCTTCCTGTCAATTGTGAACTGTAAATGCTGGCTGCTTGGCGCAGGTCACGAGGGCAAGAGCAAGAGGCAAACATCCGGCTTGTGGGGCTAAACTACAACCAACTGCCTGTCCTTGGGTACTGCTTCGAGTACGGTACAAGTACTAGTACAAGGGACAGGCATACAGTCTTCGCCCACACCAAAGTAGCTTACCAGCAAAAAATCCTTAAGGTTGGTGAGATCACAAAGCACTCGAGTAGTGTGTGCGATCGCTAAATGCCGCGCCCCTTGCACTTGTACGAGTACTCGTACAAATGATATTAGCAAGTCAAATTTGGTAGTGCCTTGCAAGGGTTCGATCGTTCCAACTGCACAGGCGGTGGTGGGTCAACAAGAGGCGAGGCTGCCTGACAGGGCTCAACACGATCCCCTCTTCCCCCCTTCCTCGGGCGTGGCCACACAGGTATCCTTTGTCCTGAAATGGAGATTCGAACCCTGCATGGAGAATGCCCAATTTGACGAGATAAGATATTATAATGAAGGATGTGGTGTTTCCTTCCTTGATCGTTTTCGGGCAAACAAAGGTGGAGCACCCCCGCCCTGACTCAGCACTCGGTATTGGGAGCGGAAACCTTCCTTCCCGTCGACACTTTCCTTGATATGGCACTACGGTAACATCCGTTCATTCGCTCATGAAAGGTCATTCACACTTTCAATCACTAAATCAACCGTTATTCACAAGGGATCTACTCGGGTAGTGAGGGAGCGCAATCTCGCAAGGGGTGTATGCATAGATGTACTGTGACTTACTCTGCTCCAGTCCTCGATTACTCGTACAGTAATTACGAAGATCGCGTTGCGAGCCCCGAATGACGTAGTGGCACTACTAAGACCGTGGGCACTTGTTTTGACACCCCCTCCAAACCCTCGTGTTTAAGTTGGCTGGAAACCTTGCTCAACTACACCCCGACGCAAGGGAATGAAATCATCCCTCACCGACAACACCAAAACCCAATCATGCAATCGCACCCGACTTTCTTACTGAGACGATGCCAGGCTTGGCTATCTGAGGAACTCTTGAATAGATATATCGACTACTTCACAGCGGTACTATACGAGTATCCCAGTGCACCTAACACTCCGGCCCCGGCTCTTCTCGTTGCAAAAACCTGGCGGAACAATGGCTTGTACTAGTACAAATTCGTGGCTGAGTTGGAGGCTGGACAATTTGTGAGGGGATTTCTGCTTGAGGTGCCCGGCTTCAGCTCGGCCCCGCGTGCATTCACAGGAAATACCGTAAGTTCACATTTAGGTGTTGGGACTTACTGAAAATGTGCACGTATTTTTGCCGCCGGTATCCAACCGAGAACTGCGGGTATCCCATGGACTGATGCAACGTACAGATTCTGCACCTTTCGTATACGGTAGCTCTAGACTGTGGCTAAGTAACTTTCCACCAATAAAGGCTCGATAATTCGTGATTTATCGACAGGCAGAGCCACTAAGCCACAGCATAGAGCTGCTGTACTAGTACTCAGTATATGGAACGTGCGGAATCTGTATGGCTTATCAGCCCATGGGATACTGGGAATTTCTAAGCTGTAACTTCGTCGATACTTCCCCAGCAAAGTGAGCATCGAATCACGTTTATTGCAGGTCCGTCTGTACTTGAGAACTGCAACGGTCTTCCCCTCAGCCGGCAGGAGGCAAGTCATACTCGCGATTAGGAAAAAGGGAGGCCCAATCCTTTTTTTCTCCCTAATACACCACCGGAGGTTCTCGTAAATGTCGTATTGGGGCTAAGAATAGCTAAGGGAAAGCCGCAGTGGGTGAATCAGCTAGGCGTGAAGCAGACTGCAATTTTGCCACCCTAAGGTGAGTCGGCTATTCTAAAGAAACGAAGAAAAATGATCTGGCGGATACGTTACCATAAGCCCACAAAGGTCGGTCCAACCCATTCGAGAACCTACTGTGCCGGTAGACTAGACCACCTCGGCAACGATGGTAGATTGGGGGTCCTGCCTCAAATTAAGTAAAAGCCCCCCACACGTCCGCGAGTATGTGAATATCCCCGCCGTTCCTCCGCTTGCGCGAACCGTCCACCACCAACCGTCCGCCCGCCATCGAGCAGTCACTCATTGCGCAGACATCTCCGGCACTCGCTCGGTGGGATAAACACCCCCGCGATGCACTTATATTTTACGCACATACTACTGTACTCGCGATTTCCCAACATTCGTGAAGCGGACTGCGACTACATACAGGAGGGAGACTGGCCGGGGCCTCTGAATTTTAGTAGTATGCAATGGCGATCCACTTTAGAGATCTTAGGCAATTGTGAGCAGCACAAATTAGCCCACTCCGACTCGAAACCCCGGCTGCAGGCACTTTTGAATTCGAATTCGAATCCGGGGCCATATTTGCCCCTCCGGAAACACGGCGTTTCTCTGGCTGTTTATTTATATTACTGCGCCCTAGGTAGGGCATAACCTTATTTGCTCTGTGGAAAAGGCTGCAGTCCCTGTACGATAGACTAGGGCGCCATTCTCTTGGACGCTGGCCGACGGTGTCTGGGGATACAGGCTTCGGGGATTGCTGATACACTATTTCTAGTGGGGTATCTCAGGTTGGGTTTCGTTTGTATAGTATCGTATCATATCCGACGTCGTCCTGGTTCTTTTTTACCTCATGAGAGCCGGAAACGAGTGATTTGTTGTGAGAGGAAAGGCGTGTTCTCGGGACTCAAGTTGAACGGTAGAGACGGAGGGGAGAGATATGTTGAGCTGGGGCATGATATAGTTTTCAGTAACTATGAGGGTGCGAGCATGGAGCTTCTGTGTGCTTGTACTCGCAGATGGATGGATGGGCCTGTCTAAGGATATTTCACACGAGTTAAACCAATAAGCGTGATGCTAGCTATACGATGACTTCGGCTGGGGCTGGGGGGCACTCCAACTTGGCTGCACATTTACCGGGTGCGTCAACGGTATAAGGATTGAGCATTAGAGTGTGGGTGTATGCGGCGCGGGGTACAATATAGCGTCGTTTCTGTTCAAACGTAGCTTAGCAGGAGTCCTCACTCCGCTAGACACGACAGCAGATTCGAGATTGGGGAGAGAGTAGTGATATATGGTGGAAATACATGGTATCATGCCCTCCGTGCTTGCTTTATTCACTCCTCCAAGTATCATAACCTAAACGCCAGTGAATAGAGGGGGGATTTTGTGATGTTAGTAACATGACCAATCACCAGAATATAATAACAGAGTTGAAAATGAAAACGATAACAAAACTCCCCATTTTGATTTGCCCCAAACACCCCAAAATGAGAACACCCTCGCTCCAATGCATCAAACAAAACATAATGAACGAGGAAAAGACGAATGGAAGGTGGTAGGGAAATAGTGCATAGAGGTTGAGACACTATCTATACAGGCCCCGCATACCGCGTGTCCATCTGAAAACTCTCGTTATACGTCCCAGCCCTAGGACTCCCACTGGTCCACGAGCGGCTGCTCTGGTAATGGCTCCCGTGCGCGGCGAGCCGCTTGTACGAATCCCCGCGCAGAATGGGTATCGTCTCCTCGACGGTGCCGAAGGCGGCGTGCTTGGTACGGTCGTCGTCGGTTTCCCGTTCGTCGATCACACCGAAGCGCAGCTGAGTCTCCTTAAGTTCCCGCGGGAATGGGTCTCCACCTAGGCACACGCCTTCGTACTGCTTCACTAGTTTGTCCAGCGTGCGGTTCCGCGTGGTGACGAGAATTTTGGAGAACAGCGTGTCACTGGTGATCCCATTCCAGTAGATTGATACGCAGCCTGTTATGATGGACAATAGCGCTACAGCGGAGGAAATGGCATATCCGATCCAGAGGCCTTGCACCTCGTAGAAGAAGATGTTCTCGAAGCGGGTCTGTCTGCATGTTACATTTTCGGTCGCGCCAATTTCTAGGTAGGGTTCCGAGAGGAGGGTTAGAATAATTTCTTCAAAATATTTTTGGAATTCAGCTTTGAAGTCTGGCACTGTGAAGGAGGTTGATTGGTTTAGGAGTCGGGACTTCGAGAGAGAGGTGGAGGTTACGGGTGCGTCACTTGAATTCGTCTTGTTGACGTATCCGTGCGCGACCTCGCGGACTAGGAGGCCGAGGGAGTGATATGCCATGAATTCTTTATATCCCGGGTCAAGCGGTCCGAAGGTGGATGACCCCGCTGGCGGCGTGAAGACTGGTTTCCCGTCTGAGGTGGAGATATTGGTTTTTTGCACGTTGTTCTCGAAGGAAAAATTGATGGTGTAGTTTGCCTTTTGAAGTTCACAGCGCATCACATACCGTTGCATTTCGTAATTCCATGCTTTTGGAGGTTTGGAATTTGGCGGGAGTACAACGCGAGAGTCATTTGAAAACCGGTTCGTTTGGAGGACGTAGCCAAACCAGATTGCCGGTTCATTTGCGAAGGTGCCCTGCTTATCTAGGTCGGCATCGTTGTAACCCGGCTGTGGTCGAGCGTACTCTGCAGAATCGGAGCTAGCAAAGTAGATCTTGCTCCCTACAGGTGCAAGGTCGTCGAAGGTGTAGTTTATAAACTTTGGTATCTCCAAGGCCACTTCGGCTTGTTTTTTCGACGTGCAATTGTACCATGGGGCCTGGAAGCTTGCTTTCCAGGTGCAGTTGTGGTTAGGACAGGGGGTAGCAATCTGAATCGGTTTCCCACTAAAGGTTGCTAGAACCTGCAACTTTTGCGCTACAAAACTGGGCTGATCGAACCAGAGTGGTCCTTCAAGGGGCGGAGGCGGGGTGGTGTTGAAGAAAGATAAACTGTGTCCGAATCGGCCCTTCTTGGGCTTCTTCCAATTCGCTGTATTCTCCAAGGTAAAGTCGAGGATTGGAACCAAACAGGTTGTGTTGGGCGACACGACCTCAGTAAGCTGCGCGGTGAGGGCAGCGGGGGAAAGGATAGATGCGATGGGGATTAACCTGCCGCGTGAGACGCTATTAGTAATGGCCCCGGCGCTCTATGATATTTTCACGCATCATACCATGTTGCCATTGCCATTGCGGTTGCCAGCTTGGCCTTGAAGTATATCTCCTTCGAGGCAAAACATGTTGGGTCCTCCACGATAGCGAATAGCTGATCTATCCCCTTCAGTGTTATGGCTTTTTGCCGCATTGTCTGCCAGATCCTCTGCCTAAAAAGGTAGCCATCAAGTGTCAATACCAATGACTTGAGCCAAAGCCGAGACGGGGGAGAACCTGTAAGCGAGAACCACCGATCCCACCAAAGATGCCTTAGTAAAGTATGCCAACACTGTCCCATACCGAACCTTCATTAATTGATCGTCGGCCGGCTTCCCCTGCAAGCTAGCATAGAAAAAGTGATGCCCCAGGGAGCCCGAAATGCCAGCAAGCAACAAACACACCATGGCTGTCGGCATAAACCAGTGTATTTTCGCCCCCCACAGCACCTGCTGCTCCCTAGACTTTGACCTCTCGAGCATATCCCCCATGGTAGCCCCCATTCGCCTCTGCGGGTGGATCGTCGATGCTTCACTGATGTTGCGAATAGGAACGGATGTGTATGCGCCCTTCCGCATTGGCTGTACTGGCGATGGCGGGCCCGAGAAAAATTCAGTACCGGGAGTGTATGGGCTGCTGAAGGCGGAAAGCCTCTCTTCATATGGTTCGTAGGCTTCTGCTCGGGAGCGGTAAGCCATGATTTATTTCTTATCGTGAGGGCGAGAGTTTAGAATAGCAGGCCGCGCCTCGAAATGTCCGGTCAGTGGGGGTTTTGGGGTGGTGTTTTGTTGTTTGGGAACTTTCTGACCGCGCGTTGTGCTGCACCGGTATTACTTGGTGTAGGTTCGTCCCCCCTGCGAAAAAGATAGGAATTTAAGGCTGGTGGGAGGGTGTTCTTAATTAGCATGGAGCAGGGCAGGGCCAGGGTGGTGGGGTCGTTGGGTTCCCCAGATGCTGGCAGTGTGACACCCTTTCGACCAGGAGACAGATGGTGGTCAAAAAACTGGGCATGGCAGGTGCTCAGCCCTTTTAATCGCCAGAGCCTGCGTTCATGGTTTGATCCTATCAGCATGTCGAATCGGCGTCTACTAAGATATCGGTAGTTATGGCTTGTGTTCTGATGTCGTCGGGCTCGAGTGCAGCTGTACCGTGTAATACTAGGCAATACTGGGAGTGAGGAGTGGGGGAGATGAGATGCCTACGGGTTTCTACTTGGATTGCCGATTGGCCTTGGCTCAGAGGCCCGCGGTGGTGCAATGGTGTATAGTACTGTATTTGTACGGTGTCTTATTTTGCCCATTGGTAATCAATATTATCCGGAGGATGTTATTATGATATGATAGTATTTAAGTAGTGAAGGATTGAAGAAATGGCAAAACTCGGTCATCACATTCCTGCCCTAGGTCATTGCCCGTTCTTATCGCCACCCGTTAAAGCGAAAAAGAGGCTTCCCGCCATGATGATGATGATGCCTACCGGTTTAAGATCCTGTGGCTTGCGAGGAGGGCTATTTGCACTTAGGGTGTTACATTTTAGGAACGGGTGGTGCGGTTAAATCAAGGCCTATCGGAAGTTCGCGAAGCATGCACAAACTGGCGAGTGATGAGTCTCCATCACTGTGGGCATTCGTAGTCCGAACTCACCGGGAGAGATAATGCCTACGATGCGTTGCAATGTCCTACGGCCGAGCACATCTACTCGGGTGGAGTCATCAGGAGACTAAAGACCCACCGCACGGTACTGCAGTCTACTAGTTCAAGTACAATAGTCCTACGGTAGTACAATATGGTTTCACTCAGCCAACGCTCACCCTAATTGCAGGTTCTATTGTGCAGCACAGGACTTGTTAACCTGCGGGGTTTGATGGCACTTGTCCCAGGCAATGGGTATTCGGGTGAGGGGGGAAATATTGGGACAGCAGGGGGTTGAAGAATTACTCTAATTAGTAGTTATCTTACTTTTTTTTGGTTCTTTGATACCCCTTCCAAGGTATATGCACAGGCCTCTGCTACCCCTGCTTGTCCTAATACTTCACCCCTACCCCTAGTACCCAAATACGGGGTCAAACATATTCTGTAACCAGAGGGAGTCTAACCGAACTGCACAAAGGGGGGGACAGTACCGGGACTCGAGTAGACGCCGGGTTGGGAGAAGGAGATATGTCCCTGAAATATCGCTTTTCTCACCTCTACTCGTAATGTCCTGACGTTTGTGAACACAACTGCTATTGCATACCGCCAAAATTCAGCTTTTTTGCCCTGATCTTGGCATCATGCAATAGCAGTTGTGTTCACAAACGT
>Ga0307509_10006814_pt1 | contig 15206 bp, 19 predicted proteins | sample 10_EM_MG_FD_202245 | JGI IMG/M metagenome (GOLD analysis project Ga0307509, IMG submission 202245) | Populus trichocarpa ectomycorrhiza microbial communities from riparian zone in the Pacific Northwest, United States - 10_EM | ecosystem: Host-associated > Plants > Roots > Unclassified | place...
ACGAAGTAATTAGGGGGTGTTTGGCCAGCCAATTCTGATCTCAAATTGTGATTTCAGATCAGAATTGAGAGGCCAAACACCCCTTAGATTTCAACCTGCCATTTGTTTAGTCAGAGAATATCACTCTTAGGAATAAGTAGAGCCCCGCACAGGGGCAAGAGTGCGGGATGAGAAGACGGGAGCCCTCTAGGCAATCAGCAGGGAAGGTAAAATACCCGCCCCGCCCCACAGCCCGGCCAGGGCCCCGTGTCATACGGGGCGGGATGAACGCCAAAGAGTTGACCCCGGGCCGGAGTAACAGCGGGGTCACAAAGTGAAAACCTGCCCCGCACCGCCCTGTAACGAACACTACACCCCCTGCCCTGTTCAGAAATGAGAAACACCAAGATATACGTATGTGGTTATTGACATGGGCAGATTATTTTGGCCGAAACAGCTGGCAGTTGCAAGACGAGGCACAGTGAATCCGGTACGCCATAAGCCGAATGGAAGGGAAAGAGGTCGCACGGTTTGCGTTAACCTACCGGCGACAGATGACCGGAGAATTAGGTTATACCAAGCAAGCGGGATACGAGCACTGGCATGTGTTTGCAAACCAGGCGGTGTGACGATTTGGACATACCCACACGGCCGAAAAATCCTTACACAAATGGGCTTTGTCAAATACCACAGTGATATCACAAAGTTCTTGCTAAAAATGGAAAATCTTAACATGCAAGTGAGAGTCACCGGGATAGCGTGGAGGAAAATGATTGAGGACTAAATTCCCGAAGATGTATTACGACGACTCTGGTTACGAGAGTACATCGACGATGGGGAATGGTTGGATGTAGTGAGGACCGTCACCAGAGCAGAAGAAGATTTTAGAGAACAAAAACGGCTTGAGGGGGCGGTCCCTCCGGCGGGGCAAGGGGCGAAAAAGGAAATTCGAGGATCCGAAGCTGACAGTCGCTACAAAGCAGGTAAAGAAACAATACACAGCTAAGGAACAGGTGGACTATCAGAAGAAGAAGGCTGGGGAAAGAAAGGTGAAAAAGAAAGGGTCGGTGGCACCGGCAGGGGAGGTTAAACACACGGTGTGGGCAGAAGCATACAAGGGCATCGATCAGAAAGTTGTCGATAAACGAATATCCGACAAGGAATGCACACAATGCGGAATGAAAAACCACACTTGGAAATACTGTAGGAAGCCGGTACAAGTATCGGCTGTATATCGAGGGCCAGCGAAGCCCAAACGACAGTCCACATTGGCACCAAAGGGACGCCCCCAGGTAGCCACAGTGGCCGTTGATGGCCAGAGAGAAAGCTCGAAGCGAGCGGTTCAAAGGCCCTCAGCTTGGGCCTTGGACGATGACAACATTTTATAAAAAGTCATCCAGGTACCGACAACAACGGTGATAGGGTAGTGAGGTTGCCGCCTCGAATCGAAAGACCTGCCGCGTAGTCGGAGAATCAATCTCCCCGGAAGGCTACAAAAGCCAAAAAGGATACCAGTTGCCATTTTAAGACAAAAAATGGGTAGTCCGTACTCACCACGGGAACCATAAAAAGTCAGAAGTGAAGAAAGCGGTCGATGAGACTAAAAGGGAAAGAGAAGGCTACCATTCGTCGAAACGGGGCTTGAGTTGCAGGACATGCGAGGGAGGGTCGAAATCCAGGGCAACCTGACTTTCTCTCTAGGAACAACAGCGAGGCAAATAGAAGCCAGGGGCACCTCTATGCTACCCAAGGTTCATGCCCGACGAATTGCGTTGGAGGAGGTCTCCGGAGTGAGACCAGCTCGAAGGGGAAGGTACGGTGAACTCCTGGCAGGGGACGACAGCCTCACAGGTGGGATAAGTCGACAATAAAGGGCTGCACACCCTAGTTGCGAACTCGCGGGGTACTCTAGTGAACCACCACTCCTGTAATATGGGAACTCCTCGGCAGGAGGAAAAGACTGCTAGTAGTGGGCTGCCCATTATTAAAAAAAGAAAAAAAGAACAAACAAGAAATTTAGACACTTATTGTAAAGATTTGTCTAAGGAGGCTTCAAGAGCCGAAACTGCGCAGGAGCGGTAACAAACCCCCATGTTACATGTAACCGCTGTGATGAAAAGATTTTATCAAAATCCCAGCGAAAGCTTGAGACCCATTAAAAAACTGAAGCATTACGCCTGCCTTGAAGGGAAGGCATTTCTTGAGATAAGAAGGGGAAAACACGCGATAAACGTACTTCTAGATTCTGGTTCAAACATCTTTCTCATGAACCAAGATACCGCACGACGGCTTGAAATTCCGACCGGAGCTAGGGATTCACCGTTAAAAATCACAAGCTTCGACGGCCAAACTGCGCCTAAGGGAGCAATATTCTACACCCATCCTATTCCATTGGAAATCGGTGCCAACGGTCACCTGAGCATGATATCCTGCAAGGTGGCAAATGCAGGAAAATATGATTTGATCATCGCGTGTGGGTGGTGGCATGACGAACACCCCCTGAAAAATATCACGGACCCAAGTATATGGGCCTTTGAGGAAGCGAAGTGCCATGCGCATATAGAAGATGAAGCAGTGGCAGATGTGTTTGAGGGGGATGAAACTATCGCATACGATGAAGAAGCACAGTATGTGGGACAGATAGAACAGGAGGAAGAAGGGGGAGTACAGTTGGAAATGCTGGCAAAACCCTATTCGCAGTATAAGGAGCTTTTTGAAGAGAAAAAAGCTAAGATGTTGGCACCACGAAGAACCTTCGACCACCCCATCAACCTTAAAGAAGGGGCCAAACCCCCTTGGGGTCCCATTTACCCGATGTCGGCATACCAGTTGAACGAGCTGGATAAGTACCTCAAGAAAATACTTACAGAGGGTAAAATATCCAACAGCGAATCCCTTTACGGTGCTCCAATCCACTTCGTTCCGAAACCAGATGGTAGTCTATGATTGTGCGTAGACTACAAAAACCTCAACAAGTTGACAATCCTGAATAAATACCCCCTACCACTCATGGATGAACTAGGAGACCACGTTGCAGGGGCAAAAATATTTACAAAGCTCGATTTAAAAGATCGATATCATCTTATTCAAATGAGGAAAGGCGATGAACATAAAACGGCTTTTCGTACAAGATACAGACAGTACGAATACAAAGTCATACCTTACGGGCTCGTTAAAGCTCCTGCAACGTTTCAGACAATGATGAACAAAATTCGACGGGAATTCTTGGACCACAGAGTAGTTGTCTACCTCTGCAATATCCTAATAGACTCTGACAATATGGTCGACCATATCAAACTAGTCCAAAAGGTCCTAGACCGACTCGAACAACACAACTTAGCAGTATCGTTAAAAAAGTCGGTATTCCACCAGGAGGAAGTCGAATTCCTGGGATACATTATCAAAACAAGCGGCATCACCATGAGTGATAGGAAAGTGAAAAGTGTTCAAAATTGGGCACACCCAAGATCGGTTAAAGAAGTCCAAATCTTTATAGGATTCGCAAACCTTTATCGAAGATTCATCAAAGATTTCTCGAAGGTTTGCAAGCCAATAACCGAGATGTTAAAGGGAAGCCCAAAGGATTTTCATTGGGGAAGAGAGCAGGAGGAGGCTTTTCAAGAGCTGAAAAAGAGGTTTACAACGGCACCAATTTTATCGCATTTTTAGCCAGGGAGAAAGACGGTAGGGAAGACAGACGCTAGCGATTTTGTGCTGGGATGCGTATTGTCTGAATACCAAGGAAGACGGCTTCACCCTGTTGCGTTCCATTCTCGGAAGCTGAATAGCGGCGAAAGAAATTACGAGATCCACGATAAGGAGTTACTCACCATAATGAAAGCGTTCAAGGAATGGAAAAGATACCTCTGGGGAGAAGAAGAGCCCGTGACGGTATACACGGACCACCAAAACCTACCGTCCTTTTTGACCAAAATAGTCTGGAACCAATGGCAAATTCGATGGGCACAGGAGTTGACAAACTAGAACTTCAAAATAGCCCATCGGGCGGGAAACAGAGGCGGGAAACCCGACGCTTTAAGTAGACCGCCGGAGTACCATCCTGAGGAGGGAGCTCGTCACACTGAGCAGTCAATTTTGAAAACAGAACACTTTCAAATTTCTGTGATTCATCAGAAACGAAGTGCGGAGACAGGCCTCACCCCAGAAAAATGCGAACCGACAAGCCTACGAATAAGGAAGCTTTCGGACAAGGCAATAATCCCAACAAAAGGATCAAGGTTTGCGGCCGGGCATGACATCCATGCCCTGACAGACGGACTGGTACGGGCAGAAGGACACACAATGGTAGAGACCGGTATTCCGATACAATTGCCGGAGGGAACTTACAGAAGGCTAGCTGGAAGAAGTGGTATGTACAACAAGATGGGAATAGCAGTGGGCGGTAGTGTAATAGATGGGGATTACACTGGGGAAGTCAAGGTCAGACTTCAAAATGATGGCGAAGCGGACTGCTTATTTAAAGCAGAAGATCGGATAGCGCAACTCATAATAGAACTAATTGCCAATGCCGACGCCATGGAAGTAGACAATCTAGGAGCATCCGAGAGAGGAAAATTGGGTTTCGGGTCAAGCGACCTAAACCCCAAGCGATACATCACGGCTAAAGAAGAAGGAGTCAAAATATGTTTCATTCACACAAACACAAGCGACAACGAATTCTTTAGCACAGCCGATATCGGCTATCACCCGCGGTTGATGAGAGACAAAGAAATGCTATCCAGTGCTCATGGCAATGCAGCCCTGACGCGAACAATGAATGCTTCATTTCAAGACAAAATTAGAGTGGCTGGCAAAGAAGATGAGAGGTGGCAGGAACGAGGCCGTGAACTAGTCGGGTTAAGAGAAAGTGGAAAAAAGATGCCTAACGAGTGGATAGAAAAAGACAGGTTGCTATACTACAAGAATCAATTGTACATTCCCAAAGACGAATCTCTTCAGACCGAGATAGCCCAAGGCTGTCACAACTTGTTAGTAGCGGCGCACTTCGGACAGGAAAAGACAATTGCGATAGTAACAAGGGATTTCTACTGGAAAGGACTCACAGATTGGATCAGAGAATATGTATGATCCTGCCACGAATGTCAACACAGTAAATCCCCGGTGCATGCCAAGTATGGATTACTTCAAGCTTTAGAAGTACCTTATACTGGTTGGAACTCCATTTCGAAGGACTTCATCACACAACTACCGGAATCCCAGGGGAAGACTGAGATAATGGTAGTAGTAGACCGGTTCACAAAGATGGTCCATTTTATCGGCCTCCACGAAAACACGACCACAAAAGATGTTGGGGATACCTTTCTTTGGGAAGTTTGGAAACTTCACGGGTTACCTACTGAAATCATATCGGACATGGACAAGAAGTTCTCCAGTGAATTTTGGGAATCATTGTACCAGATGCTAGGAGTTAAGCGGTGCAGGTCAACGGCGTACCACCCTCAAACTGACGGACAAACGGAAAGAACCAATCAAGTGCTGGAAGGTTGCTTACGAACATTTGTCAATTACGATCAGAACGGCTGGTACCAGCTGTTGCTGTTAGCCGAACATGGCTACAACAACTCGGCAACCAACGCACCCAAGATGATCCCATTCTTCGCTAACTATGGCTTTCACCCGCAGACAGAGTGGATGAAAGAAAGAGAAGCTCACAATCCCGGGGTGATAATGTATGCTCACTGGATGCAGGACATACATCGATAGGCGAAATAAACTCTAGAAAATACACGAGAATCGAGGAAGAAATATTATCACCGGAAAGCGACAGAGCAACCCAACATCGAGGTCGGCGAATTGGTAATGTTGAATGCGAAAAACATACGTACCAAACGAACCGTCAAGGAATTGGAGTCTGAAGCTGTATGGCCCATTCAAAGTCTTAGAGCAGAAAGGGAGTCGGGCATTCAAGCTAGAAATATCGCCTAGGTGGAAAATTCATCCCGTGTTTCATGTGTCCCTGTTGGAACCATACCGAGCCTCGAACCGACCAAATCACGAATAACCGCCCCGAGATCCCCAAGACATCGAGGGAGATTTACAGTGGGAGGTAGAAAGGAGTGTAAAGCGTGAGATTATTATTTATATGCGAAAGATTCGAGGAAGGAATAAACCAATGAAAGAGCTTCGGAATTTTGTAAAATGGAAAGGCTGCGCGGAGTATGAAAATACTGGTGAACCCTCAGAGGGGATGAAGAACGCGCAGGAAGAGGTCGAAAGGTTTCATAGGGAAAACCCAGAGATGCCGAGCCCGTGAGAGGTCGAGTAACATAACATAGGTTTTCCATCGGTGGACAAGTAAACGCCTGTGGTTTTTACACCTACTATGTGCAGCTTGAAATGGAAAATAGATTGTATAATAAAACATAAAAGTATTCGGCACGAACACTTCGAAGAGGGGAGCTCGTGTTAGGCGCACGGACTCACAATAAGGATTTACAGGGCAAAGTTACCCTACCTTACCACGCACGAACTTCGAAGGAAAAAAAAGATAAACACCGGCCTCCAGCCCCATCGTTGGGACGGCGCGTCATCACTGGCTGCCTGGGTAGTTGGGTCCCAACACCAAAGACTCCTATCGATGGAACACCTTTGTAATACCGTATACGTCGCGGCCGTCGATCTGACTGGATCCTGTTCGCAGGATATATGTGCGGAGACCTTCAGGTACCTCATGCAGGTAGAAGCAGGTAAATTGGACGCCGGCACATAAAGTTACAGACACTGGAAGACTGACAGTCGAAACAGTGGGTCGGATGTAACAGGACATTTCGCACGAAAGTTAGTCCACTCGTACCTACAAAGACGCGTAGAGTATGAAGGAGGTAACTATGCCCAGTAGGTGGATCGGGTGCATCCAAAAAGAACAGGTTGGCACAAGATGGAGTCCGAGGGAAAAAACCTATAGGTACCATCCCAAGGACAAGTTATGTAATGCCGGAAGACCAGAATACGAAACGCGATTGCCTGTCGAAATCTCGACGGAACCAACCAAACAAGATTGACCATCTTCTGTCCAGCGAGTTCGACTACCCTTGAAGAACATGGGGGGGCAAGATAATTTGTAACCATTGTGGTCAACGGATAAATGGATGAGCTGACACCTGACGTGGTCTACACACCATCAGGAATAACAGAAGCGCAGATGGATAAGTTCGGCATGGGAGCAAAAGGGGTGGTCGAGACTTTTCAGATTCTACGAGTATTCGCACTGAGGTGAAGTTCGCAGAAATGGGAGCAAGATAGTTAGTATAGAGTTCGTATGTATACTGCGATTGCTCAGACGCGCAATATAAATATCGAAGTATCTTCGCTGGTATTAGACACAACAAGCACGGACAAGAGATCTTATCAATATAATAAGTTTCCTACTTTATCGTTACTAATACTTCGACTATGTATACCGAAGTAACCTTTATATCTAGCCTAGATTACTCGTGTCTTCTTAACGAGTTCTCTGATATAATAACGACCCAGGTCCTACCTGTCGGAAAACCTCACGCCGAAGCTACCACGGAACAGAAGTACGAACACGGGGACCGAGACGGGTGACAGTTTTTCGAATGCTGACCGTGCCGTTCCTGCCACTCAGGAGTGAGTGCAATACCAGAGAGCAGGGCCTCCAGGGCAACTATTTTACCGATAGTCCGAAACAGGCGACCGTGTGTCGACGGAGGAAGGAGGATTAGAGGCCGAGGCTACTCTCACGATGATCTCCCAAGGTGTTGAGATTTCAATCGCTGGAGGTGGAGTGGACGCGAATAATAAAAAGGAAATAGGGGGCTGGTTTTTATTTTATTTTTTATATCATATATTCGTTTGTTAAGGTACAAGAAATCGCATGGAGCGCTAGCTATGGCGAAAACAAAACCCAAAAGCCAAAACAAACAAACAAAGGAAATACCATCGCCAATCATCTTCATAGGGGTCCGTACCGGTCTCTGGCCCACATACAGGCACCAAAATCAAAAGAGTAAATCATGGAAACCCTCCCAGAACCAGCTGAAACTACAAGCAGCTTGAAAAACCAAAATATAAAGCGTAAACGTAACCTTCCCGAGCTGACATAAAATAACCAAAGGAAACTAACTTAGCAGAGTGGGAGGAAACTGAGCCAGTGGGTGAAGAGGGGCGGGAAAACATGCCCAGTGGGAAGGCGGTCCTCGTGGAGATCACAAAGCGGGAGAGGGCAGCTAAAAGCGCCGCAGAGGACCAAACAGGGGCTTCGGGGCCAATGTCAGTGACCCCCTGAAGGTGGCGGTCTCTCGCAGGCTCCCGCGCGGGGCAGGATAGTATAACATTCTCGAATGTTTCTGGGGTCTGGTCACATCTCGGGCACGTAGTGGGGTCTTCATTATCCCATGACGGGTGAGCACGGAGGTAGCTTTTTCCAGACCTCATCTGGTGTAGCCTGCCAGCCTCGAACTTGTTGAAGGGATGTGATTGCTTGACTTTGGAAGATACGGGAGTCTGAAAGATTAGATAGATGCTTGTGGATGATTTGGGAGATTGAGATAGAATGGTTCATGATTTGAAAGAGATTAGATAGCCATGTCTTTCCTTTGTTTATCACGGGAGTGTACGGAGGAATAAAGGCATGGCAGGATTGAGAGATAGGTGTGGTGATCGACGGAAGGATCATGAAGTAGTACTTATGTTTTACTTATATACTTGTTTTGGTCATGAGTATTTTGTTTTAGTTAAAGAGCGAATTCTAAGAGCTGAGCGAGGTGTCTAAGTTCCGTGTGAATTCTCTTTCTACCGTCTACCACTGTGCCAAACATAACCTGCCTACACTAATAGAACTTGTTCAGGCCCATGAACGGATGGGGCTTGAGAGAGGTGGGGTAAGGTATCTGGTCCGGTTTGGTGCCGGGGGGCCTTCTATTATTCCATAAGGAGGTCGTGGCAGCGCCGTCTTAGCTGGGTAAGAGTGCCCTTCTGGGGGGGAGGGGGATGTTTCTGCGAGAAGGTGCTGAGATGTTACCGGGAGCGGGGAGAGCCCATCGGGGCCCAGTAGGAACAGCATTGAGTGGGGGACGGTGTCTGGGGGCAGGTGCGTCCTGTTCTTTGACGGGGGGCGAGGCTGGATCCATGGGAGGGGGAGGCGACTACCCGCTTTTCTTGCCAGGAGCGTCTTGTGATATTGGGCATGACGGTGGAGGGAGGGGGTCTGTACTGATGGGGGAAGACGGGCAGCAGCGGGGTTGATCTCGGGGGGGGAGCATAGAACTCAGAGGTTCGCCAGGCGGCGTTTGTATGCTAGGAGCAGGTTCAGGGGGGTGAGGCAGGCCTTGATGGCCAGGATGACAGTCGGGGTGCAGGTGAAGCAATTCGTACACCACCTTTGACCCTTGTGCCAAAAGGCCGCGAGCCTTCTCACCATATGAACCGTTGGGGAGAGGACGTCGCCTCCATGGCTTAGGATGGGGAAGAGGAGGGAAGCAGCCATGCGATGGCATAGGAAAGGGGGCAGACCCATCCCGGGAGGGGAGAGCCTCTTCACAGCCACAAAGGGCGCTTGAGCTTTCGCCAGCCGTTTTGTGAAATGCGAGGTTGTCGAGCGAGACGGAGTGAACCACAGGCCAAGCCATCTGAGCTCAACCTTAGGGTGGAAAATACACCCGTCCGGATAGATCGGGGCTTGCGAGGGTGGGTCTCTGTCCCTGTTCGTACACCCGTGGATCAGTTCAGTTTTAGGGATCGAGAAACCCACCCCCAGGCGGGAGCTTTTGGCCTTAAGTAGGGCATACTACCTCTGCAGCAGTTGGACGTTCTTGTGGTACGACTCCGACGAGACCTTCAGGGCGAAGTCGTCCACATAGGAGAGGGTGAGGCCATGTGGGATCTCGCTATGGAGACCTGAAACATATATCACAAAGAGGAGGGGCGAGTCCTGGGACCCTTGTGGGGTCCCGACCGAGATGGGGGTGAAGACTTTGGGTGAGCCTTGGAAGAGCAGACGACTGGACCTGCCCGTGAGGAAGGACCTAGTCCAGGCCACCAGGTATGGGTTGACACCCTTGGCGCATGGCATGCCGCAGAGGGAGGAAGGGCTGACGTTGTCGAAACCCCCTTTGATGTCCAGGAAGAGCGTGGAGACTTTTCCTTTGTCCATCAGGAGGGTCCTGACCTCGTGAGAAAGTGTGTTTCACGTGTCCGCCAATGACAGGCCTGCCAGGGAACCGCACTGGTGAGAGTTGAGCAGACCCACAACACAGGCCACACAGGAAAGACGACTGTTCATGATCCTCTTGGGGATCTTGGAGAAGGTCTGGAGAAGAACTATAACGCGGAGAGATGAGGGAGAGTCATAGGACGGTTTACCTGGCTTGTCCAGGACTATGCCATCTGCTTTCTTCAGGGAGGGGGGGTGGAAGCCATGGGACACCAGGGGGGAAAGAAGGTTGATTATGAGGTCCGGAACTGCTTTATTGATACGCTTCCAAACCGAGTTGGGGGTCATGTCAGGGCCTGGGGCCGACGAGTGGGAGGAGCGGGCTAACGCCCTTTCTATCTGAGAGGCATCCAAAGTCATGGCATCTCTATAGGGGAGGAGGAAAGTGTGGGGGTCGTCAGCTGGACTCCCTGGAAAGAAGTGGTTGAGTAGTGCCGAGTTCAGCTCAAGCCGAGTCTTGGCCCCAGGTAACTCTGCGAAGCGGGGAGGTGGGTGGCCAATGGCGAACTTCATAGCCGTCCAGATGGTTTCAGGGGTTGCTTTAGCCAGGAAGTCACACCAGTGCTCCCTTTTCGCTTTCTTGATAGCCTTGAAATAGAAGGACCGGGTGGCCCTGGCCGACCTCAGCATGAGGGGGTCGTGGCGATCCTTCCTTTTGTGAAGCCCTGAGGGTAGAGTTGTAGCATCTGCGGAGCTCTGCCAGCGAGGCAGACCACCACGGTTTCGACCTGTGGGTGACACCCTTGAGGGGGGTGTGAAGTGCATGAGTATCTGAGACTTTGCCAAGGTTGGTGTCCAACCAAACCCCCATGGAGTGGGAGGTCGGGAGGGTGGGGGGTGTGGGGATTGTGAGGGCTTTGAGGGCGACGATCACCTTGGGCAACTCGGTCAGGGCCCAGTTGGGTCTGGTGGGGGGGAGGCGAAAGCGTGGCGCGTCAAAACCTAAGAGAATGGGGATAAGATCTGAGCCAGTGGAGGGCAGTGGGTGGGACCATTCCGCAAAATAGGGGATATAAGGAGGGGGCACGCAAAGGCCAGGTCTATCACCCCTGGTCGGCCTATCTGAGACATGGAAAAACTGGTGTAAACTTCGGGTATGTTTAGGAGGAAGAAGCCACGTTCCGTGGCCGTGTCGAAGTACGGGACTGAGGTAGAGATCTTATCTTCTTTGAACCTTCTCAGGGGGTCAGCGGTGGGGTGATCGATGTTGAGGTCGCCCAGTGTAAGAGAGGGACAGGGCTGACAGGGAAAAATAAGGTCGGAGGGCACCAAACGTGAGTTGTTGGACCGACCCTTAGTGCTGTAGGAGTTGATAATAGAAAAACTTGTCATGGAGGTATTAAAGAAGACTTCGGGGGTGAAGAGGTCAAGCGCCATAATGTCGCCCCTATCGAAGAAACGTGGAAGTAATGCAACCTTGGATAAAAATGAACTAAAAACATAAAATGCCACCCTGGGCTTCATATTTGCAGTAATGGGGGGGAGGAGCTGGTATAGAGCTGAAAAGAAGGAAGTTTGCCCCGGTAGACTGGGGGGTCTTGAAGGGCGATGATGGAAGAAGTGTGGACTAATTGCGAAAACAGGCCAAACAAGGAAAGAAACACATCCCCGCTCCCTAGGGAATTGTGTTGAACGAGGGAAAAGGCGCGCGATGAGGGTTGGGAGGCGTGCTCTCCCTCATTGGGTGAGTGGTTGTACTGCATTAGCGGGCCAGGCCTGAACCGGTGCGAGGGGCAGGTGAGGGACTAGGGGGCTCCAGGGGAGGGAGACCACTCTGGTCGAGGGAGGGCCTTTGTGGGGCCAGGATTGTGGACGATCTTTGAGCACGCGGTGTCGCCATTTTGAACGCCTGTTGGAGGGTACGGGTGGGACAAGTGGGGGCCTGCTGGACCACTCCATCGGTGGCAGTGTCCATCAGTGGCAGTTTCCATCTCGTACTCCACGGACGGAGGAACGATCTTGGCCTCAGGGGGGGAACGCCTGAGAGTGGGGGAGACTGGTCATTCAGTACACTCTCTATACAGGGTAGAACTAGCTTCTCCGCAGTTGGCACAGCGGGCCTGGGAGGAAGAACAACAGTTAAGAACAGGCTTAAAGTTGCCGCTGCCGGGGCAGGTAGGATTAGGGCATCTGTGCTGGGCACGGGTGTGGTTGAGGGAGTACAAGGGGCACACAGGATCCTTCGATTCCCATTGAGGGGCGACATGACCGAAACTCCACCAGTTCCTGCACTGAGTGTAGCGGTTGGAGGAGTATGCCCTCTCGACCGTGGGGGACCGACAGTATAGTCGGATTGAGGACCCCATGGTGCGGACGTCTCCGGGATATACAGATACGACGACCGAGGTTGCGGTTTTGCCTGACCGCGTCTCGGGGTTATGGTTGCGATACCTCGCCGCCAGAATGCGGACGTTTCTTGAGTTGAAAATGGAGTCTGCGAGGCTGGGGAAGAGTTCCTCAGGGACCTGGGGGAGGAAGGCGATTGGGAGGGAGTGGAGGGTGAGCTGGACTTCGTTGGGGGCGAGGCGGAAGGGCAACCAGGGAGAGTCTCCCACCGGGAATGACCTGTTAAGTGGTGTCGTGAGAGTGTCGAAGTATGGTGCAAAGGCCGCAGCAGGGTTGGAAGGGTTGGGGACGAGAAGAGTGACTGAGCCTCTCTCATTGACCTTGGTAGTGACTGCGAGGGGGAGGGTAGAGTTCGCATCTCGAACGAGGCGAGCAACGATGTCCGGGAAGGTCGCTGCAATCAGGGAGGCCTGTTCGTGTTCAGAGGAGGTGGACCTGGGAGCGTAAAATCTTCTCTCTGCCATTGGGAGCGACATGGGGGCCGGGACATTGGGCACAGAGTTGCTGACGGACGCGACTTGTCCGGCAGTGAGAGAGCTCTTCTTCTCATTACTCTGCTTGGGAGCACAAGCCATAACGGCCTAAGCGGAGGTCTCGTGGGTCTTGGGGCAGTCGGGATCAAGATGACCCGAGCCGAACAAGGAGGGGTCGGGGTATTTGCCATCACGAAACGTGCTGGCTTCCGATGAGTCAGGGAACTTATCTGCGTAGGCGGGGGGGTTTCCATAGAACATGTGTCTCACAGGGTCGTATTGGGGGATGTCAGGGTCGAAACCCTTGTTGCTGTTGTCAGCTTTTGGGGCGGGGGGGGGGCAGGACTTGGAGGCAGGGGGTGGGGCCGCAGGGGGTGGGACCACACCAGTCGGGGGAACAACAGGCCGAGATGCGGCGGTCGGGACGGAGGGGGCCGAGCTGACTCTATGTGACAGGTCACGAAGAGAGGCATTGATCGGGGAAAGTTTGCTGTCAAGTGCTGAGGAGGTAGGGAGCGTCGCGACCATAGACTGGATGGTGGCGAGCTGCGTGGTGATGGTATCAACTGGCTTGGTCATGGACGCGAGAGCGTTGAGGGAGGAGCAGAGAAAAGGAATGAGGTTGGTTTCGCCATCAGATCGGTCGTTAAGTTGCCCGCTGTCAGGTATGGGGATCTGATTGGAAGAGAAGAGTAGTCTGTTGCGTGTTTCCTGTTGAAACTGGCGAAGGAGGACCAGGGTCTGAGAAGGTTCGGGAAAAGTGGACGACCTACTGGGCGCCCTAGAAGAGGACCTTGAGGAGGGGAGGGAGGGGAACACCATAGGGATGTCTGGGAGATTGTCCATCATGGGGACGGGGTACAGGGACGCAAGGCCTGTGAAAGGGGCAGAAGTATGGGGCGAGGAGAGATCGTGCGCTGAACGATCTGGTGTTGTAATTTCAATTACTGCAGGTGTAGAGGGCGCGGAGCGTGAAAGGAAATAGGGGAATTTTTTTTTTTTGTATCATATGTTCGTTGATTTCTAGGTAACTAAGGTACAAGAACTCGCGTGGAGCGCTAGCTATGGCGTGAACAAAACCTTTAAGTAATCCAACGACCCGCTTCACCTCCTCATGGGAAAAATCAAACCCCTTGAGACCAGAGCCGATCCTCCCCTCATAGCACCTAAGACGAAAGCAAGACGGAGCAATACCTTCCTCCAGACACGTAAGGAAAAACAAGTATAGAAACGAAAACAGGGAAAGACACAAACCCTTCGGCGGGCCCCCCAAAACAAAAGAAAGACTTTACACGGCACCAAGTGCCGACAGGGAGGGAAGATAAAACTACTATTGCTCAACCTTAAACGAGGAGTGGATCGAACCCCAAACCTAACGGCTACAGGGGCAGGCTATATCCCAACAAGGCAAAAGCCAGGGGGCGGCGACGCTTCGGACATTAGCATGGGCCAAGGCGGTAGTGCTATACCATAACACCGCGTAACCTAAGGCGAGGTTTGCGACGGTAGAGTAAATCGCAGGAGCGGGAGGAGGACGAGGGGAGTCACCCAGCGAGGAGAGCCACTCAGCAGTGGAGGTGCCAGCCATCGTGAGGGGCAGTAGGGTGCCAGCCGAGGAGGCAGATAAGGTGCCAGCTAAGGAGGGGCGTAGCAGTACGGTGCAAGCGGATCTGACCCGTGGGAAGCGGGAGGAGGCGGGCTCGCCAAACAACTGAGAAGTACGAACACGGAGGACGGTGACGGGGTCACAGTTTTTCGAAAGCCGACCGTACCAATCCTGCAACTCAGGAGAGAGTGCCATACCAGAGAGCAGGGCCACCAGGGCAACTACTTCACCGATAGTCCGAAACTAGCGACCCTGTGTTGACGGAGGAAGGAGGGTTGCCGACCGTGCAAATCGCTAAGGGAAGTGCGTCGCGAAGTGTATGGTAAAGGGTAGGAATATCAACGCGAGCGTGCTCAACGAAGATGAACGGAACCAGAAAGGAATCCATAACCCCCGGGAGGGGAGGCCAAAGGCCCCAGAGGGAGGAAGGAGATGAAGGCGTGATAAACCCCCGAGCAGTTGCCACGGGCGGGGAAGACCAGAGGCAGAGAACACTCTCACGATAATTTCTCATGGTCTTGAGATTTTAATTGCTGGAGGTGGAGCGGACGACAAAGATTGAAGGAAATAGGGGCATTTTTTTTTTTTTTTTTTCTTTTTTTTTTTT